>WNFQ01004425.1_pt1 | contig 10234 bp, 7 predicted proteins | sample 5400171 | NCBI WGS metagenome assembly WNFQ01 (sample SAMN13153356, study PRJNA577476) | soil metagenome | isolation source: 20 cm soil under Madrone tree | place: USA:California | collected 2016-06-14 | reverse complement strand
TTCACGAGGCCCATGGTCGCCGATGCCGTTTGGTCTGGGCTACCGCTCCAACGAAAAACGGCGCGCGCTGCAGGACGTTCGTAAAGCAACAAGCCATTAAAAGACGATAACAACGTCAGACCCTCGCTTGGCTTATCGGTTACAACGTACCGAGCCCCGACCTGATCAAGGGCTTGCGATGTAAGGCTCCAATCTCTGCTCAGCAGATCAAAGTAGGCGATCAACATGCTAGAGCGGTAGCCGAGAACGGTGCTAAATCGAAAAATATCCCCGCTGTTAGGTGGTATCAGGTCCTTGGGACGTGCTAATACGCGGTACATTCCTGGATCCGCACGGTTCCGTTCTTCGAGAAAGGTGATCAATGGCGTTTTCCTGTAAGCTTGATCCGCCGTTAATGGAGAATTCGTTGATGCCCACCGGGGGAATCCATTCTGCCGAGCCTCGCATGCAAAAATGCTCATTACGATAACGAAGATCGCAAACCTTCCGCCGCGTCGTGGAATTCGATTAAGTGCCATCTGGAGTCCGGATGCTGCCAGCGTCGCGAAACAAAACTGATAAAGATACAGGATTCGAACCGGCTCCCTCACCATATTCAGCAGTGGGAGCCGATATGCTAACCAACCAAACGGAGTATGTCCCGACAGTGCGACAAGCAAGATGAACCCGGTGATTGTCAGCACAAACCAGCGCCAGGTTCCGGGCACTCCCAGTGCAAAGCAGGCACAGATCAAAGCGGTGATTGTTATGTAAAGCGTACCGCCATCGAGAGCGCGGCTGTGACCAGTAATAACGCTAAACAAATCCGGAAAGGCCAAGCTATATCGGTTATAGACTTCGAGCGGCACGACAGTTTGAAGAGCCTTTACAGGGCTGGCGAGGCCGATCCAACGATAAGCCCTTGCAAAATACTCGTGACTTGAGGCTAGCTGAATATAAGCAAAGAGGAACGCTATCACGGCAACCGTGAGGAGTGCGCTAGCAGCGCACCAGAGATTAATGGTCCAACTCAAACGCGGCGTGCGCTTCTCAAGTAACAGAAACACGGCAAATAAACCGAGCATCAGACTATTGTGAATAAAGGGCTGCGGATGGCCCGCGATGAGCGACAAGGCAAGCGTCAACCCGGCGAGGCCCGTCCAAGGATTGCGCCACGCGTTTTTAGCAGCGAAGCCACGTTCAAAAAAATAAAGAATCCAGGGAAGATAGATGAGTCCCACGAAAATATTGGCTTGTCCGGAAGCACGGAATGCAACCGGCCCAATCCAGCAAAACACAGCACCGCCAAATAGACTCGGCCATCTTTCGACGCCTCGTTGCCGGAGAAACAGGCTCATTCCCCACATCGCTGCCGCGAAATGGAAGAGAATCAGTACGTCAAGTTTGGCGGGAGTCGGAATTCCGGTTAGCCAGACATAGAGAATGTTAATTGGGTAGAACGCAGCCGTGTTCCATTCCCCGGGAAATGGAAACCCAGCCTCGACTGAGAAGTCCCAGAGCGGAGGAGCAAGGGCCCGCCAGTCATCCGCGAGCTTGTGCATCCATGGGTAGTATTGAAGCATATTGTCACCGTACAGGAACGTTTTAGTTCGTGGGAACACCGCGGAATGAAAAAAGATAAAGGTAAGAGCCAGACACAACAGTGCCATCGCCGCTTCAGATGTGACTCGTCGTAAAAGACTATTCATAGCTCTCCGGTTCGGCTGCATGGTTATCGACAGCGGTTATATTTCGCTATGACATAGGGGCTCTGAGGCCCTCTTTCCAGTTGATTTTCTTACCTTCCCCGTAAGTGCGTCCATTGTATGAAATGCCAAGCTCGTAAATTCTAGCACTGGTGCGGGCGAGTTTGGCGATAATTTCAGGCTCAATCCCACATGGAGGCTTGCCGTCCGGTTCGCGCTTAAGCGTTTGACATTCTTTCTGGAGTTTAACGATTAACCTGTTCTGCCCCGCTGTATTTTCTTTCCAGATCGTCATAATAATGAACCCGCTCATTAAATTCGGCGTCCAAATTTTCAGCAATTCTAGGCCAAGCTTCGCGCTGCTGCGTGGAACTCTGAAGCTCGTCGCTCGGTTTTCGGGCTCAGTTGGGGCTACCCTCGGAATGTTCGGGAACTGGGCTGACTTAATTTGGTCATCGATGTTCGCGATTTCGGGACGGGAAGCGCGCTACTGCGAATAAGAAGCCACAATTTTTTCGAGATGCCTGTAGCCCTTACTAGGGAACAATTTTGCAGCCTGGATTGCGATCCCTGGGTTCGCCAATTTCTAGCGACGAGAAGAACACAAACGGGCCGCGGCGTTTTTAGCTTCATCCAGCAAACGCAAGAGTTTGCGGATGTCCCACAGGCTGGCTCCGCAATCAATCTGTCAATTCCGCGAGCCTCCCTATTCGAACGCCCTGCTGCCGAAGTCATTTGTAGCGGCTCCCCTGGATGCTACCAGTAACTACTGCTACAGCCGACTGTGGCATTACGACAAAGCTGAAGCGATCCGATTGGTTGCAGGCGGCCTCGATCACGCGATTCCAGTTTACGCGCTCTTTGTGTCCTCAGAACAGCTTGATCAGGATATGCAACGCTTGCCGCAGATCCAAGTTACAGTTGGAATCGAAGTGAGAAATCCAATTCAAGAGCTGTGATCCTGACATTGACAAAGGATTTGGTCGCTTCCATCTTAGATTCCACTTGTCGCTCAGTGCAATAATGCCAAATGAAGTTGTCGGTAGTTATCCCTAGTTATAATGAGCGGTCTACGATCGAAGCCGTAGTTGAAGCAGTTCGCTCGGCACCGGTCGAAGACTTGGAAATTATCGTTGTGGACGACGGATCGACCGATGGAACAAGAGAACTACTGAAAGGGAAACCTCCCGGATGGGTCGATAAAATCGTCCTGCAGGAAGGCAATTTTGGGAAAGGCGCAGCTTTGCGTGCTGGTTTCCAGAACGCTACGGGAGACATAGTCATCGTTCAAGACGCCGACCTAGAGTATGAGCCGAGCGAATACCCCATCCTTCTTGCACCGATTATGGAGGATCGAGCCGACGTTGTGTTCGGTTCCAGATTCATGGGCGGCAGACCTCATCGCGTGGTTTATTTCTGGCATATGGTGGGAAACCGGTTTCTCACGTTGCTCTCCAACATGTTTACAAACTTGAACCTCACTGACATGGAAACATGTTACAAAGTGTTTCGGCGCGAATTCCTGGATGGCATTACTATCGAAGAGAACCGGTTTGGGTTTGAACCTGAGATTACCGCAAAGGTGGCAAAGGCCCGCTCCAGAGTCTTCGAGGTCGGCATTTCGTATAATGGCCGAACCTACGAAGAGGGAAAAAAGATAGGATGGCGTGATGGCGTGAGAGCTATTTATGTGATTGTTAAGTATAACCTATTTCGAAGGAACAAAGGTTCATGGAAGTGCAATACTCAGGAGTCGATATCCTCGAAGCGCTCGAGAGCGCGCACAACTACAACGATTACTTAACCCGCTTGATCCGCGAATCGACCGAATCAAAGGATCTGATCGACTTCGGCGCGGGCATTGGGACGTTCTCCAAACGGCTGCGAAGGACTGGATACCACGTTAAATGCATCGAACCGGATCCTGTACAGAGGCAGAAACTCGAGGAACAAGGTTTTGACACTCTGGACAATATTACTTCGGTCCCGGATGATTCGGCGTCATTCATTTTCTCGCTGAACGTTTTTGAGCACATCGAGCACGACACGATTGCCATCCGACAGGTTGGCCGAAAATTGAAACCAGGCGGCGCGCTCCTGATCTATGTCCCTGCCTTTGAATGTCTCTGGACAAGCCTGGATGAGAAGCTATGTCACTATCGTCGCTACACAAAAACGACCCTTCGGCGTCTTGTTGAGCAAGAAGGTCTCGCTATTGAACAGGTTCGATATGCAGACTGCGTCGGGTTTATTGCTGCGCTTGTTTTTCGGCTGTTGAACAGAAGTGCATCGACACTGACGGCACCCACAATTAGCTTTTATGATCGCTGGCTATTTGCGCCAAGTCGCGTCTTAGATAGATTGTTCGGTCGATGGTTTGGAAAGAACGTCTACGTTCTCTGCCGAAAGCGTCTGTCCCTTTTAGCATCCTAAACGGGCAGTTCGTGGTCATGGGTACGACGCGAGAATAAAAAAGAGGACGGGGCAGAAACAGCGTCTTCTAAGCTTATATCTCGATTTCGAGGTCTGCGCGGTGATCAAAAGCGGGAAGTGGGGAATCGCCGCCTTCGGCGGCAGCACCTGGTCCATCGAAAGGAACTATATTAAGGAGGACGGTGCCCGGAGCAACGCCAGCAACTGGGGGCAATCCTTGTTACAGCGAACGCCGGGGGCTGGTCCAGCCATGGATGGGTCACCAACAATGTTTGCGAGGGCGTTGGAATTACGTTCTCCGGAAGCAACGGCCTCGTCGCCGGCAGCCAGGTAAGCAGGTCGGGATCTGGCAGCGGTATCTTTGTACGAGGTTTGCCCAGCACGCACTCGCCCACCATAATCGGCAACGTCTGTAGCGGGGGGAGCTCCGGCTTTGATGCTGCGCAGGGGGATGGTGATCAGTGAATGGATTCGAAGGGTGGGCGCCGGATTCTGTAATCTCTAACAACGTCGCCAATGACAACGACGGCGGCGGATTCGCCATTGGCGGACAAAACAGCATATTGATCGGGAATAAAGCTTATAATAATGGTCGCGGGCGCCATGGCTACGCCGGATTCAACGCACGCATTAATCCAACTCGAGGAGCATCTGCGTCTCATTCGATCTTTATAGGGAACTCTTCGTACGATCAGGATTACGGTTACCGGGAACCGGCTAGTGGACTAAGCGATATCAAACAAATTGGGAATGACTACAATCAAAATGGGATTGGGCCTGCTAAGTCTTTCAGCGCTGGCGGTCAGATGCCGATTTCGCCTGAGATGAAAAGTAAGGTGAAGCGCTCGCCGAAGATCCAGAACTGCCGGAGAAACCCCGCCGTGCCGTGCGCCAATGCCTCGCACGGTAAGGAGACGGCTACACGTAGTGCGCCGAGTCACCCAGGGTCATGATGCAGTTCCCCGACGCAGGACATCTGCGAGGCGCCCGAACATTACGAACGGTTTTATTCGCCGATCTCTGGTCACCGTCACTTTCGCCAGGAGCTGCTTGTGATCTGCATTGTAAAGCCGAAATTCGTGAGTGGAACCAGCTTCGATCCAATTCGCCTGCTGCGAACCGCGCGGTGAGTCTGCAAACAATCGCTCCTCGCGCCCGTTCTTCGAAACGTAAACTTTTCCGTCAACGCTCTTCCATGAAATGGTCGTTTGGCCTGGTCCTTCACCCGCAGGCACCGGATTTGGAGACGCGCTGAGGCTGGGCACCATTTTAGTAACGAAGACGACGCCCTCCGTAATAAGCAGGCTTTCAAGGTTCGACAATCGGAACTGTTCATCGCGACCTAATGTGATGCTTCCGGCACACTGTTCGTCCACCAGCTCTTTAACAAAACCAACCATGCCATGGGAATGACACGGGAAAGGATCGAGAATTGACGGCTTAGGATCGAATCTTTTGCCGTCAGGAAAATCGTCCAGGTAACCTGTGCCCCAATCCTCAATGGCGTACAACCCGCCTGGCTTTAGATGATGATGAAACAAGTGCCAGAACGTTGTTTTAGTTAGCTCGCCGATATGCGAGGCATCATCGATGATGATGTCAAATCCGTCAGGGGCGATGCTCATAGCCACCTCGGACAGGAACTGTGTATCTGCCTGGCTGCCTTTGAACAGCTGAATACGCTCTCCGGGAATGAAGCCCTCTGGCAGCTCGAGATCGATTCCAACGATGGTACCTCTTGGGAAATAATCGCGCCACAGTTCAAGCGAGCCGCCCTTGTGAACGCCTATCTCAAGGAGCTTCACATCGTTATCTGTCCAAGGTGACAGAATGGGGTCATACACCTCGAGATAATCGTTTTGTATCTTGTCGGTGTCGTAGGCGGCTAAATTTAGCTGTTCACTTCGCATATAGGTGGACGAATCTGCCTGACGCGCCGTTCTTATAACATCGATCGTTGCTGAACCTGAAAAAGATTCCGATCGATCTGTCACACAATTCCATGCTCGGTTTCTGCGGTGACATGCACTATTGAACTTCTCGCGAGGTGTTTTATTCGTGTGCCAAACTCGGCCTCCAACTCGTCGGCCGCCGCAGGTGAGTGTTCGGTAGGCCGGGAAGTTTGCTCGATTTCGGCGGAAAGTCGCCGCGCCTCTTCCACGATTGCGGGATCGGTAGCGAGATGGTCAGATTTAAAGTCCGGCGGTACATTGGAACTATTGATACGCTCTGAAAGCGGCTCGAGGCATTTGGCAGAATACGGCTCACCCAAAAAATCAAGTAACGAGCGCAGGGCCGACTCGGGGTTCTCGACTAAGGCGGCATACCGCAAGCGACAAACCACATGCGGACCATAAGCTTCTTCTGCCTTCAAACATGCCCTAACCGTGCGCAGCCAATATTTGTACGCTTCTTCTTCGTTCGCCGCGAGATGCGTCCCTGCGATGCGGTGGAAATTGAGCATCGAGCGCACGACTGAACCCACGTCGCGCACGATGTGGATGAATAAAGCGCATGGAAACAGTTTGCGCAGACCACAAATATGGAAAGAGTACTCTGGCGTTTGATCTACCCAGCGCGTCTTGTGTTCCGAGTCCGAAGCCGCCGTTCGAAGCGAATCAACAAGCTCGGAGTAGAGTAGACTATTTGCTTCGTCGGCAATTCCGTACTGCCGAAGCGCTGCACTTGTCGCAGCATCCAATTCGCCAGTCAATTCGCCAAGGTAAAGTCCCTGCTCCTTGAGTAGGCGTTGGACTGCTATGATCAGGCGTTTTTGATCGAGGTCGCCCCGATGTTTGATGATCAGCGAGTTGATGCTGCGTCCGATGTGGGAGAAGAATTCGTCGCGCGAGATGCCCATGGCACTTAAGATCGAAAAGATGCCGCGCGCGGCGCCAACTTGGTAGCTCCTTGCGACGTCCACCGCAAAATCTCCCATCCAGTTGGATTCTGGCACCGGAAAGATGTTTGGATGGTAGCCAAGGCACCACGCAAGAATGCTAGTTCCAGATCGCGGCGAACCCACTACGAAAATTGGTTTGTTAATCTCGTCGTGCATTTCAGCGTTCTTTGGGAGCCGCACTGTCATTCTCCCTTTGCGATGCTCTTAATTCGGCGACGGACTTTCGTCGCATCCAGAAGCTGCCGCCAGCCCAGGATGGTAAACCGGGAAAAGCGGCTTTGAGATCTTGCTGATGGTAATGGTTAAGATAACTATTGGCCAGTAATACCTCGAACTCAGAGTTAAATGTCAAAAATGCCTGCAGAATATATTGCTCGGTCCAAAAGCGAAACTCATCCAGCACCCAGTCACGGCGGTACTCAAACGGTAGAAAGATATCGTGCACGTGCACGATCACTCCCGGCCTGAGACGCGGCAATACTTCCAGGAACAGATAATTGACGTCGCCGCCAATTTTCACGGTGTGGGAGCTGTCGATGAACAAGATGTCACCGGAGCCGAGTTGTGAGAAAAATTCCAAATCGATGTCCTGGACCTTTTCCTCAATCGAAGATTGCAAGCCAGGAAATCCTTTACGAACAAAGTCGCTCAGAAATGGGTCGATACAGATCAGAACCGAATTGTTGTTTTTGGCAGCGGCTTGGCCCAACACGAGAGAAGACCAACCGCTGCCGACCTCGATGATCAGCTGTGGCTGAAAATGGCGGACCATGCAATAGGCGACCAACACATCGACCCCGCGAAATGGCCTCCGCTGGCCAGGTGGGGGCTCCGCTGGAAAGTTTTCATATTCATCATGGAATTTTGGGAAATGGTTTCGCAGCAAATCGAGCTGTACTGAGTCGTTCATGTCGATGCCCACGAGCTCGCTGGGTTGGCTCCAGAGCGTTTCAGGCAACGATCGGGTGTCGGGAATAGGCTCGTAAAAATGTACCGGCGTCACGTGAAACCCGTGCCGCTCCCAATCCAGGAACAATTCTGGATGTTCTGTGCTCTGAAGACAACGCGGCATCACCGCCGCAATGAATCGAGAAAGCTCTGACATGTCGATGTTTCCCCGCTTTACTTCGTCCGCAATTTCGCGGAGAGCGGCCGGCGCGGACTCAATGTCACGCCTCGCTCTGACCGAGTCGATTGCCCCCTCGGGGCGACTAGCGACATACAGGCGAAACTCATATACCTTGGAGTCCCTGATCCACGGAATTTCCACGTGGCCAGACGTTCCTCCTTGCGTCACCAGCTTCTCGTCATCCGTCCCCGTTGAAACACGTATCTCCGCTCCGGCCGGATCGTTCGTCTCCCAGGAAATCACGCAGCGTTGCCCAAAAAGAAGTGGATTCGGATTCGCGTTTATTTTTCCGGTAATCTTTCCGGTTGGCTCCGTCTTATTCACTGCCGGTAACCAACGTCAGCAGCTACGACGAGCTCGGGTTCCGCAATCGGCTGCGACGGCTTTAAGCTTTTCAGGTGCCTATCGCTGAAGAGAAATTCCAGTCTTTCGCGTGCAGCATCGGTAGAATAGAGCTCTTGCGTTTTCCTAATGCCGTTTTGCGAGAGTCGCTTCCAGAGCTCTTCCGATTCGTAGAGCTCAATCAACGCGCGCGCAAAATCCTGCGGTTCGTCGGCTACGAGAACGTGTTCGTGGTCGGCGAGGTTCATTCCCTCCACAGCGATTGAGGTCGCCACAACGGGGACGCCGAAGGCCATGCTTTGGTTGATCTTGCCTTTGATGCCCGCCCCAAAACGCAAAGGAGCCACAGAGAGTCGCACGCTGTCGAAAAACGAGCGCACATTCCGTTGCAATCCCGCCACAATGATCCTGTCGCTTGCCAGCGCGACAATTTCAGGGGGCGCCTTGTCACCGATGATGTAGAATTTTGTATCGGGCAGCCGGTCGCGAACGAGCAGGTAAATCTCCTGCACGAAAAACAGCACCGCATCGATGTTGGGCCTGTGCTGAAAGCCGCCGATAAAAAGCCAGTCCCGCCGAAGTGCAAACGGCGTGACTGGCCCAGTGACGTCGACAATGTTCGAAACCAATTGAATAGACTTGTGAGGCCAATTCTCCTGGAGCATTTGCTGTTCGATTGGGCTTACGACCCACGTTTCATCTGCCTCCTTTATTAAGTAATCTTCCAGCAGCTGTCTCTCTTGTGCTTTCCGGCGCACATCGGGATCTTGAGTGAGTTGCGCTTCCCGTTGTTCGCGCAGGTAATGCAAATCAACGGTATCAAAAATGATCCGGCTTTGTGACGCGTGCAGACGAACATCTGCAATGTGCTTGCGTGCAAAATCGCACCGGCTTAGCACCACGACATCAAACGTAAGACCGTGCGAAATCAGATAATCGCGCACTTTTTTCACATGTGGATGATGAACAACTTGAATGCCGCGCTTCTGCAGCTCGCGGGTGTAAGGCGGCATGTCTGCCAGATTGTCAGGAAGGAAATTCACGCGATGACCGAGCCGGTGAAGAATTTTGAGGATTTGGAACATTCGCAGCGATCCCGAGTCGCGGTCGGGCATCGGCAGATGATGGTCGATAACCAGAATGTTCTTGCCCGACGGAGTTCGGGGCCGCTGCAGAAACGCGACATCCCCGTTGGTTGGTCTCTTCGCCAGTTCATCACTCCACACCTCTGCGAAAGTTGAGCGATTAATCTCCTGATGCTTCTTCGCGCCGGTTGAGATATCGGTGCCGCCAGTTGCTCCCTCGTGATGGATCACTTCGCTCAGCGGTTGATACAGAACTCTGTAACCGGCTTGGCGAACCTTAAATGCCAGGTCAGTATCCTCGTAATACCCAGGCGCGTAGCGCGAATCGAACCCGCCTACGCTTTCAAACAGCGCCTTGGGAACCATCAACGCTGCCGCTGAGCAATAATCTACATCGCGCAGGTAGTTGTATTCGGGTTTACCCGCGTCATCAAACTTCCCGTAGTTCCATCCTGAAGCGTCTTGCCAGATTATGCCCCCTGCCTCCTGCAAACGGCCATCTGGATAAAGGAGTTTTGAACCGACAATGCCTGCTCGCCGCTCCTCCTTGAAAGTATCGAGCAAAGCAGTTAGCCAACCGGACTTTACGAGTGTGTCGTTATTCAGGAAGACCAGGTATTTGCCGCGCGCGGCTTTTGCACCCGCGTTGCAGGAAGCG
>WNFQ01004424.1_pt1 | contig 10236 bp, 8 predicted proteins | sample 5400171 | NCBI WGS metagenome assembly WNFQ01 (sample SAMN13153356, study PRJNA577476) | soil metagenome | isolation source: 20 cm soil under Madrone tree | place: USA:California | collected 2016-06-14 | reverse complement strand
AAGGTCTGACTGCCGAATCACCGACAGGGGCCGCCGTCCCGGCGGTCGCCTCCTCCTGGACCGTTGATCCGGCGGGCACCGAATACACCTTCCACCTCCGCCCCGACGCGCGCTGGTCGAACGGCAAGCCCGTCCGGGCCCAGGACTTTGTTGTGGCCTGGCGCCGGGTGCTCGACCCCAAACAAGGTTCCCCCGTGGCCGATGACCTGCGCCTGATTGCGGGCGCCGGCGCCATCATTGCCGGCCAGGCGGCGCCGGAAACCCTGGGGGTCGCCGCGCTAACCGATGACGTGTTGATCGTCAAATTGAGTCAACCGGCCGCCTACCTGCCCCAAATTCTCGCCCACTCGGCCGCTTTTCCGGTCTACTCCGATGCCGCGGCCCGGACTCATTCCCCCGGCGAGTGGGTCTCGAACGGTCCCTATGTCCTCTCCAAGTGGCAGCCGGGAACGTCGCTGGAGCTGACCCGGAATCCCGCCTATTGGGACAAGGCCAACGTCCACATCCCCGCCGTCGAGTACCAGGTCACTTCGGATGACGGCTCGCAATACGCCCGCTATCGCGCGGGCCAGATCGATCTCACCGACTCGGTGCCGGCGAATATGCTCCCCGCGCTGCGCGCCGAGCATTCGAGTGAACTCGTGATCGCCCCGTTTCTAGCCACCGCCTACTACGGCCTGAATCTCTCCAACAGGACCCTGGGATCGAACCTGGCGCTTCGCGAGGCGCTGGCCATGGCGGTTGATCGGCGGCAGCTCGTCGAGACCTTGGGATTCGGCCAGGTGGGCGCTTACGGCTTCGTGCCTCCGGGGACCTGGAATTACGATCCACAATCTTGGGCCTGGGCCGGCTTGAGCGACGCAAACCGGATCGCGGAGGCCAAACGGCTGTACGCTCAAGCCGGCTTCAGCCCGAAGTCGCCGCTGCACCTTCGCGTGCTGTTCAACTCCAACCCCGTGATCCGGCGCACGGCCATCCTCACCGCCGCCATGTGGAAGGAAGCGCTGGGCGTGGAGACCGAGCTCACCGACGAGGAGTACAAGGTTTTTCTGCAGTCGCGGCGCGACAAGTCGCGCTGGGATGTCGCGCGTCTGGGCTGGAATGCGGATTTCAACGACGCCAGCAACTTCCTCGACACCTTTCGATCTCACTCCTCCAACAACGATCCTGGATACGAGAACCCCGCCTTCGACGCCCTGGTCGATCAGGCCGCCGCCGGCACCGACCTGGAGGAGCGGCGGCACTTGCTCGAAGACGCGGAACGCGTGATGCTCGAGGACTACCCCATCGTCCCGCTGTATTTTTTCGTGTCGAAGGCGCTGGTGAAGCCCTATGTCCTCGGATTCAGGCCCAGCCCCTTGAACCACATTCCGTCGAAGGCCTTGATCGTCGTTGCCCACCACTAATCTCCTGCATCACATGCTCCGGCCCGCCCGCGGCGGCGCGGCCGGCGTGGTGGTGGTCTTTGCCATCCTTCTGAGCATTGCAGAAAAAGCAGGTTTCCTCGGGATCCCCTTGGCGTTGATCCTGGTCTCGTGGCATTTCAAATACGCCTACGTCTTGTTCGATCATGTGGTTCGAGGTGTAGACGAGCCGCCGGCGCTCGACATCAACATGGTGAACCCTCTCAACGAGCAGCGCCCCATCGCGCAGGTCGTCATCCTGGCGGCCGTTGCCGCCCTCGTGAAACTGACGGCGTCGGCCTTGTCCCCGGTGGCCGGCACGGTCCTGGCCGCCCTCGCACTCTTCTTCTTCCCCGCTTCGGTGGCCATCCTCGGCCTCGAGGGCAACATGCTCAAAGCCGTCTACCCCGTGGCACTGGTACGCATGGTTGCCGGGCTGGGGGTCATGTACGCGGGGGTGCTCAGCCTCATCGCCGGCGTCGTTCTGGCCTTGGGGGTTGCGGCGCAGCTCTCGCTCTGGATGCCGGTGCAAATCGCCGTCGGCATGTTCGCGGTTCTCTCTATCTTCAGCGTCCTCGGCGGCGCCCTGTATGAAAGGCGGCACGAACTGGGCTTGGAAACCTGGCACTCGCCGGAACGCACCGCCGAGAAGGAACGCCAGGCGGACGAGAAGCAAAGCGACAGCGTCGTGACCGAGGCCTATGGCCAGGTTCGCGTGGGTGCTCATCAGAACGCCTGGGCCCTGCTGCAATCCTGGCTGGCATCGCGCGGCCACGCGCCCGAAGACTACCTCTGGGTGCGGGACAAGGTGGTTGCATGGCCCGACGCCCGCTATGCCGATCGCCTCACTGAAGAGTATGTTGATAGGCTGCTGGCAGCGAAGCGCGACGGCGAGGCGCTCGACGCCGTGCGCGACCGCTTACGAGTGGATAAGGCCTTTCGTCCCAAATCGGCTGCGGCTACGCTGCGCATTGCGCAACTGGCCGCGAGCGGGGGCGGCGCGGCCGGCGTTGCGCGGGTGCTGTTGAGCGATTTCGGCGAACGGTTTGCCGGGGATCCGCTCGTCGAGACCGCTGCTGCGCTCGCGCGTCATTTGGGTGATTGATATGTGCATTCGCAGCGGATCGTGCCTCGATGTGGTGCATCGTTGCAGCGCAGTACCGGTAAGTACATGATTGATTGCGAAACCACCCGCCTGGCATGGAATTCGCTGGATATTTGAGCGAGGGGAACTTTTGGCCAATAAACCGTATAGCGAAATGTATCTGAGCGAAGGGAGTACCAGGCCGCACTACCTCAGCTACGACCATTGGCTCAGGGACCAGCCCGCCGAGCGCTTGAGCCAGAAGCGCGCCGAGGCCGATGCGCTTTTTCACCGGGTGGGAATCACCTTCGCCGTCTACGGCCAGGAAGAAGGCGCCGAACGCCTCATCCCCTTCGACATCGTGCCGCGCGTTCTGCCCTTGGAAGAATGGATCCGCCTCGAAGGCGGCTTGAAGCAGCGCGTTCGAGCGCTGAACGCGTTCATACACGATATTTACCACGACCAGCAAATCCTGAAGGCGGGCGTCATTCCCCCGGAACAGGTGCTGTGCAACTCCCAATACCGCCCGGAAATGCAAGGCGTCGATGTCCCCGGCGGCATCTACGCCCACATCGCCGGCATCGACATCGTGCGCGACGATGCCGGGGAATTCCGCGTGCTCGAGGACAACCTGCGGGTACCCTCGGGCGTCTCGTACATGCTCGAGAACCGCAAGATGATGATGCGCCTGTTTCCCGAGCTGTTCTCCGCGCACCGCATTGCGCCGGTCGATCATTATCCCGACGTCCTGCTTGATAATTTGCGCAGCGTCGCGCCCACCGGCGTGGCCGATCCCACCGTGGTCTTGATGACCGCGGGCGCCCACAACAGCGCCTACTTCGAACATGCCTTTCTCGCACAGCAGATGGGCATCGAACTGGTCGAGGGCCAGGATCTGTTCGTCCGCGACGAAGCGGTGTTCATGCGCACCACGCAGGGGCCGCAGCGCGTCGACGTCATCTACCGCCGCATCGACGACGATTTCCTCGATCCCCTGGTGTTCCGGCCGGACTCCATGCTGGGCGTGCCGGGATTGTTGACGGCGTACCGCGCCGGCCGCATCACCATCGCCAACGCCATAGGCACCGGCGTGGCCGACGATAAGTCCATCTATCCCTACGTGCCGGAGATGATCCGCTTCTACCTCGGCCAGTCGCCCATCATCGGCAACGTGCACACCTGGATGCTGCGCAAGGAAGTGGATCTGGGCTACGTGCTCGCGCATTTGTCCGAACTGGTGGTCAAGGAGGTGCATGGCGCCGGCGGCTACGGCATGCTGATCGGTCCCGCCGCAACCAAGGCCGAGATCGAGGTGTTCCGCCGTCAGATCATCGCCACCCCGGAGCGCTACATCGCACAGCCCACGCTGGCCCTGTCAACCTGTCCCACGTTCGCCGGGATCGGCCTCGCACCGCGGCACATCGATCTTCGCCCCTTCGTTCTATCCGGCCGCGACGTGAGCATCGTTCCGGGCGGGCTTACGCGGGTGGCGCTGCGCGAGGGGTCGCTGGTGGTCAACTCCTCACAGGGAGGCGGCACCAAGGACACCTGGGTGCTCGAGGCCTAACGCATGCTGAGCCGCACCGCCGACCACATGTATTGGATGTCGCGCTACATCGAGCGCGCGGAAAGCCTCGCCCGCCTGGTCGACGCGCACTACCGGATGTCGCTGCTGCCGCATTCCGGCGAAACCATCGCATTATCGCTGGGCGCGACCATGAGGGCGCTGCACATGGAGGAGCCGTACCGTGAGCGGCACGACAGCATCGAGCCGCGCGCCGTCTTCGAGTTCGTGAGCCTCGACCGCGAATACGGCGGCAGCATCTTCAGCTGCCTGCGGGCGGCGCGCGAGAATGCCCGGGCGGTGCGCGGCTCGTTGACCTCCGAATTATGGGAAACCCTCAATTCGACCTGGCTGGAGGTGCGGACGCTGGCGGCGCGCAACGCGCCGCACGCGGACGTCGGCCAATTCGTCGAATGGGTCAAGGAACGCTCGCACCTCACTCGCGGCGTCACCATCGGCACCATGCTGCGGGACGAGGCCTTTCACTTCACGCGCATCGGGACCTTTCTCGAGCGCGCCGACAGTACGGCGCGTATTCTCACGGCTCACCAGACCGACTTGAGGCCCGGCGCCGATGCGGGTTCGGTTCCCGACCCCTTCGAATGGAGCGTGCTGTTGCGGGCCCTCTCGGCCTTCGAAGTGTATCGGCGGGTCTATCGCGACGTCATCACGCCGGTGCGCGTGGCGCAGCTCCTGATCCTGCGCGACGACATGCCGCGCTCGTTGCTACGCTGCTGTAAAGAGGTATATTCGAACCTGAAGTCGGTGCGCAACGAGCACTCCGCCGAAACGGAACGGCGTGCGGGGGAGATTCATGCCAGCCTGCACTTCACTCGGATGGAAGACGTCCTGGTCCATGGCCTCCCCGAGTTTCTCGAGCAGTTCCTGGCCAGATTGCGCGATCTCGGCGATCGCATCGCGTCCGATTTCTTGGTGCCACCGGCGGAGGCGTAGTCCATGCAGATGCACATTCGACATGAAACATGGTATCGCTACGAGCGGCCGGTCAAGTACAGCGTGCAGAGCCTGCATCTGACCCCGCGCCGGGACTTGAGCCAGCGAGCGCTGACGTGGAGCATTGCCGCGCCCGGGCGCCGCCTGGAACAGATCGACGCCCACGGCAACATTTCCCACCTGCTGACCATCGAAGAGCCGCACCGGGCGATACAGATCGTGGTGCACGGAGTCGTCGAAACGGCGGATACCGAGGGCCGTCAGGACGACGGGCCTCTGTCTCCCCTGGCGTATCTCGCCCCGACCACGTTGACCACCCCCAACGATGAACTCAAGGCCTTTGCCCATCAGGTCATGAATGGAGCCAAGGATCCCAGGGAGCGCGCCCAGGCGCTGGCCGAAGCGGTGTTCGACGCGGTCCGCTACAAATCCGGCACCAGCGATGTGCAGGACAGCGCTGCGGTCGCGTTCAAGAGCGGCGAAGGCGTTTGCCAGGATCACGCCCACGTGTACATCGCCTCCGCGCGCTCGGTCGGCATGCCGGCTCGCTACGTGAGCGGTTATATCTACACCGGCAACACCGGCGACTCCAGCGAAGCCGCCAGCCACGCCTGGGTGGACATCTGGCTGGGACCGGAAATCGGGTGGCAGAGCATCGACGTGACCCATAAACGGGCCGCCGTGCGCACCTACTGCCGGTTGGCCGTCGGACGCGATTACCTGGACGCCGCGCCCGTGCGCGGGGTTCGCCAAGGCGGTGGCGGCGAGAAAATGGAAGCCAACGTGCTGGTTGCCGAGTCGGCACAACAGCAGCAGCAGTGATGTAGAATTTCCGGCCATGACTTACTGCGTTGGGCTGTTGGTCGATACCGGCCTCGTGTTCCTCTCCGATTCACGGACCAACGCCGGTGTCGACCAGATCAATACCTTCCGCAAGATGGCGACCTTCCAGCAGCCGGAGGATCGGGTGTTGGTGCTCCTGTCGGCGGGGAACCTCGCCATCACCCAGGCCGTGATCAATCTGCTGCATGAGGTTCCCGAGGACTCCGAGCTACCGGCCCGCATCTACCGCGTAAAGGACATGTTCAACGCGGCCCGCGTCGTCGGCGATGCGCTGCGCGAGATCCATGCGCGCGATGCCGAGATGCTCAAAGAACAAGGGCACGAGTTCAACGCCACATTCATTCTGGGCGGCCAGATTCGAGGCGAGCAACCGCGCCTGTTCCACATCTACTCGGCGGGGAACTTCATCGAGTCCTCCGTCGACACGCCGTACTTTCAGATCGGTGAGTCCAAGTACGGCAAGCCCATCATCGATCGCGTGGTGACCCGCAGCTCGAGCCTTGCCCAAGCCGCGAAGTGCGCCTTGATCTCCATGGATTCGACCATCCGTTCGAATTTGACCGTCGGACCGCCGCTGGATCTCGCCATCATCCGCCGGGATGAATTCAAGCTCGCGACCCATATCAGCATCGATAACGAGAATGACTATTTCAAGATGATTCGCACGCGCTGGGGCTACGCGCTGAAAGAGGTCTTCGCCGAACTGCCGAATCCCAACTGGTAGGCCCGTGGCACGCAGGCGTCTGCGACGAATCCTGTGGACGGCCGCCCTGGTCGCGATTGCAGCGGCAGCGCTCGCCGTGCTGGCGGCGGCGCTGGCGCCCTACCTCTACGCCGAAATCGGGCTTCGCCAGACCGAGGCGCTGGTGACGGCGCGGCGGCCGGACCAACCCGTGCGGGGCCACTGGTTCGATGACTATTTCATCGTCGAAACCCTCGATGCCGCCACCTTCGCCATCGGCGAGCCTCGCTACTACCAGCTCAATTACAGCTACCTGATCGTCGGCGCGAAGCGCGCCGTGCTGTTCGACGCGGGCACGGGGAACCGCGACATCGTTCCGGTGGTGCGCTCGCTCACTACGGTTCCCGTGACGGTCATACCGTCGCATCTGCATTTCGATCACGTCGGCGCGCTCGGCCGCTTCGACCACACGGCGCTCGTGGACCAGCCGTCCTTGAGGACGCGCGCGGACGAAGGGACCCTCGCGCTCGAGCGCTACGAGTTCCTCGGGTTCGCGGACGGCCTGCCGGCGAAGCGTTTCGCGGTGGACGAGTGGTGGCTCCCGGGGACGGACATCGATCTCGGCGGCCGGCGTCTCAAGGTGCTGCACACGCCCGGACACACCCCGACCTCCGCATCGCTGTACGACGCCGAGCGGCACTGGCTGTTCGCCGGCGATCTGATCTATCCGGGAAAGCTCTATGCCTTTCTGCCGGGGGCGAGCCGGCGCGCTTATCTCGAGACCACGCGGCGGCTGCTGGAGATCATCGATCCCGGCACCCGCATCTATACGGCGCACGTGGCCGACGATCCGGTCATCATCGCGGCGCCGGAGGTCGAAGTGGCGGACTTGCGCGCGCTCGAAGCCACGCTCGTCGCCATCGACAGCGGCAAGGCGGTATCGGCGGGTTCGTATCCGCGAATTTTTCCGGTCCGCGGGCCGATCACCTTCGCCACCGGGTTCGCCTGGAACAATCGCTGAGCGCCGGCTGCTTCGCGTGAGCAATGGCGGCCGGAAAGCGCCACGGTCAGGCGAAGGGCAGTGCGCGCGGCGCTTGAACGTTACCATACATAACCCGAATGGAGCATTAGTGCGTCGTTCTTCACGGCGCAGCGTCAGGCGCCGTTTACGGCTTCGTGCTCCCACGGCAGTTCGGCCAGCTTCGGCAGCATCCACAGCCACCCGATGAGCCCCAGCAGGGTCACCGCGGCCGCGAGCAGAAAGGCGGCCGTGAAATGATGCGTGCTCGCGACGATGAACCCGGTGGCGGCGGGCGCCACCACGCCCGCGAAGCTGGCCGCCGTATTCTGGACGCCCACCCAACGCCCGGCGGCTCGCGGGCCCGCCAGTATCTGCGAAACGGCATAGAAGCCCGGCGACGAGCCGCCGATGAGTACTTGGAATGAAAACATCGCGCCCAAAGCCACGGGCTTCGATCCCACCGCCATGCACAGCATGCAGGCCACCGTACCCACATGCGCGATCGCCATGGTGACTTTGTACACCAGGTTCGGTGTGCGGCCGCGCTTGATCAAGATATCCGTTGCCCAACCGGCCAGCATCGCGGACAGCGCATTGATGACATAGGCGGCACCGGCAATCTGCGCCATTTCGGTGGTGGAGAAGCCGCGCTCGCGCACCAGGTAGAACGGCAGCCAGGTCAACATGAAATAGAACGAATAGTTTAAAGAGAACGACCCCAGCGACGTGCCCCACAGCGACGGTTGTTTCAGTATCGTGCTTAAGGTCGGCGTATCCGCATCGCTGCGGCGCACGGCGCTTTGCGGCAGCTTGACCCGCGACCACGGCAGAAGCCACAGCAAGGACAGGCTGCCGAACGTAACAAACGCGGCGCGCCAACCGTACTGCGCCATGATGAGGCCGCCCGCGAATGTCCCGACGGCAGGTCCCAGCAAATAGCCGCAGGCCACGACACCGTTGGCGGAACCCAGGTTCTTGACCGGCACGACCACCGCCAGCAGCTTCGAGACGCTCGGGAATGCAACGCTCTCGCCGAGGCCGAGCAGCAGGCGCAGCCCCAGCAACACAGGGAACGAGTGTGCGATGCCGACGCTCATCGTGGCCACCGCCCACACAGTGAGCCCCGCCGCCAGGATGCGATGCGCGCCGTAGCGTTCGGCGAGCCAGCCCACCGGTATCTGGGATAGCGTGTACGTCCAGAAAAATGCCGAGAACAGCAGCCCGAGCTGCCTCTCGCTCAAATGCAGATCATCCTGGATCAGGTGGGCGGCGGTGGGCAGCGCGCCCCGATCCACGTAGTTGATGAACACCACGACCGCCAGCAGGAAAACCACGGCGTGCGCCGTGCGCGTGGGGTGCAACGCGGTTGCCTCGGCGGAATTCAGCTGGCGTAGTCCGGCGCGCTGCGATCCAGCATGCGCTTCAAGGCCTCGAAATGCAGCAGGGAGCGGTCAAGGCCCTCCACCGTGCTGCCGCTGCGAAATTGTGCCGCCGTCGCCTTCACCACCGCTTCCGGAACCAGCCGCAGCTGCCGGCCGGTGGACAGCGCGAGCACCTGAGCCTGTGCGGCCCTCTCGAGAAAGTACAGCCGTTCGAAGGCCTGCGGCACGGATTCACCGGCCACGAGTACGCCGTGATTTCGCATCATGAGCACGGACTTGTTTCCCAGCGCACGCGCCAACCGCTCACCCTCGGTGTGATCGTAGGCTAGACCGTTGTAGTCGCATTCGTAGGCAATCTCTTCGTAGAATCCCAACGCACTTTGTCCCGCCATCTCCAGGCGCGAATTCTCCAGCATGCACATCGCGGTCGCATACGGCATGTGCGTGTGCAGAACGCAGCGTGCCTGCGGCGACAGGCGGTGAACGGGCAGATGAATATAGAGGGCGGTGTCCTCGATGGGTCCACGGCCGCTCAACATGCGGCCGTTGAAATCGATCACCATGAAATCGCTGGCCCGCACCTCCGACCAATGCAATCCGAACGGCGCCAGCAGGAAGCGATCCGTGTAGCCGGGCACCAGCAGAGTGAGATGGTTGTCGATACCCTCGTTCAGGCCGAAGTGGGCCGCCAACCGATGGCAGGCGGCAAGATCGACTCGGGCGCTGCGCTCGGCATCGGCGTCGGACGAAACAGGTTTCAGGCTGGCATTCATGGCGGCCCCGGACGATGCTTTTGGCCGAGTATACACATGCCCGTCACATTGCCGGACCAAAATGGAGACTGGCCGTCATAGAACCAGAACCTCCACCATTACCACTAATCCATTGCCGACAATCGATCTGGTCTATTTCAACGCCGGGGGCGGCCATCGCTCCGCTGCACTCGCCCTCGAAGCCGTGATCCGCGAACAAGCACGGCCTTGGGCCGTGCGCCTCGTCAACCTGATGCAGATCCTCGATCCCCAGGACGTGTTCCGCAAAACCATGGGCATGGAATGGGAGGATCTGTACAACACCCGCCTGGCGCGCGGGTGGAGCCTGGGGCTGCCTCAGGAACTCAAGTTTCTGCAGGCGCTGATCCGCCTGGCACACCCGGCGATGACGGGCAGACTGCGGCGCCATTGGCGCAGAACCAAACCGGACATGGTCGTCTCGTTGATACCTAACTTCAATCGGCCCATGTTCGAAGGATTGGCCGGCGCCCGGCCGGCGGCGCCGTATGTCACCATTTTGACGGACTTCG
>WNFQ01004423.1_pt1 | contig 10236 bp, 11 predicted proteins | sample 5400171 | NCBI WGS metagenome assembly WNFQ01 (sample SAMN13153356, study PRJNA577476) | soil metagenome | isolation source: 20 cm soil under Madrone tree | place: USA:California | collected 2016-06-14 | reverse complement strand
GACCGGGGACGGCCGTCCTCGACCTGCCCCCCCTCCGGCTGCGCGTGGCGGCGACCCAGATCCTCCCGTCGCTGAGCCTGCTCACGGAGCGCGAGCACACCTTCCGGTTCGAGGCGCGGAGCGCCGCGAGCCGCGCCTGGAGCCCGTTGAGCCCGGTCGGCCCGCACCCCTGGGCCGCGAGCGGGGCAGCCGACCCGTGCCTCCGTCCCGAGATCGATCTCTACACGGCCTCGCCACCGGTGGAGGAGCTCCGGCTCCGCGTGTGGGTCCACTCGTCGGACCTGGCGGCGGTGGCGGCCGCCCCCGCCCTCTGCGCCGTGTCGGCGTCGGACGACGACCCCGAGGGCGGGACGGCGGCTGAGGGACCGGTCGCGCTCGGGGTCCCCGCCCTCAGCCAGATGGAGACCCCCGAGGCGATCCGCCACCGGATCTGTTCGCCCACGAGCGTCGCGATGGTGCTCGGCTACTGGGAGCGGCCCGTGGCCCCGCTCGACCTGGCCCGCGAGATGTTCGACCCGCGACACGACCTCTACGGCGTCTGGCCGGCGGCGATCCGCGCGGCCGCCCGCCGCGGCGTCTGGGGCTACCTGCTCCGCTTCCCGTCCTGGGCCGCCGCGGCCTGGTGCCTCGCGGAGGGCCTACCGATCGTGGCGTCGGTCCGTTACGCCGCGGGCGAGCTCGCCGGGGCCGCGATCGAATCAACCACGGGCCACCTGCTCGTCCTCACCGGCTACGAGGGCCGGACCGTGCTCGCCAACGATCCGGCGGCGCCGACCGCCCGCGAGGTACCCCGGCGATACGCGCTGGCCGACCTCCGGCGAGTCTGGCTCGGGCGCTCCGGCGTGGGCTACGTCCTGTTCAGGCCCCGGCCGGCGGCGGAGGCGGGCGTGAGGGCGGAGCCGACGCGCTCGCCCTAGCGGGACAGGAGCGGCGTGGCGGGCCCGATCGGCTTACCGTCCCGGTCGAAGAAGCCGAGGTCGGGCGAGACGGCCGCGGCGATCACCCCGCGCACCGTCGGCTCGTTCAATCTTCCCTCCCGTTACGGAGCCGGGCGGACGCGGCTTTGCACCTCGACCCAGTTTTTGGCGCAGTACCGACCCGGCTCGATCGTCGCCCAGACCCGGACGGGGCCCCGCGGCGACTCGACGGCAATCGTGCCGCGCGGGTCCGCGCTCAGGACGCGTCCCCGCACGACCGCGTGATCACCCGGCTCGCTCCATTCCGCAGGCGGCGCCTCTGGCGAGGCCGGTGACGCAGGCCGAACCTCCACGCGCACGGCCCGGACGGCCATGCTGATCTCCACCCGGTCGCCGAAGTGGTAGTGGGTCGTATCGACGATCCACACCTCGACCGGGCCGCGGTCCGATTCGACCGTGATCGTGCCCCGGAGGTCGGTCCCCGTCACGTGAGCGGTGGTGACGCTCCGATCCTCCGGCCCCGTCGCCAGGAACACCGCCTGCTCACCGGGCAGGATCAGCGTCTCCACGGGGTGGGCGGGGCACCCGGCCGCCATTTCCTCGGCCGGGGGGCGGGTCGCGCAACCGGCAAGGAGCGTCGCGACGAGCAAGACCCTCGCCAGCGTGGTCACGGGTGCCGATTGTACTCCGCCGACCGACCAGCCGGGCGCAGGGCGACGCCGCCCGGCGCGCTGACCCGCCCGGTCTCGGCCCGCCGCCGGCGCGCGACGAGACTCGCCCCCGCCGTTCAGGTCGCGCTCCAGCTCCCCCACCGCCCGTTCTCGACGGCGGTGAGGAACTCGGCCGCGTGCAGGTTGAAGAGCGCGGGCTCCTCGATATTGATCGTGTGGCCGCTCATCGGCAGGATCACGAGGCCGGCGTGCGGGATGAGGCGCCGCATGAAGAGGCCGGGCTCGAGGCAGGGCTCGTCCTGGTCGCCCACCATCACGAGCGTCGGGATCGATAGCTTCCGGAGCTCGGGCTCCAGCTCGAAGATCGTCTTCCGTCTGAGGATGACGCGCCGGATCAGGTGCGCGGAGGCCAGGGCCGAGTGCTCGCCGAGGTACCGCAGGAACTCGTCCCATCCGCGCTGGTCCTTCGCGCGGAAGACCTGGCGTGTGGGGATGGCGCTGAGGCGGGTCACCAGGACCCCCATCCCGCCCCGCTCGACCTCGGCGGCGAGCCCGCCGTACTCGGCAAGGAACCGCTCGCGATCCACGGTGCCGCTGCCGCAGCCGGCGACGATGAGGCTCGCGGCCAGCTCGGGATGCCGGAGACCGAAGTTCAGGGCGACGTTACCGCCCATCGACAGCCCCCCCACGTGGGCGCGTGAGATCCCGAGCTGACGCAGGAGACCGTAGAGATCCTCGACGAGGGTAAGGTTGTCGTAGGCCGCGCCGTCGGCGGGCACGCTCGACGGGGGGTAGCCGCGGTGGTTGTAGGTGATCACGCGGTAGCGCCGCGCGAAGTAGCGCACCTGCGGCTCCCACGAGCGGTGATCCCCCGCGAACTCGTGGCTCCAGACGAGGGGAAACCCGCGGCCGGTCTCCTCGTAGTACAGGTCGACTCCGTTCACTCGTGCGATCGGCATGGTCTCCTCCGGACACGCAGGCCCGGGTGGCCGTCCCGCGCGCCCGGATCCGGCGCGCGTGCGCGCTGATAGAATAGCGCCTGGCTCGCTCGTCGGATCAGCGACGTACGGACCGGGTGTCCGCCTGCGTGGGCGGCCCCGCTGGCACGTCACCGGCGCAAACCGGGACGGCGTCAAGCAGACGACGGAGTCGCCCCTCCGCCCGTTGGGCTCTCTCGGCGCCGCTGGCCGTGACAAAGGCCCTCTCCCCGGTCGTCGCGACGTCGCCGATCGCGCCGGTCGCCGGCGCCTCGGGACCGGCAGACCATTCCGAACGGGCAGATGGCCATCCGCTCGGCTGGCAGGCGCGGCTCGTCATCGCGATTGCGGCGCCGGGGTTCGTCGCGCTCTTGCCAGCGGAGTCGAACCAGGGGGAGGCCGCCAGGGGAGGGCGTGACGTCACTGCGCGAAGCGCGTCGTCCTGCTGACCGTCGCTCGCTCCTCTCCGCGGCACTCGGTTTCGCCCTGGTCGACGCCGCCGCGCCCGAGCTCAGCCTCGTTCGCGCATGGCTCGGCACCTGGTCGGGCATCGGCCTCGTCGCCGCCGGCATGGCGCGGCAAGGCTACGACCTCAGCCTCACCCGGTACGACGAGCGCGGCTGGCGGGCGACGTTCTACGTCAGCGGCATGGAGCATTCGGCGACGGGCGCGACGGGCTCCGCGTTCGAATCGACGCCGTGGCTCGCCGTGCAGCGGGCCGCCTGGGAGACGCTCGCGACTGGACGATCGGGCACCTGAGCGTAGAATCTGGCCGAGACTGGGACTGGACGACCACGCAGCCAACGGCCGCTGCCGTCGCTTCCGAGAGGAGACTTGGGGGTCGTGGAAAAGCGCGCCTCGACGGGACGCCCACCGGCTCCGGGCGACCGGGGCCCAGCGCCGAGCATGAACGCGACGCTCGTGATCCATCCGGGGGCTCTCGGCGACGTCCTGCAGGCCATCCCCGCCCTGACCGCGCTCAGGGAGCTCGGCGGGGGAACCGCGCCGACCTTCGCGGGGCAGACGCGCCTCGGCACGCTCCTGGCGGGGACCGGCGTCGTTGGGTCCTGCCCGTCCTTCGATGGGCTCGGGCTCGAGGCCTTCTTCGGTCGTGAGCCAGTGCCCGCCGACGTCTGGTGCCGTCTGGCCTCTTTCGCCCGAGTGATCTCGTGGTTCGGGGCCCGCGCCGATCCCTTTCCGGCGCGACTGCGCGAGCTCGGGCGGGAGGTCGTGGTGGCCTCCCCCGTTCCTCCACCGGACTCCCCGCTCCGCGTCTGGGAACACCTCGTCGAGACGGTGAAGCCCTGCGGCGTGACGACTCCCCCGCCGCTCCTGCCGCTCGGCCTGCCAGATGCGTGGCGCGCGGAAGCGCGGCGGGCGTTGTCGCGCCTCGGTGTCGACGCCGCGCGCCCGTTCCTCGTGGTCCATCCCGGGGCCGGCGGCGCCGACAAGCGCTGGTCCGCCGGCGGCTTTACCCAAGCGATCCGCGGCGTGGTGCGCGAGACCGGATGCCAGGTGGTGGTCCACGAGGGCCCGGCCGACAAGGCCGCCGCGGGCGACCTGCTGGCGACTCCGGATCTCCCGATGCTACGGCTGCTGGAGCCCCCCCTGCCCGTCCTGGCCGCGATCCTCCGGGAGGCAGCGGCGTACCTCGGCGGCGACACAGGGGTGAGCCATCTCGCGGCCGCCGTCGGCTCCGCGGCGGTCATCCTCTTTCCGCCCGCGTCGCGGCCCTGCTGGACCCCGTGGAGCCGGACCGCCGCCGACGTGCCTCTGCCCGGAACCGCGAGGGGCCAGTGGGACGCGGAGACGTTCTGGCGGGTCACCCTGGGAATCCCCGCGGCGCTGGCCAAGAAGAATCGCGTCGAGCCCGCCGGGTGATTCAACGAGCGAGCGAGAACGGCTACCGCGAGAGACCCTGCCCCCGCATCTCCAGGTAGGCGGCGTACCAGTCCGCCGCGATCTTCTGCTGGGCCTCTTTCAGGTCCAGGGTGCCCCCACACACCGCGAAGTGGAGGAACGTCTCGAGCACATCCTTCTCGCGAGCTCCCGGCCTGGGCGCATACGGCTCCGGCCACAAGTTGCTATCGGCGTTCGAGCCACCGAGCTCCAGCGGGATGAGGTGATCGACCTCGCAGCAGACGCCCGGCCTCGGCCGGGCGCCGTAGACTGCATACGCACGGTGCTTCTGGGCCGGGGTGACGTGGCGGACGAGCCTCGTGTGGGCGATGGGGCAGAGGTCGCCGACGGTGACCGAGCGGGTGGCTCCGGGTGTCGCGGAAGAGTCCGGCAGGATCACGCCGTCCGCGCCGGTTCGGTAGTGAGCCGGGGGCTGGGCGGCCGCGCCCGCGGCCAGGACGAGCCAGGCAAGGCCGACGAGAAGTCCTCGGATGATTGGGCACGACAGGGTGAACCGCATCCAGAACCAGTCTAGCGCCGGTGCGTCTCGGAGCGAAGAACGCGCCTTGAGGAGAGCGGCGACCCCCGGTGGTGACCGAGCCGGCACTGGCGGCCCGATACGCCGAACCCTGAAGGGCGCACCGGGGCCGCGCGGCGGCGGCCTCCGTCTGCACGAACCGGGACAGGCCGCAGGGTGCGGTCGCGGCCCTGGAGAGTAGTGCTGGTAGAATACCGCGCGTAAACATCGCCCGGACTGAGGTCCGGGGCTTTCAGAGAAAGGAGCCGTGCTTGAGCCCGAGAGCCTGGCCGTGCGGTTCCAGGTTGACGGTTCGTCGGCCCGCCTCGCTGCGCCGGAGCCTCCCCGTCCGGCACCACCGTCCTTTCGGCGGCTGTCCGAGCGGGCCCACGGCTTGGGTCTCGCCAGGGCCGCTCGCGGAGCGCGTGCGCAGCTCCAACCGGGGACAGTCTCCCCTGGAGATCGGCGCTCCTCCCCGCCTTGAAGGGCCGGGTTTCCGCGCCGGGAGCGTTCTATGAAAATCCGGCCGGCGCCGCTGCTGCTCGTCGTCGTCGCAGCGGCGGCGTGCTCTCAGGAGCCGGATCGCCAGTGGATGAAGCCGGGCCCATATACGGTGGAAGAGTTCCACCGAGACACGGCCGCCTGCACCCGCCGCGGCGACCTGGACGCCGACTGCATGCAGGCCAAGGGCTGGATCGCGGTGCAGCCCCTGCAGCCCGAGCCCCAGAAGAAGCAGGGCGGCGGCCGGACCTACCAGCTCCCGAGCGGGCATTGACCCCGGCCGAGCCCGCCGGCGTCATCGACCGCGGCGACGGCGTCCGGCGCCGGCTGGCCGCCCTCGGAGTCGCCCCCCGCGGCTGATCCGGCGCTACGCGCGGCCCTCCAGGGCGCGCTTCAGCTGATCGAGGTGGTTGTCGTCGTGCCACGCCATCAGCGTGACGAACTCCCGGACGGTCATGCGGCCCTTCACCGGGTGGATCGCGCCGCGGTTCCAGGCCTCGACCGCGAGCCCACGCAGGAGGCCGAGAGACTCCTCCCGACGCCGCCGGAACGCGCGCAGGGCATGCTCGGCGTCCGCGCGGAGGTACTGGCGTTCGTCGGCCCACCGGTCGGGGTCGATCGGGAACAGCGTGGGCTCGTCCATGGCCAGGATCGTGTGGAAGCGGCCCAGGAACGACTCCTCCGTGTCGCGCAGGTGACAGAGCACCTCGGTGGCGGCCCAGTTCTTCGGGTCCGGTCGACGCGAGAGCGCTAGGTCAGCCTGACCCCGTATGGCCTCCGCGAGGTCGTGGGCGGTGCGCCCGAGGCGGCCGAGCTGCTGCTCGATGGGTCGCTTGGCGACGTCTTCGATCGTCGGCATCGCATCTCCCTCCGGCGGGACGAGCTGGTGAAAGAGGCTCGATTCCCGCTTGTAGAACCCCTCGGTGTGGAACGAGTCCGGCAGCCTCAAGAGGGTGTAGTCGACATGGTGGCCGACCTCGTGGAGCAGCGTTCGGAGGAAGGTACGGAAGGCCACCACCCGGCGCTGCTTGGCCGTGCGCATCCACAGCGTGATCGTGGGCCGGGCGCCCCGTGGCGCCTCGTACAGGCCGTGCAGTTCCCCCCACCGCGCGTGCGGCCGCGCCGCCAGGACCTCGACCCGGACGGCCTGGATCCCGAGCGCGTCGGTCAGGCCGCGGATGAGGTGGTCGCTCGCCGCCTGGGTGCGCTCGCGGCTCTCCGACCCGAGCGCCACCTCGAGCGCGCGGACGAGCGGCCGGACCTCCTCCGCCCGGCGAAGCCGGAGCTGCGCGACGCCGTCGCTCTTCGCGTACGTCGCCTTCTGGGAACGCGAGAGGCGGGCGTAATAGCGGAACGGCACCTACCTCGCCGACCCTCCGCCGACGACGCCGCGGCGCCTGAGGTCGGCGATCGCCGTTCGATCGTACCCGGCCTCGGCCAGGATCTCGTCGGTGTGCTGGCCCAGCGTGGGCGGGGGACCCGGGTCAACGACGGGCGTCGCCGAGAAGCCGAGCGGCTGACCCATCAGCCGCAGCGGACCCACCTCCGGATGCGCGTACTGCCGGACCATCGCGAGCCGCGCCACCGCCGGCTGCGCGACGAACTCCTGGAGGGTTTGGACCGGCGCGCACGGGACGTCGTCACTGGCCAGCGCCTCGAGCCACTCCGCGCGCGAGCGCTCGCGGAAGCGCGCCTCGAGGAGCGGCGAGAGCGCGTCCCGGTTCTCGACGCGCAGCATCCAGGAGGCAAAGCGCGGGTCGTCCGCGAGCGCGCCCAGGTCGAGCGCCTTGCAGAGCTTCGCCCAGAAGGACTGGTTGCCGCAGGCGAGGAAGAGCCAGCGGCCGTCGCCCGCCTCGTAGAGGCGGTAGGTCGGGTTCTCGCGGAGGCGGGTGTCCTTGTCCGGGTAGAAGACGACGTTGCCCGACTGCAGCGCGAGCACGGCCTGCACGAGCGAGGTCTCCACCTTCTGGCCGCGGCCGGTGCGCTCCCGCGCGAAGAGCGCGGCCAGGATCGCCTGGCTCGCGAGCGCCGCCGCGTAGTAGTCGGTCACCGCGATCCGCAGGTACTGGGGCGGGCCGCCGAACCCCTGGAGCGCCATCACGCCGCCCAGCGCCTGGAAGAGCGGGTCGAAGCCGGGCCGCCCCGCGTCGGGCCCGGTCGGGCCGAACGCCGTGATCGAGCAGTAGACGAGGCGCGGGTTGAAGGCCGAGAGCCGCGCCCAGCCCGCGCCGAGCCGGTCGGCGACGCCCGGCCGCATGTTCTCCAGGGCGACGTCGGCCTGCGCCGCGAGCCGGTCGAGGACGGCCCGCCCGGCGTCGGTCTTGAGGTCCAGCGCGAGCGAGCGCTTACCGCGGTTCCAGCCGAGGAACCCCGGCAGCTCGCGGAACGAGTCGCCGGCGAGGGACTCGACCTTGACCACCGCGGCCCCCATGTCGGCCAGCATCATCGCCGCGTAGGAGCCGGCGACGTAGCTCGTGAGGTCGACGACCCGGATCCCGGCGAGCGGACCGCTCACGACGCCCGGAGCCGGTAGATGGCGGTGTGGGACAGCCGCGCGACCGGCCGCGCGTCCCCCGCCACCACCAGGAGGTCGAGCTCCACGAACTCCTGGCCCCGCTTTTCGAACAGCCGGCCCACGCGGCCGCGCGTCGTCAGCCGCTCGCCGGGCCGGACTCCGCCGAGATGCTGGACCGTGCTGCCCGTGTGGATCCAGGGGCCGAGCCGGACGTTCTGGTCGAGCGCGCGGTTTCCCTGGTCCAGGAAGACGGCGGGGGGCGCGAGGGCGGCGGCGTCCCCGGCGAGGGGGTCCGGGTCGTCGAACTTCGCTCGGGCCTCGGCGGCCGCAGCCGCGTCCCAGAGGAGCACGGGAGAGCCGAGGACGTCGAGCGCCGCGAGGACGGCGCGCGTGGCGGGCGGCCGCTCGGCGGGGAGCTCGCGCGCGGGATACGCGGCCAGGTCGACGGACGGAGCGGCGCCGAGCTCCGACCGCCGGGCGGGGAGGACCGCGCACGGCTCGCCGGCCGGGTTGACGGCGCTCACCTCGAGCGCCGCCGGATCGGCCGGCACGGCCGCCGCCCGGACCGTGACCACCTCGCCCGCGTACACCGGCTTGACGAAGCGCACGGACGCGGTCCCGCCCTCGACCCACTCCCGCCCCCAGGCGGCGACGAGCGGCCGCGTCATGTAGGCGTAGACGGTGACGCCGGGCACGAGGCCCCCGCGGAAGCCGAGCTGGCGCGCGACCAGGTCGTCGTGGATCTTGTTCGCGGAGTGCCCGGAGGGATTGCGCGCGGGAACGCGGTACTCGGCAAGCTGCGTGCGCACGGCCGCATCGTAGCCCGGGCGGCCGCCCCGGTCAACGCGACCCCGGGCGCTCGGCTCGCGGAGCCGAGCCGTCCTCGCTATAATCGGGGCGTCCTATGGCCCGCGCGCTCCTGGCCGTCCTCGCCGTCGTCCTGCTGCTCGCCATCGCCACCGTCGGCTGGGCGATCAGCGTCAACAACCAGCTCGTCCGTCTCGACCAGGATGTGAACGAGAAGTGGGCGCAGGTCCAGAACGTCTACCAGCGCCGGGCCGACCTGATCCCCAACCTGGTCGAGACCGTGAAGGGCTTCGCCAGCCAGGAGCGCACGGTCCTCAACGAGGTCACGAGCGCCCGGGCGCGCGCCTCGAGCATCCAGCTGCCGCCGCAGGCGCTCAGCGACCCGTCGGCGTTGCGCCGGTTCCAGGAGGCGCAGACCCAGCTCGGCGGCGCGCTCTCTCGCCTGCTCGTGACGGTCGAGCGCTACCCTGAGCTCAAGTCGAACCAGAATTTCCTCGAGCTGCAGAGCCAGCTCGAGGGCACCGAGAACCGCATCGCCGTCGAGCGGCGGCGCTTCAACGAGGCCGTACGGGAGTACAACACGCGGGTGCGGCTCTTTCCCGGGAGCGTGATCGCCGGCCTGCGGGGGTTCCGGGAGAAGGCCTTCTTCGAGGCCACTGCCGAAGCTCGGACCCCCCCGAAGGTCAAGTTCTAGCCCTGCTGGTCCCGCTGCTCCTCGTCCTCGCCCTCACGCTGCCCGCCGCGCCGAGCGGGCACATCAACGACTACGCGGGCGTGCTGAGCCTCGCCGACCGGGACCGCCTCGAGCGCCGCGCCGCCGCCGAGGAGCAGCGGACCGGCAACCAGGTCGTGGTCGCGATCTTCCCGTCGCTCGCCGGCGAGAGCCTCGAGGACGTCTCGATCCGCCTCGCCGAGCGGTGGAAGATCGGGCACGCCGGCCCGGACAACGGCGTCATCGTGCTGGTCTTCCTCCAGGACCACAAGGTAAGGATCGAGGTCGGCTACGGGCTCGAGGCCCGGCTCACCGACGCGCTCGCCGACTCCATCATCCGCCACGAGCTCGCCCCGCTCTTCCGGCGGGAGCGCTATGCCGACGGCCTCGACGCGGGGCTCACGGCGATCTTCCAGGCGATCGCCGGCGAGTACCGCGCGCGGCCGGCGCGACGGCCGGTGGCCGCGTACGCGGTCTCGCTGGCCCCGATCGCGTTCATGCTCCTCTCCGTCGTCGTCTTCGGCATGCTCGCCGCCGCCTCGCGCCGTCAGCCCGGGATCCACGGCCGCCGCGGCTACACCGGGGGGCCCGGCGGCTGGTACTTCGGCGGCGGCGGCTTCGGCGGGGGCGGGGGCGGCGGCGGCTTCGGGGGCGGCGGCGGCGGCTTCGGCGGGGGCGGCGCGAGCGGGAGTTGGTGATGGTGGAGCCGCATCCGGACTG
>WNFQ01004422.1_pt1 | contig 10237 bp, 13 predicted proteins | sample 5400171 | NCBI WGS metagenome assembly WNFQ01 (sample SAMN13153356, study PRJNA577476) | soil metagenome | isolation source: 20 cm soil under Madrone tree | place: USA:California | collected 2016-06-14 | reverse complement strand
TGCGAGGGGTGCCTAAGCCTTGTATCCTTGGTGAGGGGTATGGAGTTCCGACACATGGGGGTACTGGTAGTGGTTCGGGGGAGCTTGGTCCTCTTGCCACAAGGAGTCTAGCTGTCTCCATGATCAGTGCATGTTGTCCAAACTGTTGGAAGACATTTTCGAGGGGCCAGTGGAGGATCACAGTGAATTGGGCCACCATTGCCACGTGCATGCTGGCCATCTGCCAATTTTCACAGTTTCTGGCATCGCCAATGGGCATCGGCTGAGATTGTCTGGCTAATTGTGGGGTCAGTGTTCGTTCTGGATACTGAAGGGATGGCCAAGGGTAGTTGGCCTGTAGTTGTTCAAACAAGGTAGGGGAGACAGAGTGTGAAGAGTTCTGGGAGGAGGCTTGAGACATGGTTGATTGGTTTGAAGGATTGTTGGGAAGAGTTTGGTGAGGACTGTTGATTTGACAAGGAGGCCTTTTATACATTTGTTTGTCCAGCCTTAGCAGAGTGTAAGAGGTATTCTTGTAGAATTTCTGGGGCATGTAAGTCCTCATGGTCAACCCATGAATTATTGGATGATGGATAGCCCTTCCAGTGTATGAGATATTGCTTCTTCCAGTTCCTCCCGAAGCTTCTATCTGATATGATTGATTTGATCTCATACTCCTCTTCACCTTGATTGATCACTGGAGGGGGTCGTGTATAAGGTGTGCCATATTGTTCCATTTCCTTATATGGCATTAAGAGGTCAATGTGGAAGACATTGTGTACCTTCATTGACAAGGGGAGTTCTAGCCTGTAGGCCACGGGTCCAATTCGTTCCATGATTGTGAAGGGTCCATATCTTTTGGGGAGGAGTTTGTGGGTTCCTGTGATGTGGAGGTTTTTTCCTTCTAGCCAGACTTTGTCACCTGTCTTCATTTCTGTCATTCTTTTGTCATCTTTCCGTGACTGTTGTACTTCTAGGTTTTTCTGGACCTCCTGTCTGGCCTCTTCTAGTTCCTTTAGCCTGATGTCTGCAGCTGGGGTGTTCCCCTTGATCAGTTGTATGTTAACTTGAGGTCTAGTGCCAATCAGGAGTTCATGTGGGGAATGATGCATTGTGTCGTTCTTCCAGGAGTTATGGGCAAACTCTGCAATTAGAAGTAACTTGGCCCATTTGTTCTGTTGTCCTGTAGTCCATGGTTGGAGATACTGTTCTATCCAGGTGTTCATCCATTCTGTTTGTCCATCTGTTCTGGGGTGGAACATGGTGGATAGATTCTGCTGGATTCCCAATGCTTTGCAGATGGCTTTGGAGAAGTTTGATGTGAAGTGTGGGTCTCGATTGGATATAATACACTTGGGGACTCCGAACCATGGGACTAAATGTTTCAGATATTCCTGGGCTACACCTGGACCATCAATCGTTTTGTTGCAGGGGATGAATTTAGCTGCTTTCGAACACCCTTGATCAACAATTGTGAGTATGCTGTCAAACCCTTCTGATTTGGGCAGGTCTGTGATAAGGTCCATGGATACGTATTGGAATGGGCCTTCTCCTGCTGGTACATCAAAACATTGCAAGGGTGCTTTCTTCCGTGGGAGATTTGTCTTGAATTCTTGGCACTTAGCACAACCCTTAATGTACTGTTCTATGAAATCTCGGAGTCTAGGCCCTTTGTAGTGTTGTCTGACCAGTTCCCAAGTGTTCACTATCCCGGGGTGTCCTCCTGCAGGGAAGTCATGGATTTGTTGTAGGATGTTCCTCCTGAGGTTCTTGTCATCTTCAAGAAAGGGTTTTCAAAGAAATAGGGTGTTGGGGAGGAGTATTCATGGTGAATCGGAATCCACCCCCTTGTTAAGGTCCTTGCGACAGGATAGGAGGTCTGCGATTGTGTTCATTGTACCTGGGATATGTTCGATGTGGTAGTTGAAGTCCTGTAGGAATTCCATCCATTGAGCCTGATGGCCTGTGATCTTTTGTGGTTCCTTGAAGTATTGGAGGTTCTTATGGTCTGTGCAGACGTGTATGGGATGCTGTGTGCCTAGAAAGTATTGTCACCTGCACTTGAAACTGAAAATCATGCCTGCCAGTTCCTTGTTGTGGGTGTCATAATTTTTTTCAGCAGGGAGGAGACTTCAAGAGTTGAATGATATGGGATGGATGCCATCTTCGAATTCTTGCATAATGACTGCTCCTAGGGTGTATCCCGAAGTGTCGGTTTCTAGTATGAATTGGCAATTCCAGTCTGGGGTGTGTAGTACTGGGTAGGAAGCACAGATTTGTTTCAGTTTCTGGAAGGCCCTTTCCTCTGTGTCTGTCCATTCCCACCATTGGTTCTTCTTTGTGAGGTTGTTTAGGGGTCATGCCACATTGGAAAAGTGAGGAATAAAGGCACAGTAAAAGTTGCAGAAACCTAGGAAGCTCCTTACATCTTTTACCATTGCTGGTGTTGGCCAATGTGCAATTCCTTCAACTTTTACTGGGTCCATCTTAACTGATCCTTGGCCGATAATGACTCCTAGATACTTGACTTCTTTTTGATGGAATCTACATTTCTCTGGCTTCAAGAAGAGGTCGTGTTTCTGAAGTTTGCTCAGGAAGTGGCAGACTTTGACTGTGTGTTCCTCTTGGTCATCTTCCATGGCAATAATGGCGTCATCCATATAGATCCTGAGCCATCCCTGTGCAATTTCTTCCTGGAATATGTCATCCATCATCAATTGGAAGGTGGCAGGAGAGTTTGTCAGTCCAAAGAACATGATGGTTGGTTCAAATAGGCCTTCGCTGGTTTTGAAGGCGGCTTTCCACTCATCACCTTCCTTGATACATATGTTGTTATATCCCCATCTGACGTCGAATTTGGAAAAGAGTTGTTTTCCTGCCAGGTTGTGGATTAATTCTGTGATCAGTGGAAGCGGATATTTATTGGGAATCGTCCATTTGTTCAGTTGTTGATAGTCTTGAACTGGTCTGAACTTCCCATCTTTTTTGCGTATAAGAAAGAATCCACTGGCATAGGGAGAGTTGGATCAACGGATTCTATTCAATCTGAGGTTTGTTGCCAGGAATTCTTTCTGTTCTTCTTTTTCTTTGGGGGATAGAGGGTAGACTTGACAGTCAATGGATGTGGGAGCTTCTGGTACAAGGTCTATGGCATGGTTGTACCGTCATTGATCAGGGAATCATTCTGAGGCAGTCTCAGAGAAGACCTGTTCAAGGTCATAATATTGTTTCGGAACCAATTCATCCCAGCTTTTCTTTTTCTTTTCGGTGGCCACTTCTGCCAGTTGTTGTGCCACTGTTGTTTTTCCAAGGAGGGTTTTGATCCAGGAGCTATCTTCAGTCATTCCTTTCAGCTCTACTGTTCCCTTCATTGTTCCATTGGTCCAATCAATGTCAGGGTTGGCTCCTTCGAAGAAGGGGTATCCTAAGATGATATCATCTTCCCCAATATTGGCGATCAGGAATTTGTGGTGGGTTTCTTTTCCTTGGTAGTCTACTTTGAAGGTCATCATATGAGTGACTGCTCCTGCTTTGTTCAAGGTCCCATCAACGTTCTTCACCTTCCTTGGTTTTATGAGACGGTTTCTTTTTAGTTTGAGTTCTTTCATCAATTTTGGATGGATGAATGATTTAGTGGCTCCACTGTTGAGTAGTGCTCTTTTTGTAGCTCGTTTTTTCTGAGTATATAGTGAAATAGAAACTTTGATTGCTTTGTTTTGTGCCACATATACTGAGTCGGTACTACATGCCCGGACAAGAGCTACATTGCTCAGGCATCTTGAAAACCCTCTTCTCCTTCCTCAAAGCCCTGCATAGCTGTGATCAGCTCATCTCTTTCTTTTTCAGTAAGTTTACTGATTTGAGAGGTGATGCTGGTGGTTGTGGTTTCTTCGGTGAAGGCTTCAGAGATGATGCTGGTGGTCTCAGAGGTGTTAGGGGTTTTTGCCATATGAGTGTGTGCCTTTTTGCTTGGGCAGTTCCTTGCAATATGGCCTTGTTTATTGCATTCAAAGCAGCAGCCTTCTTTCCTGTACTTTTCTTTGTCAGCTTCGGTGATGGCTTTTTGAGCGGCTGCACTGGTATCCATTGTGTTTGGATTGTGTGGGGGGAGCTGTTGTACAGGGGATTGTCTGGCGTTTTGAGGCCTCTGGTTTTGTTGTTGCCCTCCCCCTCATTGCCAGAAGAAGGGATTGCAGGTCGTATTTCCCATTTGTGTCAGTGGTGGTCTAGTGGTAGAGGATCCATCTTTGGATCTCTTGAGGCCCTGAATCAGGATATAGTTCCTCTGTTGTGCTTGGGCTGCTTTTGCCCATTGTTTGAAGCTCTTGGGTTGTTCTAATTTGATGCAGGATTCTGCAAGACTGAAGGGCATTCCCTCAGAGAAGAGTTGAATTGCAGTGGGATTGTTGACATTGATTCCGGTGTGTTGAGCCAGGAACTCGAAGTCTGTGATGTACTGATTGACGTTCCCTCTGGACATTTTGAGCTTTCTCAGGTCATCATGGGCTTTCTTGTGCACCATGTAATCGATAAATGAATGTCTGAAGTCTTGCTCCAGGGCATCCCATGCCATCATACCATGTGATAGTATGCAGGGATTTGCTTCTACTTTGTCGAGCCATGCATACTGTTGTTCGCACCACCCTTCGACTTTGGAGCCTTCAAACAGGGCCAGGAAATAGCAGCATTTGGTGATGGGGTCTTTGGTGATATCTGCTTTTTGGTTCATTAACATGAACCTTTTGAACTGTGTTAAGAACCAAATGGTTCAAGCTCTGTCGCCATCAAATGCTTTAGGGGGGTTTCCTTCGAGCCTCCTGTGTTTGGAATCCTTTTCTTCGTCACTGTTGGGATCTGCCAGAGTGAAGGGGTCATCTCCATCTCTGCAGGGGCATCTGGGTCCTCGGCCTTGATAGGTTTCTGAAGATTGGTTTGGCATTGGTTTGTCTTCCTCTGGTTCAGAGGGGGTTTCCTTCCTTGGCTCTAGAATGTCTAGCACTTTCCCGGCTAGAGCCAGTTTAGTTGTATTGCCTTGATTTTCTTTTATCAGGGCTAGGAGGCTGTCTTTTTCTACTCCTTGTAGGGCCCAGAGGTCGACTCCTGGTAGGGGATCATGGGCAAATGCCATACCATGGCGGGTTACTCTTGTTGCTTTGAATATGTTGTTTCTTTTTTGGATCTTGAACCAGACTCCGGTGAAGTTCTCAACTGGGACTACTTTGCCTTCATAATGAAGCCAGTATCCTGTCCAAGGGACAGGGGTCATTGTACCCTCGAATATTTGGCCATCAATGTAATGCCATGCATCTCCTCAATAACCGATGGGGATGGTATCCTTCATTCATGGTTCGATGGTAAATGGGCATCTGATTGCAGAGAGTTCAGAGGGAAGGGGGAAGTCTGTGTTGAGTCCATATAGCCTCCAGTCTCTCCCTTTGGTAGAAGTGACTGATGCTGCTCAGCTGGGAGCATGTCCCTTTCCTTTTGAGGTTTCTTCTGTCATGCTTGTTCTGTATTATCAGAAGCTTGACCTAATGTCACCGGACAGGTAGTGGTGTATCATGTTTTAGTGACAAGCTGATTTGTTTGGGTTTTGGGGATCTCAGAGATGGGATATCTCTTAGAGATCCATATCAAGTTTTGGGGATCTCGGAGATGGGATATCTCAAGAGATTCAGCTAAGACTTGCACGTGTCTTAGAACAGTGATAAGAGGGCAAAGGTCAATGACACCAACGGTAACGTCGTGGGTCTGGCAAGTGGATTTCAAGGGGTCTGAGCTGGATACAAGAGACAACCTGTGTCTACAGGAGATCAAGCTTAGGGCTGACCTCTACTGGTACGAGTACTATATATATGGAGTCGATGGAAGCTACTAGAATGTTCAGGTCAACTGTGGATAGTGGTGATGTCAGACGGAATGGTGTGGAACTTGATGGAAGCTTGTGGAAGCTTCTACCTGTGTATAGAATCAGGTGGAATATAGTGGAAAAGAGAAAGAGGATGGTGATGCATTATGGTCACAGTGGGTCATGGTCGTGACAAAACAGGCCTAGAGACATTGGAGGAGGTAGAGCACAACAAATGTCACAGATGAGTGTGGCTGTGTGCGGTGAAGGGCAAGGCAAACTCCAGGCAGGAACACATTTCCTGCTCCATCTGGCTGATCTCCTGAAGTGCGAACATACCCTGACCAATGATACACCAGGACTTGTTAGAATAAGTATTGTCACAAATAATCTTTGAGGCAAGCATTAAGGCTGAGATAAATAAGTGATGGCTGGAAGACCCTTGAGATGTTGGAAGAGGTAGAGTGTGACAAATGTCACAGATGAGTGTAGCCACATGTGGTGAAGGGCATAGGCGATAAAATGGTCCAACCAGTCTTTTGTGATATGAAATAAAATGGGGAATAGTCAATGTAAAATTTGGTCCTTAGCTGCATTATACTGCTAATTTTGCAAGTGCATCTGTCATCTATAGCATCTCATCTTTGTCCTCATCATTGTGCAACTCATTGTCATTGTCATTGTCATCACTATTAGTTTTGGTAAAGCCGTCCTTAGTGATTGGGGCTATAAGGGGAGCAAGTGAGCTATCAATGTGTCACAAAGTGGTGTATCAAGACCCACAGTTGCTATCCAGCACACATTGGGCATGGACAGGTGGATCGGGGGTGGATGGACAAGGGCCACTGTAGCCAGGTAGGCCATAGATCTGCTGTAGATGTGCACAAATGTGATCATTTGCCTGATGATGCCACACCTGCACGACCTTCAGGTGGGCCACAAACGCAGAATCATGTCCATGAGCAGTGACAGCCCTAGACATCTCTGCATCATCTGTGTCTACCCAAGCTTGCAGGTGAGCAACCTCGATGTTGCAGTGCTGAACTTCCTCCTTGGCACGCTTAAGCTTAAAATACTTGTTTGCTGCCTGTCGGTTGGCAAGTACAGTCCAGTCTTTTGAGAGGAGATCATGGTCAGAATGTTTGAGGATCTCAAATTCAGAGAAATTGCAGTACTTGACAACTTCAGAGTATTCAAGGCAGGGGTGGGGTGGTGTTTGAATGGGCACAAGGGCATTATAATGGTTGATTGCGTTATGAATTGCAGTGCAGCAGCAAGAGAGTGCTTGCATGATGTGTTTGTGTAGCTTATATCCTAAGAATGTGTTTGAGACATCATCATAAAGAAACATAATACACACCTGTGCCAGCCAAATTCACCCTGTCCAGTTCCATTAACTGGCTCACAACAAGACCTTGTAGCTTCTCAACAATGCAGACAAACTTCTTGTTGGAAATGTATTGATGCATTTTTTTGATACTCAGCATCACTTTGTTGCCACCACTGTGTGATACCCAGCAGCTGCTTGATGTCACCAACCAGACACATAGCCCACTCCACCCACCTGCTAATGAGCTGCAGCTCCCTGTTGATTGCTTTGTGCCTGCTTTCTTTCATGATTTGTCCAGCAATGCCAACAGCAAAGTCACTCGGAGCAAGATTCAGAAAAGGGTCCATATCTTTGATTTTCTTACTGACTGTGTTGTACTCTGCCCTGAGTAGATCATGAGAATTATGAGATAGAACAATGAGTGAAAAAATTGCTGACTCAATCATGAAAAGCTTCTCCAAAGCCTCCACATAGGAAACCTTCAGTGTTGTTTCTGAAGGCTCTTTTTGCTTTGCAACAGAGAGAAAGGCAGTCTCCTCCTGGTGCCAGCATAGGAAGTTTGCTGCTGTGAATGAAGTGGATGCCTCAAAGTCATTGAGTTGTAGCCTGTGAATGTGTTGGACCTTGAGTGCTTGCTTGTAATTCTGTAGAAGAAAGTCACCTAGAGTGTCGTCAGTGAGACACCACTAAAATATGTTGAGATGAACATACCGAGCGATGTGTATCAATCTTTGTTGACCTGCTGTACATGCAGGTCAATCAATTGCATCCAGTGAAATGCTGATGAATGTCAAATGTTGCATGCAGTCCTGTTGAGGCTTGAGAATAGCCTTTCACAAGTCAAAAGGTCTTCAAGCCCAAAGCCCGATCGGTAGAGAGGGTGGTATTTCAACTGGCAAGCTCGCTTATGAGCCCAGCAGTGAAAGGCATCTATGACACATTGAAGACACTTTTTGACCACTTCATGTCTCAGCGAGCTGTGGTGGAGCATGACTTCAAATGTGCAATTGATGTTGTATCCAAGGCCTTGATCATCCCCAAATATCTTCAAGATAGTCACAACAGCAGCAAGCACATGCTTTGCCCTATGTAAAAAGCTCAGCATCAGCAAATGAAATAGGAGGCATGAAGACTTACATCTCTGCTGACTGCACAAACTCAATCAAAAATTCAACAATACCATGCTGACACACACAAGCAAACATGCCTGTTTGCTCAAATGCCTGTTTGGAGGCTGGTGGGAGTTCCTTTGATGTTGCTGCCTTCCAGTCACTGCTGCAGCAGTCATCATTCTTGCCTTCTGGGACTGTGGAGCTGTCCTCAGGTGCTGCAGCCTTTGAGGTGGCCTTCTTGGCCCTTTCTGCAGCTGTGTGCAATTTCACATCATGCTTGAAACTATCCATAAAGTCACAGGAGAGGAAAGTATTACTGGAGAACATGCGCTTGTCACATGTGCCAGCTGTTTTGTCATGCTTTTGTGAGTTGCACCCATCAATAGCATGCATCTGCACTGGGACGAGGTGTTCCTCATTTGGTTGCTAAATGGAAATAAATATGTTGTTGTTACAATATATGGTGGAAACATACCTCGAACCCACATGCAGGACATCTGTATTTCATCTGCCAGCTAGGGGCATCCTGGCCAAGTGCAGCATCGACCCTCACTTGTAGCCTGTGCTGCACCTCAGAGAAAATGTTGAATGCCTGTGAAAACAGCTGCTCAATAGAGTTGAGATACTTAAACTATTTGAAGGTTAGTTTCAGGTGTTGAAATAAGAGGAAAATACACATCTTGTTATGACTCTGCAGGGTTGCTCAATGACAAGTCTCTACTAGAGGCATTAAAGCTCTTGGGATAACACTAAGCTGACAAGGCCTAATGTTTTAGATAGTTTCAGGAGAAGTGTCCTACAACTGAGGCTGCACCTTAGTTGTGAGTAGAAGGGTCAAGGGTCTGATCCTTGACATGAAGTAGATGATAGAGATGAGAAGATAAGCTGCTATTGCAGAACTGCAAAAGAAGAACACTCTGAGGGACACTCCCTCACAGAGGTCAGTCCTTATATACTGCTAAGTGGAGTAATGATGTCATTGTGGATGTTATGACACTACAGGGTCGTCTTGGTGACAAGGCTCTGTGAGGCACTTGGGCGATCCTTGGGGATGACGCTAAGTCGTATGGACTCAACGTTGGTCTGGTACTTAGTGAGAAGTGTTCAGCAACGTAAGGTGGCTCCTTAGTTGCCTAGTAACTCGCTTAAGGGTCTGATCCTTAGGCAAGAAGTAGAGGATAGAGATGAGAGGAGAAGATGGTTCGGATTGCAGTACTGTGAACAAAGAACACTCTAAGGACATTCCCCTAGGAGTGTCCGCCTTATATCCTACAAGTCAGCCCTGACGTCATTGTACAGTATCGAGCCTCGAGTCCTCTATGACGGATCGTAATGCGTCATAGTGGAGGTAGGTATGTCAGGGTGGAGCGCGATGTGTCATAAGTATAGTATCGGTCGTCATAATGGTCCGGTTCTCGAACTTACCCCGGTCCAGGTCATACAGGCTAGACCTTCCAGGTGCCGGATGTATGTATTAGTCAGAAAGACGGAAAAGAGTTCGTAACATCACCCCCCTCCTAAGGTTGCTGTTCCACCAGCGCGTTCAGTCAGTCCCGGGATTTACGTCCCAGTGGTCGTAGTGGTCGAAGTCCCAGTCGTCTGGGAGGTCCCCCCACGAGGGGGACTTGTCGCGGTCGCGCTGGGTGCGACACGCTTTCTCGTCTTCGTTGGCCTTGGCCTGGTCTTTCAGGACCTGTGGGACGATCCTGCGGTGGGGTTCGGGGGTGATGAAGACCTCCGGGAGAACCAGCAGACGTGCTGGTTGGCCCGGTCGCTTGCCCTTGTTCTTTCGGACCCCTCCTGACTGGGCTCGGGTCGAGGTGGTTCGTGGTGGTGGTGGTGACGGGTCGGAGTCCCAGTGGTGACTCTCGACGGATGCGGGCGGGTTCGGTGGCAAGGGGTTGGTGCGCGTGATGGGAGTGGGGACGAGCGTCTGGTCGTCGTCTGGTCGGGCTGGTCGGCGTGTCT
>WNFQ01005096.1_pt1 | contig 10241 bp, 9 predicted proteins | sample 5400171 | NCBI WGS metagenome assembly WNFQ01 (sample SAMN13153356, study PRJNA577476) | soil metagenome | isolation source: 20 cm soil under Madrone tree | place: USA:California | collected 2016-06-14 | reverse complement strand
ATAGAGCTGGTTGCAAGCCCGCTGGAAAACAAACAACCAATGACCAAGTTGTTCCAGTTCAGCGAGAAATTTTTTGTCGATTGGAAATGGGTCCGGCGAAAGGAGCCACTCTTTTTCAGCGAAGAGGCCCTCCTTGGGGAAGGCGGCGCGGATTGCGGCTAGCCTGTCGTTCAGAACCTGCACTTGCATGATGAAGAGAACGTCCAACGCCCAACGCCGAACGTCCAACGCCGAACATAAACCTGTGCATCGACCATTGGGCGTTGGACGTTGAGCGTTCGGCGTTTGCTGCTCATCTTCCTGCAGCCATTTTCTTCAGCGCGAGCTTCACCAGGTCTTCCGCCGATTCGCCTTCACCTTTTTGCTGTAGATCGCGCACGGCTTTGTGTGCCTCGATCTGTTTGTAGCCGAGCGCGATCAAGGCGAGCACGGCTTCGTTCGCCTGCTCTTGTTCAGGCGTGGGCGCGTGAGCAGCGCTTGCGGCTTCCCACGCCGCAGCTACTCCCAACTTGTCTTTCAACTCCAGAATGATTCTTTCCGCCGTCTTTTTACCGAGGCCGCTGATCTTCGAAATCGCCGCGACATCGGAATTCACCACGGCAGCCTTGAAACTGGTCACGCTCATTCCACTTAGAACTGCGAGCGCTAGTTTCGGTCCGATGCCGCTGACATTGTTAAATCCGTAAAGGACATGCGCATCTTCGCGCACGGCCAGATGAGTGAGAATACGAATGGGCTGACCGGGAGTAGGCAGTTTATCGTAGCTGGACAGCGGAATAAACACTTCATAGCCGACTCCGCCGACATCGATGGTTGCCTGTGTCGGCAACGCGGTCACCAGTTTGCCATCGAGAAATGTGATCATGGAAGTTGTTAAATCGTTACATCGTCAAAGGAAGTTATTCCGATTTCAGCACGAGTGTAAGATCGACGCGTTTCCCTTTTGCAATGTTAAAGGCGCTGGTCGAGAAAAATTTCCAGTTTGGCGGCTGATTCGTGAATAGCGAGCCGGCAACAGGCGTCGGCAGAATGATAAAACGCGGCCCAGCCGTGCGCATGAATTCCGCAGCGCGACGCTTGTTTAGTGGTATAAGAAAACCTTTCACGCGCGAGCGAAAATACCACACCAGACTTGGTTCCTCGAACTCGACCGAAGCAAATTGTATGTTCGATTGCAAATCCGCCCTCGATTGATGGAAGAGCTGATACGCGGGAAAAAATCGGGCGACGATGGGTGGAACCATGAGGGCGATTACGATCCAGACAAAAGCAGTGGCGAGACCGATCGTTGAGAACAAGGGGCAGTGGTTTGCAGCCGGCGGCGGCGGACTAGAGACCGCCGCTCCTTGCCAATGTCGCGCCAACAAAAGCGCAAGCAGAGGAAAAGCTGGCAGCGTGTAGTGGGGTAACTTCGTGCTGATCAGTGTGAAGATGATGAAAATGATTCCAATGCCCGTTAAGAGATAAGCGTCGACCAGATTGCGACTGTAGCCTGGATCGTGAACCCCGACCTTTTGCTCTCGCCATAATTTTCGAACCAACCAAGGTAACTTGATCGACCAGGGAAAGAAGCTGACGAAGACCGTCACCAAGTAAAACGGCAAAAGCAGGAGATACATCCCGACCGAATTTGCGCCGTGCCCTTCCATGGTCGAGAACGAACGACCGATTACATGCCGGCCAATTCCGATGCTGAAGAACTCGCCGTGCGTTTGAATCAGCGCTGGAATTCCCCAAAGCGCGACCACGGCGAGCGCGAGTAAAATTCCACGGACGAATTTGAGACGCCGAACCGGCTGCCAATCTTGCGAGTAGAGAATTATCGTACCGATCGTCAGTAGCGGTGTCCATGCAATCGGTCCTTTCGCGAGAAAGCCGAGGCCCAGCGAGATGTAAAACAAGAGCCACCAGAGAGATGTTTGATGTTTGATGTTTGATGTATGATGTATTCCCTCCGAATTGGGCGTTGGACGTTCGACGTTGGGCGTTGGACGTTTGCTGCTGTTTGTTAGGCCATCGCGGATTAGTTCGTACCCACTCCAATTCGCCAATGTCATAAACAACACCAGCCACATGTCGGCGACAGCAGCTTTTGCATGGAGAAATGTTTGCAGTGAAAGGGTGAAAATAATGGCAGCCCACCAGCCAAGCTTGTCTCCGCCGATCCGCGAGCCCCAGGCGAAAATCGACAATGCAATGAGGGCAGCCGCAATCGCCGAGGGAAAACGCGCCGCGAAATCGTTTTCACCAAAGATATGGTAGCTGGCAACCTGCGCCCAATAGGCGAGGGGAGGCTTGTCCAGACGGAGTTGATTGTTGAAATAAGGAACAACGTAATCTGCGCGCTCGATCATTTCCCGCGATGCCTCGGCGAAACGTGGCTCGTCGCGATCGATCAGGGGCAAACTCCACGTACCAAGGATGTGAAACAGAACGCAGCCACAAAATAGCAGCGCGTGATTGATTGATTTCAAGCCAACGCTCAAAATAGCGTCAGATAAAACTGACGGGAACTTATTTATGAGACGCGCCGCCGTTTTTTACTGGCTGGTCGGCCTCGCTATCGCAGTGATCGCCATCGCAGCGGCGTTTTATTTGGATGACAGCGTGTGGAATTTTATCACGCATCATCAAAACCGCGCGGTGCGCAATTTCATGCGCTATGTCAGCTTGTTTGGTGATTGGCCCTCGCATGTTGCTTTTGGCTTGGTCTTGTTGGCATTCGCCTGGGTACGCGGCAGCCGGAAATGGACACGCATTTTTCTATCGATGCTTGTAGCAATGGCTGTCGCAGGCCTTGCCGGCACCGTGATTAAACGCACGATCCCGCGTGCACGCCCGTCGGTCCAATCAGAGATCCATTGGGGTGGTCCGCGTTTCAGTTCGAAATACCACTCCTTTCCTTCCGGTCACGTCGGAGCTTCGAGTGCGTTTTTTTGTACTCTGTTTTTTGCAAGGCGGCGCATCGGGCTCGCGTGCATTCCCATCCCGATCCTCATCGGTTTCTCGCGGATGTACATCGGTGCGCACTATCTCTCGGATGTGGTGTGCGCAGCGGTCTTGGGAATTCTGTCCGCGTTTATTGTCACACGCCTGCTGCTAAGCGAACACCGAACATCAAACACGATATGGCGGAGGGGGTGAGATTCGAACTCACGATTCGCCGTGATTTAGCTCGCTCACGATCAGATGAACATCTTCGATGGTTTAGAAGAAAACGTAAAGGCTGTGACAGTCATCAAAATCAGAGCTTTCCGAAACGGGTGGCAACTGTAGGAGGCTCCCGGTGTTCAGCCCGTGTTCTTAGATCAAGAGCAGGCAATCGACTACGCGAAGGTCCGCGCGTCCTTTCATTCCGGTGAGATTCGAATTCTCCATTCAGGCGGCACGATCGAGCGTTGTCGGCAGCTTGCCCAGACGGGAAGATGACATTCCAATGGCACTAGGTGTGCCAAGGGAGGTTGACGGCAGAACTCAACGACTCGCAGAAAAGCTTGACTAGATCCACGCAAAGATTCAAAAGCGCGGTTCTCCCCTACGGTCTTGAGGCCTCCTGAAACAAAACATCTACCGCGCAATCAAATGCGCGCGGTATCTCAACTCCTCAAGAATGCGCGTACGTGAACCCAACGCTCGACGATGACAATTAGCGGAGGAAGGTGCCAGAGCTTATGAATCGTTGCATCGCGAAATTTTTAATTTTTTCATTGTTCGCGGTGGGGGGCCTTCAGGCAGCCGATGAATGGGTGCAGGTCAATAACAGCCACGGATGGAGCCTCAGTTACCCGGCCTCTTGGGAAGGCTTTGTCATGCAAGCGCCCGATTCTGGGCCAGAATTATCCATTCAAGACAGCGACAATGTGAATTTCGACGGTCCTAAAGATTGTTACGAAAACAAGGACCGCTGCGGTCTTTTCCAGATCTCTCTGGATTCTGTTAAGGCAAATCGGCACTTTGATTTCGAGAAATACGTCGATGGTGAGACGCAGAATTCGAGCGTCATCTCAAAAGAAGGCGGCCAACTCGATGGAATGCCGGCCTACTTCATTAAACTGCCCGAAGATCAGCGTTTGGTTATCGTGAAATATAACAGCTCGATATTTCGCATATCGTACGGCCCCAATGATCACAAGCCGACGGATAAAACGCTAGAGGAAATTTTTAATAGAATGTTATCGACCGTGAAATTTAAAAAGTGAAAGATCGTCGAATCAGGAGCTTTGGTATGAAAAACAAAATTGTTCGTTTAACAATGTTTATCTGTTTAGGAAGTGCAGTCACAAGTCTGTATGCAATTCCCTCGGAGAAGCAATTCGACGGCGAATGGGGCTGGCACAAGGGTTTGGATTTTGGAATTCACTTGCATCAAAATGGCAACCGTTTGACCGGCTACCATTCAGGGGTAACGAAGGATGGAAGTCGAACAGACACGGCGCCCGATGGGGAAGGCTCACCTTCAATTACAGGCACAATCAAAGGCAACACCGCGATCGTTGACGTTCACAGCGCTTATTCGGATGCAGTGTTAAAGGTGCGTTTGACGCTTCACGACCGCGGCTTGGATTGGAAGGTCATAGAAGTAAAACAGAGCGGAGATTACTACATTCCCGACAAGGCAACTCTATACAAGGAACATTGGGACCCAAAAAAGGGATGGGTTCGGGACCCGTAACTCCGAGCATTGACTGCCTCACATGGATCCTAAGAAAGACTAATATGAAAACCACAATCACCTTTTCACTGGCCGCGGCGTGTTTGGTTTTGATACCAACTGTACATTCCGCAAGTTTTGATTGCGCAAAAGCTAAAACAAAGGTTGATAAACTCGTTTGCGGTGACCCCACGCTGTCAGATTTAGACGACAAATTGAGCGCTCTTTACAACAAGGTCTTGGCACAAAGCCCTGTTCCGGAAGACACGAAGCAGCAGCAACGCGAGTGGGTGAAAGACCCGAGAAACCTGTGTAAAAATGCGGACTGTTTGGAGCGGGCTTATACAAATCGCATCTCTGATCTGCAAGAGCAGCTTGAGAAGCTGCCGTTTAAGCCAGTGTTAGACAAGCCACTGATTGTGTTGCCATCCAGCCCAGCCGAAGACCGGGATGCTGCTGCCAAGATTGGACCTGCGATTGTAAAAAAAGAACCGCTGGAATTAATCGGACGTGTCAGCGAGGACCACGATGTCGCGGGAGCTAACTTCGCCATTAATTCAGGTAAAAGATACTACGTAATTCGCTATGCATGGAATCTGACTGACGAACAAAAAGAGACGCTGAACAAGATCGAAGACCCAAACCGATATGTTCTCTTGAAGGCGCAATTGGTGACGTATAAAGATGGATCTAAAGCGATCGATCCCGACTCGGAGGTGCAAATCTTTGCGCAGCTTCCATGACTCTCGTAACGCAGCGCTGCTTGCAGCTAATCAGCCATCAGGTGCCAGAATGAAAACTGTGACGGTTGTTTTAATATTATTTTTTGGTCTGATCTTTAGCTCAAAATCGGCGCCCGGTCGCGACTCTAATCGGCCGTCTAAGAGCTCAGTTTCAGTGCCCGGCATATGGAGATACAAGGGTGGCGACGAGAAGCCGATGGAAATACGCTTTCTACCAGACCACAAGGCCATTTTTAAAGGGGGATATGAATTTTATAACCCGGCAGCATGGTATTTCACCCCTGCCACTGCAGAGTTAAGATTGGTTGTGCCAAAAATGAAACCAGATGATTTTAAGCTATTCAATCAATGGACCTACACTGGATTAAAGATTAATCCCAAAGACAAAACCATCATATACACGCTTCATGAGGCGAGAATATGTTTCATGGGTTACTTTTTCGAGAAACAAAAGTGACAATGACAATCAACATGCCGACGAGAAGCACGCACGAGCATTGAGTTGCACCTGGTGGAAACGGCGGAAGCATGCGAGGCAGAAGCTGCATGCCTTTTAACTTTGCAACACGTCTAACTATTCAACAATTTCCAGGGCACAGCGCCGCGGCGGAGGGTCCGCTCAGGGTGCCACCAAGCTCCAGGCGCCCGACAGAGCCGGGCCGTAAGCAGCGCCGACGAAAACGTTGTTATTGAGATACCAGATCGCTGTTTGGCGTGTGCCCGCATTGTAGAGCACATAGTCCGGGTAGCCATCGCCATCAAAGTCGGCGGCTGCCACCACCGCCCAGTCGGCTGGAAGTGTTGGGCCGTAGGCGGCGTTCACGAGGACATTGTTATTGAGATACCAGATCGCTGTTTGCCGGGTGTTCATGTTGTAAAGCAGATAGTCCAGATGGCCGTCACCGTTAAAGTCAGCTACAGCTATTAACGTCCATGCGGTCGGAAGGGTCGGGCCGTACATGGCGTTGACGAGGATGTTGTTGTTGAGGTACCAAATCGCTGTTCGACTGTTGCTCATGTTGTAAAGCACATAGTCCGGAGAGGCGTCGCCGTTAAAGTCGGCTGTAGCCACCAATTGCCAGCCAGCCGGAAGTGTTGGGCCGTACATGGCGTTGATGAGAACGTTGTTGTTGAGATACCAAATCGCTGTTCGATCGCTAGTGGGCGCGAACAAGGCGTAATCTGGATGGCTGTCTAAATTAAAATCCGCCACACCCCTCAACCCCCAGCCCGCCCGAAGAGTTGGGCCGTAGGCACTGCCGATGAAAACGTTGTTGTTGAGATACCAGATCGCTGTTTGCCGGGTGCTGGTAGTGCGGAGCACATAATCCGGGTGGCCATCGCCGTTAAAGTCGCTTACGGCAGCCCGGCCCCCCAAGCAGACTTCCACAAGCGTGGTTTGATCATTAGTGATAGTGAAGTTCCCTGTTTGCGTCGCAAACGCCGGATTTGAGACCGCATAGGTATGCGAGCCCGGAGGCAACACCGCATCGTAGGCGCCGTCAACAAGCGTTGCGCCATAAGTTACGCCGTCGATCGACACCAAGGCCTTGGAAAGAGGTGCGCCTCGGTCACAGACGATGAAGCTGGCGGTTCCTTTTTGCGGCGCTGTGCACTGGGCGAACCGAAAGTAGCCGATCCGTGTTTGCCAGTTGTCGCTACTCGTCGTTGCGTAGTACTCGGCAGTATAATAGAAAGTGCAATCGTCCACCGGATCAACGGTCATGTCGCTGTAATCGCCCCAGCGATTGTCTGGGAACCCGATGGTCTGGCTGCCAGTGCCGTCAAAAAGATGTTGTTCACCTGTTAGCCTGTTCAGGGGATCAGTGGCCAATCGGCCTGCATAACGAATTTGCGGGTAAATCGTATTGCTCGATGCGCTAAAACCGAGTGCAATGTTTCCCATGTTATCCGATGCAATGCTGCCCATCCAGCGCCAAGTAGAATCGTTTGGTTGGTAGGTGCTTTGCTGGGAAAGCGTCCAGTTCCCCGGGAGCGCGCGTCGCAGCTCGAACCAACGTATGCCTGCTACGGAATTAGCGTTGACCGTAAAGTTATTAAGCATTGACTCGTGACCGTCGGGAAATCGGCGATACGCGTTGCGAAACATCAGTCGGTCACCGAGGCCGTCCAGCCACTGTCTTCCCACTGTGCCCAATTGGGGTACGCATCCGCCGCTATCTGGACAAAGCTGGACAAAGCGTGCAGCCGGAACACTGGTTTGCAGCGTGAAGCTCGAATTAGCTGGATGATCCCAATCAACATGAAAGGACCATATTTTGTAAATGAGAGCAGGGGTAGCTGTTGGCGTTGGTGTTGACGTGGCCGTCGCACTCGCAGTTTGCGCTTGTCGCGGTAGTGGAGAAGGCTCCTCCTGCGGAAATGCTACGAAATGGTTGGGATCGCCCGGTGGTGGCGGAATGGTGCCATCCAAGTCGGAAGGCAGAAACGTTTGCTCCGTCGGGCCTTCGACAATCCCTGGAGTTTGCACGGTGGCAGTGCGATCGCCTACCAGCATCTTCGCCCGATCAAACACAAAAGGCTTCGGACCGAGGTAGGGCCCTTTAGGCTCTGCCCTAAATAAAAACGCGGACATGTAATAGCCATCGGGCCAGACGCCGAACTTTGGATAATCTTGAAACTGACTTGTGAGATGAAAATCATAGCGGTACCACGGCCCGGTGGCATCGCCAGTCTGGGAGACGGCGATACACTCGTCTTGCTCGAAATTCACGCCGATGGGCTTCGCGAACTGGCTGATGACCCACCGGTCTGCGAGCCGATCATAGACCACCACTGGATCGCCGTTGCCGCGAGTCTCGCAGGCGCCCCCAAAACCGGACCAGACCGAGGCGATGGGAACCGGGCCAAGTAGTGGCGTGCCGGTAAGTTTATCAAAGATCTGGAGGGCTGTGTTGACTAACTCGACATATTGAGTTTTCCCGACTGCACCGGTGGTATCGGGCGGGAGGGTGCCACACCCGTTGCAAGGTTTCCCTACGCCAGCCCACTGTCGAAGGGGTGCGGGAACAGCAGGCGTTTTCGTCAGCGATTCCGGGAAGCTGCTTTGAATCACCGGATCTGGTGCATCCTTGTGTTTAATCGGTATCGTTGGGTGGACATGCGGTTCACCCTCCTCTCGTGCTTGCGGCCATTCCACCGGCTGCTCGCGAAGGGGCCGCGACAGGTCGCTGTGCAGCGCGGGTATGACCCTCATTTGGCCTACTCGTTCTCCGATAGCTTCCTCAGCCTCTCCCGGCAAGCTCGTGCTGCCTACGTTTGCCTGGGCAGAGGCGTCCGAAAACGTGCTAGAGCCTAGCAGCGCAAGAAGGACGCCTGCCAGGACGACAAACAGTCCGATTAAAACGCGCAGATTAAAGAAGGCGGATGTAGAAGCGGATTTCTTCTTCATATGGCGAAGGCTGGACTAAAGCAGCGATTTTGGCGGAACCGGCAGAAAGCGGTTCAGGAACTCTGGCGATCTGTTCGGGGTTTTTTTCAGACAGGCCTCAAGTTAAAGCCATGCTTGTAATTGAAGCGCCACTGGTGGGTCAAGACTTTTCGCTTCCGTTTTGACGATGCTCGCCTGTGTCTCTATCGAATCGTAAAGCCTTTCAGCCTTGCCTGATTTCACTTTCGAATTGATTCGAATACTCCGTTTGTATATGAACGCTTGATCATGAAAAAGAGCCAACTCATATCGTTTCTTGTTACCGCTGGTTTGCTTGGCTGGAGCCGATTTTCCGGAGCCGCTGAGCCGGCTCATCCAGACCAGCCGACTGTTTCCCCCGCTGAGGCAGTCTCGCGGTTGAAAGAAGGCAATGGACGCTACACTAGCGGCAATCAGCAACACCCGCATGAGTCGGCAGAGCGACGCGCGGAACTGACAAAGAGTCAGCACCCATTCGCCATTATTGTCAGTTGTTCCGACTCGCGCGTTCCGCCCGAGATCGTTTTTGATCAAGGACTTGGCGACCTATTCGCGCTCCGGGTAGCCGGCAATGTGATTGGCGATCACAGCTTGGGAAGCATCGAATACGCGGTCGATCATTTGGCGGTCCGCCTGATTGTGGTGCTTGGGCATCAGAGTTGCGGCGCCGTCAAAGCGGCAAAGGAAACAATCGCCGCCAAAACCAAAGCACCGGCCCATATTCAGTCGTTGGTCACCGCGATCCAGCCCGCAGTCGAAGCGACAGTCGATGGCGATCTGGAAACGACCGTGAAAACGAACGTTAAGAATGTTGTGCACGCGCTGCGGTCATCCATGCCGGTTCTCAAGCCCAAAGTAGATGCCGACGAGATTCGTGTGATCGGCGCATATTATAGTCTCGACACCGGCGCTGTCACTTTTCTGGAGGACAAGTAAGCCTTTTGAATAAGAGGAGCGTCGGGCAGTAGCCTCTTCCCTTCCCGTGGCGCGGCGAGCCTGACGCAATCAATAATGCGATCGGTTATGCGAAGTTTTACAGCCCGCGATCTCTTGCGCTCGTTCTACTGGGGGAGCGGAGGGGGTGAGATTCGAACTCACGAGGCCTTTCGGCCTTCCGGTTTTCAAGACCGGCGCGATCAACCGCTCTGCCACCCCTCCAATTAAATATTAAGTTAAAAGTTTTTATTTCACCAGAACTCACGAGGAAGGTCGTCCCAAAAAATAGTCATGGAAATGGGATGCGTTATTATGTGCACCCGGCCATCGCCACGTATGAAATGATTTTCGCTCAATTGACGCCAGCCCCGGAGTTTGGAGTCCTGCCCTGTGTTGGGCACGTCGTATGCTTCGAAAATTGCCTTCTTGTCCTCAACACTTAACGGCGAACCGTCGCTTTTCTCGGTGTCGAGTTTTTGTG
>WNFQ01004415.1_pt1 | contig 10242 bp, 10 predicted proteins | sample 5400171 | NCBI WGS metagenome assembly WNFQ01 (sample SAMN13153356, study PRJNA577476) | soil metagenome | isolation source: 20 cm soil under Madrone tree | place: USA:California | collected 2016-06-14 | reverse complement strand
GCTGCCGCGACGGCGCGAAAGGTAACGTAACTAAAAACGTTGAACCCTTTAATCTCCTCACTCAGGAGATGGAGGTAATACATCATGGCGCGACCCCCTCGGCTCGGTGACTCTTCGCGAATTCTTCCATCACCCGTTCCATCCGCGCGGTGCGGCTGCCCTTGACCAGAATCAAATCTCCGGGCGCGCCGTTTTTTTCGAGCAGCTCGGCAGCCTCCTGCGGTGAATTCACAGCGACGCTTTTTTCCAGGCCGGCTATCTGCGCCGCGCGCGCGATCGATGCGGCCGCGGCGCCGACTGCGATCAATTCATCGATCCGCAGCGACGCGGCGGCTTCGCCTACTTCGCGATGGCCGCGCTCTGATTCCGCGCCCAGCTCACCCATCTCGCCGAGCACCGCAATGCGCCTGCCATCCGCGTCGAGCTCGACCAGCGTCCGGAGCGCGGCCTTCATCGAATCGGGATTCGCGTTGTAGCTGTCATCGAGGAACTGGATGCCGTCGATCTCCCGGATTTGGAGGCGCGCTTTGGTCAGCGGCGTGGAGGCGAGGCCGATCGCGCATTCTTCGAGCGAAAGGCCAAAGGCCCGTCCGGCAGCGACGGCGAGCATTGCGTTCTGCACCATGTGGATTCCGGGCACCGGGAGTTGGGCGCGGCAGCGATGCGCGCCTTCCAAAATCGTGAACTCGGAACCGGTCGCATGCTGCGAGATATCGGTCGCGCGCACCAAACCGTTTTCGATTCCGGCCAGGACGATCCTGGCTTGAGTGCGTTTCGCGATCCCTTCGCTGAACTCGTCATCGGCATTCAGGATCAGGGTGCCGTTGGGCGCGACCGCTTCGGCCAGCGAGCCTTTTTCTTCCGCAATCGCTTCGCGGCTTCCCATGAACTCGATATGAGCGATGCCGATGTTCGTGATGATGGCAACGTCCGGCGCGGCCAGTTTCGCCAACGCCGCGATCTCGCCCGGATGGTTCATCCCGATTTCCCAGACGGCGATTTCGTCGTCGCGGTTCGCCGCCAGCATCGTCTGGGGTAGACCGACGTGGTTGTTGAAATTGCCTTCCGTCTTGGTGACTCGGAATTTTTTCGCCAGGGTCGCGGCCACGAAATCTTTCGTGCTGGTCTTGCCGTTGCTGCCGGTGATCGCGATGACTCTTAACCGCAGCGAGGCGCGGTAACTCGCGGCGAGCGTTTGATAACCGACGAGCGTGTCCGCGACGCGGATCAGCGCGAAACCGCGCGGCACCTTGCCGTTCCATTTTTCTTCCACCATCGCGCCGGCTGCGCCGCGTTCGGCCGCCTGCTCGATGAATTTGTGGCCGTCGAAGTTCTCTCCGCGCAGCGGCACAAAGAGATCGTCCGCCTGCAACGTCCGCGAGTCTGTGCTGATGCGGGACACGATCCGGCTGGTATCGTCCGCGGAAATGGAACCACCGGCGAGCTTCGCGATCTGGGCAAGACTTAACGGATTCATATGGCGGTCGGGTCACTCGTCCGGGGAGCGCACGCGCCTCGCGTGCTGGTTTCGGCGCCTCGCCGAAACCATCTTTTCCAGAGAAAGTTCGCGATGGCGGAGGCGCCATCGCCAGCACGCGAGGCGCGTGCGCTCCCCAGAAAGAATTGCATTGTCTTCATGATCCAAACTCCAGCGGGCGATTTTCCAAGGCCTGGCGCGCGACCTGGATATCGTCGAACGGGACCGTGTGGTCGGCGAATTCCTGGTAGGCCTCGTGGCCTTTGCCGGCGATGAGGACGATGTCGCGCGGCTGCGCCAGCTCGATCGCGCGGGCGATCGCTTTCGCGCGATCGGTGATTTTCTCGTAGCGATCGGAACGAAAACCTTTTTCGGCGTCGGCGATGATGGCGTCGGGATCTTCTTTCCGCGGATTGTCAGAGGTGATGATGCTGTAGTCCGCGTTCTGATCGGCGACCCGAGCCATCAACGGCCGCTTTTGTTTGTCGCGGTCCCCGCCGCAACCGAAAACGACAATCAATCGGCGCGGCGAAAGTTCGCGGAGCGTTTTGAGAACATTGAGCAACGCGTCGTCAGTATGCGCGTAATCGACGAAGACCTGGAACTGGCGTTTCGCCGGAACGGCCTCGAGTCGCCCAGGTACCTGCGGCGAACGGCCGAGACTGAGAACGGCCTCGCGCACACTGATTCCCATGCTGCTGGCCGCCGCGAGCGCCGCCATCGAATTGGCGACGTTGAATCGCCCGATCAACGGAACGCGCACCAGATAACTCTTGCCGCGCGCATCGAGCTGATACGAGGTGCCGGCAAATTCCGCGTGGTAATTCGAAGCACGAAAATCGGACCGCGCCCCGACTCCGTAAGTGACGACCGGGATTTTCCCGCCGAGCCGGTCGACCAACTGCGCGCCGTAACGATCGTCCAGGTTGATGACCGCCGTCGCGTTCGTCTTCGACTTCTGGTCCGCGAGCCCGGTAAAGAGCGCGGCCTTCGCCTCGAAGTAGTTCTCCATCGTTCCGTGAAAATCCAGATGGTCCTGGGTGAGATTCGTAAACACGGCCACGTCCCACTCGATTCCGCGCACCCGCTCCTGCGCGATCGCGTGCGACGAAACTTCCATCGCGGCGGCCTTGCAGCCGGCGTTGACCATTTGCGAGAGTAATTCCTGCACATCGAGCGATTCCGGCGTGGTCCGCACCGCCGGCAAAACGCGGTCGCCGATTTCGTAACGGACGGTGCCGAGCAATCCGCAACGCAGTCCGGCTCTCTCACAAATATGCTTGAGCAAAAACGTCGTCGTCGTTTTTCCATTCGTGCCCGTCACAGCGGCGAGCTTGAGCCGGCGTGCCGGGCGTTCGTAAAAAGTCGCGGCCAGATCGGCGAGCGCGGATCTCGTGTTCTCCACGACGACGCAGGTAGCGCGAGGGGATTGAACCTCGTGCTCCGTCACGATAACCGTGGCGCCTTTTTCGACGGCTTGCTCGATGAATTGATGACCGTCACTTTTTTCACCGCGCAATGCGACGAAAACACCATTCCTTTGCACACGCCGCGAGTCATACGCGATGCTTTCCACGACGCGATCAAGTGGCCCGATGACCTGGCGGGGGGATATGGCGGCGACGAGTGTTTTGAGCTGCATGCGAAGTGGTCAAACGGACGCGGCACGCTCAACGGTGGGACGCATTGGTTAAGGCCACTCGTGCAGCGCTGGGCGGTTTCGCCAGTTCTTCGTGCGGCTGAAGATCGAGATAACGCGCCGCTTTCTCGGCGATGCGCGCGAAGATCGGGCCGGCCACGAGCCCGCCGTAATTCAATTCCGGGTTCTTGGTGTGCGCGTCGTCCAGCACGACCAGACCGACGAATTCCGGATGTTCGGAAGGCAGGTAGCCGGAGAACGAGACGACATATTTCCCATGCTCGTAGCCGCCCCGTGGATCGACTTTTTGCGCCGTGCCGGTCTTGCCGGAGATCGTGAAACCCGGCACGGCGGCGGCGGCAGCGGTCCCGCGATCGCTCACCACGCCGCGCAACGCGTTCCCGACCTGCGCCGCAGTCTCCGGCGAAATGACCTGGCGCAAAACGGTCGGCGAAAAAGTGGTGATCGTCTTGCCGTCCTGCGTGGTGATCGATTTCACGATGCGCGGGGTAATGAGCTTGCCACCGTTCGCGATCGTCGCCATCGCCAGCGTCATCTGCAACGGCGTCACGCCGACTTCGTGCCCCATCGGGATGCGCGTGATGGAAATCTTGCTCCACGATTGCGGCGGACGAATCACGCCCGGAATCTCGCCTGGCAACTCGATCCCGCTGCGATCGCCGAAACCGAAGCGGCGAATGTATTCGTAAAATTTCTGTTCGCCGATCGAGATGGCCAGTTTGGCCGCGCCGATGTTGCTCGATTTCACGAGGATGTCCTGCACGCTCAGGTCGGCGTAGGCCTTGTGGTCGTGCAACGGCCGGCCGCCGAAATTCCAGACCCCGTTCTCGCAGAAGATCGTCGTGTCGGGCCGGACCTTGTGCTCGTTCAGAGCGGCGGCGGCTGTGACGATCTTGAAAGTCGAGCCCGGCTCCATCATGTCGATGATGGCGCGGTTCTTCATCTGTTCCGGCTTCGCTTCGGAGCGCTGGTTCAAGTCGAAGTTCGGCCGGTTCGCCATCGCCAGGATCTCGCCGGTCTGCGGCCGCATCAAAATGATCGTGGCTTTTTGCGGATTGTATTCCCGCACGGCCGCATCGATCTCGTTCTCCACGATATTTTGCAGGTTCAGATCGACGGTGAGATGCACCTGGTAACCGTCGCGCGGCGCACGTTCCTGGCCGCGATAGAGAACGATCTCCTGCCCGGCGCGATTATGTTCGATGAAGCGGTAACCGTCCTGCCCGTGCAGATATTCTTCCATCGACGATTCGACGCCCTGGATGCCGCGATGCTCGAAATCGGTGAAGCCGATGACGTGGCAGAGCATCGAAGCGTTCGGATAAATCCGGGTGGTGTCGCGCTCGAAATAAATCCCGCGCAAGTTCTGGACGCGCAATTTTTCGCGGAGCGCCGTCGCCGTCGCAATCGGGACTTCGCGTTTCAGGACAATGTAACGGCGGTCGCCCTCCAGTTTTTCGCGCAGTTCGTCGGCCGGAATATCCAGCGCCTCCCGCAGCAGAGGAACGACCGTCTCGCGATCGTTCACGTGCGTGGCGTCTGCGATGACCGTCTCAACCGGCGTGTTATGCGCGAGGACTTCGTTATTCGCGTCGAGGATCGACCCGCGTTCGGCGAAGATCGGCTGCTTGTAGACGTGTTTCTCGGCAGCGAGCCCGGCATACTCGTCGTGCTTGATCATCTGTAGATAAACCAAGCGGAAGGAAAAGAGGCTGAATAGAGCGGTAAAAAAGAGGCAGACCAGCGCGCAACGGATCCGGCTGTTCCACTTCATCTTCCGCCACGTTTGTTAGCGACCGGCTGGACCGCGTCCTCCGGGCGCGCGGGCCGCGGCGCATTCAATCGCACGATGTTTTGCTCGGCGATCGGGATCATTTTCAAATAACCCTCCTTCAGCCGGCGCTGCATGGCCGAGCGCGAGGTCAGCGCCGCGATCTGGACGCTGGCGACGTCGTTTTGCGAATGCAAACTCGCCAGCTCGTTTTCCAGCGCTTTCTTCCGGTCGCCCAGATGATAGAGCTGGAGCGTGAGGTAAACGTAAATCAATCCGGTCACCGCCAGGAAACCCGTGATCAGGATCCAGCGCGCCAGCGACGCGGCGTTTACCGAGTTGAAATTTTTGCGGCGCGGCGCGTGCATCAGATTTTTTCGGCGACGCGCAATTTGGCGCTGCGCGACCGCGGGTTATTGCGCTGCTCGTTTTCGCCGGGCTCGACCGGCTTGTCGGTGACGAGACGGAAAACAAAATCCGGATTGGGCCGCGGCTCGGGCCACTCGGGGCGGTCCAGCCATTCGCGGCTCCGATCGCGGAAGAAATTTTTGACGATCCGGTCTTCGAGCGAGTGGAAGGTGATGACGGCAAAACGCGCGCCCGATTCGAGCCGTTTCGTGAGCGCGCCCAAACCTTCCGCGAGCGCGCCCAGCTCGTCGTTCACTTCCATGCGCAACGCCTGGAAAACCTGCGTCGCCGGATGGCGCCGTCCATGACGCCAGACAATTTTCTCGATGGACTTCGCCAACTGCATCGTGTCCTGGAACGGCGTGATTTTCCGCAGCTTCACTAACTGGCTGGCAATACGGCGCGCCGCCGGTTCTTCGCCGAGCTCGCGGAAAATTCGGGTCAGGTCTTCTTCCGAATAAGAATTGACGACAGTGGCTGCTGTCAGTTCCCGGCGCGGGTCCATCCGCATATCGAGAGGGCCTTGCCGCATCACGCTGAAACCGCGGCTGGCGTTTTCCAATTGCCGCGACGAAACGCCGAGATCGAGCAGCGCCCCGCCGATTCCCACCACGCCCAGTTCATCGAGCACCTTTCCCGCTTCACGGAAATTCGCCTGGACGACGGTGACGCGGCCGCCGAACTCCGCCAGTTTTTCCCGCGCGAATTCGATCGCGTCCGGATCCTGGTCGAGAGCCACGACATCGGCGCCGGTGCGCAGGATTTCAGCGGTGTGTCCGCCGCCACCACAGGTCCCGTCGACGACGATCGACCCGGCGCGCGGCGCCAGCAGTTCTACCGATTCGCTGACGAGCACGGGCCGATGATAGGTAAAATCCTCCATTTCCTGCGCCTCCTCGACTTGGAGCGGGCCGGTCGAGAACCAGATGGGCCGCTCAAACAGCAATGCGTTAATCATTTTCCAAAGCCGCTCCCTAGAGCCCGATCACGTTGGCGACGTGTTGATACGTCGCGGTTTCCTCTTCGTGGGCCCGCTTCCATTTCGGCAAATTCCAGATCTCGAAACGGCCGCGGCCGCCGACCAGCGCTACCTCGCCCTTCAAGCCGAGTTGCCGGCACATATCTTCCGGCAGAACGAGCCGGCCCTGCCGATCGGAGCTGCCGTGTTCGGCGCGCGAATGCAGGTGGCGCAAAAAAATCCGGCGCTCTTTCGCGGAAACCGAGCTGTGGGCCTCGGCCTGCGCACTCATCCGGGCAAACTCCTCGTGCGACATGACCAGGAGAAACTGGTGCTGCGGTTCGGGCAGGATGATGAATTCCTCGCCCCCTTCGCCGCGCCAGCGAGATGGGATCGTGATCCGGTTCTTCTCGTCAATGGCGTGACGGAATTCGCCGGCGAAGAATTTTTGGGGTTGAGAGTTGTCGTCCATGCGCCAGCGGATAGTCGTGCCATTTCAATCCACTTCTCTCCACTTCTAACCACCTTGCATGCCAGGGGTCAATAAAAATAATGCCCGTTTGCCCCCTTTTCCACGCCTCGTAAACTGCCCCATGTTTATCCGCGCAATCGCGGCCGCCGTTGCGGTCTCGTTCTGTGCTTTAACAACGATCGCGCTCGCCCAACTCGCCAGCGCCACTCCGGACGCCGTTCGGGTCACGGTCTCGATGAACGCCGACGGCACCCGCACCACTTACGAATTCGATTCGCAGCATCATCGGGCCGTAGCCACGACCACGGGCAAAGACGGGAAGACCGTCGGCAAAATCCGTTACGTTCTCGATGACGCGGGGCGCTTCGCCAGCGGCGAGGTTTACGGGCCCGACGATCAACTGCGTTTCAAGACGCTGTATAAGTACGACGCCGCCGGGAAGCTCATCCAGGAAACCCAAGTCGGCGCCGATGACTCCGTTCGCAACAAAATCCTTTATGCCTACGACAAAGTCGGAAAACAAATTGGCTACTCCGTTTACGACGCCGCCGGCAAGTTGATCCGCCAGACTCCGGGTCTTGCCCCACGCGCGACGCCTACGCCTAACAAGCGGAAGTGAGGCCTTCCCGGCTTGCCATGCGCGTCAAAGGCAGTTAAAACAAAAAGCGAATGATCGACTACATCCAGAAGGGTGGACTGCTCATGTGGCCCATCCTGGCATGCAGCGTCATTGCCATCGCGGTTTTCGCCGAGCGGCTCCTGTATTTGCATCGCGCCAGCATTCACGTGGGCGAGTTTCTCCAGGGCCTTTCGAATCTTCTTCAGCGCCGCAATTTCGCCGAGGCCCTGCATGAATCTGCCGGCACGCCGGGCCCGGTCGCGCGCGTTATTCACGCCGCCATCATCCGGCACGACGCGCCGCGTGCGGAACTGCGCGAGATCGTCCAGGAAGCGGGGCAACTCGAAGTGCCAAAGCTGGAACGTTTCCTCGGAGTGCTCGCCGCGCTCGCCTACGTCGCACCGCTGCTCGGATTGCTGGGCACAGTCACCGGCATGATCGACGCCTTCGGCACCCTCTCGGCGAACGGCGGCTACGCGACGGTCACGGAATTATCGAACGGTGTTTACAAAAGCCTGCTCACTACCGCGGCCGGTCTTGTCGTCGCCACGCCCACTTTCATCGCCTACAGTTATCTCTCGTCGCGGGTGAATTCGCTCATGCACGAAATGGAGCGGGCCGGGATTGAAGTCGTCCACATGTTGAGCGATCGCGAACCGAAAGGCGACATCATCACTTTCCAGGCGCCGGCGGCGGAACGGGAAGCGCGCTAGATTCTATCGGCCCGCTGGCCGCAGGGCATGAAGCTTTCCCGGACGAAAGAACATCACTTCGGCTGGCTCGCGGCGATCCCGCTGCTCGATGTCACGTTTCTGCTGATCTTCTTTTTGCTGCTCAGCTCGAATTTTATTCTGCAGCCGGGAATCTCCGTGTCCGTCCCGCTCTCGAGCTTCACTCTCGGTCCACAGATCAATCCGCAAATCATCAGCATCACCGGCGGCGCCGCGCCTGCGATTTATTTCCGGAATCAAAAAGTCGCGCTCGATCAATTGGGCCCGCTTTTGGATGAAGCGAAAAAGGAATCGCGCCCGGTCATCATCAAGGCCGATCGGCTCACGCCTTATTCCCTTGTCGTCGAAGTCGCGAACCTGGCGCTCGAACACGGAATCACTTCCGTCGCCCTTGCGACCACACCTCCGAAATGAACGGTCCCACCGCCGCGGCGAACGATCTGGTCTTCGGCTGGGAAAAACCGGGCCGGGGCAAATGGACGTTGAGCGGCTTTATCCTCGGATCGCTCGTTCTGCACGCTCTCGGTTTTTACCTTTTCCAAATCGTTTATCCTCCCGCGGTGGCTTTGTTGCCGCCGCCCGGCCGCGTGAGTCTGATCGCGCCCGATACCGATGAAGGCCGGCAGCTTCTCCGCTGGCTCGAAGCGGAAGATCCCGCGCTCACGTCCACCACCCAACTGGCGCCGGACGCAAGAGCGCTGACCCTGCCGACGATCCAGCACGCTCCTTCTTATCTCGGCCGTCAGCCGACCTTGAAAGAGCTCCCGCCGCCGCCGCCCGCTTTGCGAATTCCGAGCGCGCGTCCCCCGGCGCCCGTCGAGAAAACTTCCATTCCGGCGCCAACCGTCATGAGACCGGTTCCGACCATGACCCGATTCTCGCCCGAGCTCGATTCCCTCATCTCGCCGCAAACGCCCGAGCCGAAATTTAACGCGTCCACCCACGAACCGCCTCAGCCTGCGCGCTTCCTTATCGCCGTGAATGAAAAAGGCGAAGTCCGCCATTGCTTCCTCCAAAATTCCTCCGGCGACCCGGCCCTCGACGAGCAGGCTCGAAAATTTCTCGCCGCCACCCGCTTCCCCGCCATCCGCAATTCTCCATCCTCCTCGGTCAAGGCTACGGCGGATGAATCCTCCACCATCGCTTCCCTGACCTGGGGCGGCGTCACCCTCGAGTGGGGCAATGACGTCACGCTTCCACCCTCGCCCAGCCCCACACCCAACGCGCCGTGATCCCGGTCAGTCTCTCCGCGCTGGTCACGATCTACCTGCTGGTTTTTCTTGCGGCGGTTTTTCTCCTCTGGATATTCGGAGAGTGGAATCGCCGCCGTCGCGAGCGTCGCGCTTTGCGCTATCGGCTGCGGTGCGTGATTTGCGCGTTTGAATTTGAAGATCGAACGCCCGCTTTGCTTCCGCGGTGTCCACGATGCGGAAGTTTGAACGAACGTTTTAAACCGGAACAAATTTAATCATGGGAATGTGGATCGGCCGTAATCGCAAAGCTCGCGTGACCTATGGGTTCGACGAGATCGCTCTCGTCCCCGGCCGCGTCACGATCAATCCGAACGAAGTTGACATCGCCTGGCGCTTGCCGCGGCGCGACGCGGAGCCGCTCAATTTCAAAATCCCAATCCTGGCCAGCGCGATGGATGGCGTGGTCGACGTGAAGTTCGCCATCGAGATGAGCAAACTCGGCGGGCTCGCCGTTTTGAATCTCGAAGGCGTCCAGACCCGCTACAAGAATCCCAAAGAAGTCCTCCAGAAAATTGTCGAGACGGACAAAGCGGAGATCACCGGGTTGCTTCAGAAAATTTACCAGGAGCCGGTCCAGGAAGATTTGATCGCGGCGCGGATTCGCCAGATCAAGGACAGCGGCGCGACCGCGGCCGTCAGTTCCATTCCGCAACGCGCCGCTGAGTTTGGAAGGATCGCACAGGAAGCCGGCGCGGACGTTTTCGTCGTGCAGAGCACCGTCTCGACCGTCCGCCACATTTCGTCGGAATATAAATCACTCGAACTGGAAAAATTCTGCCGCGAGATGCGCATCCCGGTCATTGTCGGCAACACCGTCGGCTACGACGTGACTTTCGAGATCATGGAATGCGGTCCCGCCGCTGTGCTTATCGGCGTCGGCCCGGGCGCGGCCT
>WNFQ01008098.1_pt1 | contig 10244 bp, 7 predicted proteins | sample 5400171 | NCBI WGS metagenome assembly WNFQ01 (sample SAMN13153356, study PRJNA577476) | soil metagenome | isolation source: 20 cm soil under Madrone tree | place: USA:California | collected 2016-06-14 | reverse complement strand
AGACCGCAGCGATCGAGAATTTCGAGGCAGGCCGCATAGACGTCGCGCTCGCGCAGGCCTTGTCCGAACGCCGCCGCCACCACGGCGTTCTCGAACACCGTCATGCCGCCAAACGGCTGCGGAATCTGAAACGAGCGCGCCAGTCCTAGCCGGCAACGCCGGTCCGGCGACAGGCGGGTGATATCAGTCCCGGCCAGCAGGACGCGTCCGCCGTCCGGCGCGACGGTGCCGGTCGCAATGCCGAACAGGGTGGTCTTGCCGGCGCCGTTCGGCCCGATGATGCCGAGCGCCTCGCCCTCATCGAGCGCGAGGTTGACCTCCTGCGCCACCACGACGGCGCCAAAGCGCTTGGCGATTTTCTCGAAAGCCAGGATGGGCATGGGCTGACTGGTCACGCGATTCTATTCATCGTTGAATCTTGGATCACGAACGAAGTTTGTGTTTACTGAGCCCCCCGCGGCGCGACAGGTCGGAGCTGGGACGACACCTCGCGCACTTGATCTATCACACAGTCATGGAACACATCCTATGAAAATTGTCGGTTTCAGAACGCAGGAGGGCCTGCGGCTCGGCGTCATCGCGGGCGATCGGGTCATCGACCTGCAGGCGGTCGACCCGTCGGTGCCGAATGATCTCGCTGCGGTGTTGAGGCAGCACAACGGCGACCTCAGCCCGATCGGCGAGATTGCCAAGCACGCGCCGGCGTCGGCCATACGGCCGCTCGCCGGCCTCGAATATGCGCTGCCGGTGGCGCGCCCCGGCAAGATCATCTGTCTCGGCCTCAACTATCTGGAGCACGTCAAGGAAGGCCGCTACGCCGACAATCTGCCGAAATTCCCGACGCTGTTTGGGCGCGGCCTCAATTCCGTGGTGCCGCACCAGCATCCGTTGACTCGGCCGCGTGCATCCGAGACGTTCGACTACGAAGCCGAAATGGTCGCCGTCATCGGCAAGCGCGCCAAGCACATGACGCTCGACAACGCGCTCTCATGCGTTGCCGGCTACGTGCGCCAATGAGGGCTCGATCCGGGAATTCCAGCGCCATACCACCCAGTGGCACATGGGCAAGAATTTCGACGACAGTGGCAGCATCGGGCCGTGGGTCGTCACCGCCGACGAATTGCCGCCGGGCGGCAAGGGCCTCAAGATCGAGAGCCGGGTCAACGGCAAGGTGATGCAGTCCGACAACACCGCGAACATGATGTTCCCGGTCGCCGAAACTATCGTTTATGCGACCCAGGGCATGACGCTGGAGCCGGGCGATGTCCTCCTTACCGGCACGCCTTCGGGTGTCGCCCATGCCCGCAAGCCGCCCACCTGGATGCGGCACGGCGATGTCTGCGAGATCGAAATCGAGGAAATCGGAATCTTGCGCAATCCGATCGAGGACGAAAGGCTGTGACATGGCCGGGACGACCCCGGACGACCCCGGCCATAACCAAGTAGAACCGCTACGGGTTTTGCCCTGTTACGGAACCGTCTCCTAAAGTCCTGATCTGATTGCGGTTTGTGGCCCCCCACAGAACCCGCAAATACTAAACCCCGCCGAAGCGGGGTTTAGGGTCTGGACGGAAACCCGGGGCTGGGGGGCTGAGGAAGGTTCCCGCCACATTCCGCTTTCAGACATAGGAACTGGTCGCCGCCCATGCAAGCCTCCCGGTTCGTTGTGCGCCACGGCCGCTTGTTGCTCGACTGATGCGCCTTATTCAAGCTTCTGCCCCTTGAGCCAATCTTCACCGCGTCGATAAAGCGCCGCGACCTCCGGCCCGTCGAGGCCCGGCATGTCGGTCTTCACTTTGTAGCCGATCCGGGTCTGAAGGTAGGCGAGGTGCCGGTAGCCCTCGGGAAACCGCGCCAGCAGGTTCCGGTCCAGTTGCAGTTCGGCGGCCGGGTCGATCGGGTCGAGACGGTCCTTTTCGTAGATCGGCTGGCGTAGCACCAGGCCCCAGCGGTCGTTGCGCTTCTCGAAGAAGTCGTAGAATCGGCCCGTGCAGACCACGTCGCAGACGACGCCATCGACGCTTGCGCGCTGTGAGATCGTCATCTTGGTCTGGGCGATAGCGCGGGCGCCGGCGATGTCGACCGACGAGCCGCCGAGGAAATGCAGGATTCGCACCCCGCGCTCGTAGCCCTCCTGGCTCACCTTGATGAATTCATCCGCCGTGCCCTGAAACCAGGTCGCCATCATGCGCCCGTCGTCGTGCCAGACGGTGCGAAAGCGGTCCCACATGAGCGCGTCACGCCACACGGCCCAGTTCTCGATCAAGTAGCGGATAGCGCGCCGGTCTTCGACTTCGCTCGCATTCATGCTGTCCTCGCTGGGCCGATATGCGATATCGGGAGCGGTTGATTTAGCGAGGCGAGAGCCGCGCTGGCAAGTTGCGCGCCAGCATGGCTGCGGAAGCCGCTATTCCCGCCCGGCGGTGTGGCCGCTATATAAGGCGCAGCAGTACGTAAGGCGCAAAACCATTCGGGCCCGGAGGACACTATGGCGCTGGTCGAGGACATGGCCGACCCCAAGCATAATCTGCAGGCAGCGCGACAGGCCTATTATGAGCGGATTTCCCGGTACGATATGGCCCCGCTGTGGGAGAAGTTGCGCGAGCTCGTCGGCAGCGAACCGGCCGAGCTGATCTCCGCCAAGGAGGCGGAGCGGCGGGTGCTAGTGCTCGAAAATCCGGCGCTGCGCGGTCAATCGCGGATTACCCAGACGCTCTATGCGGGTTTGCAGCTCATCATGCCGGGCGAAATCGCGCCGGCCCATCGCCACACCGCCTCCGCGATCCGCTTCATCGTCGACGGTGATGGCGCCTATACGTCGGTTGAGGGCGAGCGCACCTATATGGCGCCGGGCGACTTCGTGCTGACCGCCAACTGGACGGCGCACGACCACGGCAATACGAGCGGCCGGCCGATGATCTGGCTCGATGTGCTCGATCTGCCGACCGTCAACTTCTTCGAGTCGATGTTCGCGGAGCACCTTGATGACGAGAGCCAGGCGGTGCAGCTTGCCGACGGCGACTCGGCCGCCTTCTTCGCCTCCGGCGTGCTCCCCGACGGCGCCCAAGTGAGCGATTTGCACGCGGGCAAGCTCAGTCCTGTCGTCAACTACACCTATGCGCGGACGCGGCCGATCCTGGAGCGCCTTTACAAGGCCGGCAGAGTCGACCGCCGCCACGGCGCGCGGGTGCGCTACGCCAATCCGGCAACCGGAGGGTGGGTGATGCCCACCATGGGGGCGCAGCTCGCGCTGCTGCCGGCCGGTTTCGCCGGCGAGCGCTATCGCGCCACCGACGGCACGATTTTCGTGTGCGTCGAGGGGGAGGGCGCAACGTGGATCGGGGACAAGGAATTCGCCTGGAGCGCAGGCGACGTATTCGTCGCGCCGTCATGGCAATACTATTCGCACGCGGCGGGACCAGAGTCGGTGCTGTTCTCGATCTCCGACCGGCCTGCGCAGGAGGCGCTCGGGATCTGGCGGGAGATCGATTAGCAGCGAAGTTGTAGCCCGCATGGAGCGAAGCGTAATGCGGGAAAGGCCGCGCCTTCGGAACCGTCAGCCCCGGATTGCGCTGCGCTCCATCCGGGCTACGGCTTGCTTCTCCGAGCTGGGCTAGGGGTTTCAAATGGCCGGGGAAATCGAGGACGTATTTGCAGGCACGCAAGGACTTCGAAAAAATTGCCGGAGAAATAGACGACCTTGCTTTTTCGATCGTCGAAGTCGGGGAGCTCTTGCGCGACGAACCCTCGGATATTGCTTTCGGCAACACGGGCATCACGATTGCCTCAGCAGTGTCGCGGATCATCGATGCAAATGACTGGAAATCTGGTCGAGAAATCCAAGAGATGTTAGCTGATTATCATGATGCCAAAAACGCGATGGAAGTGAGTTGGAAAAACGTACCGCCCGAATTTCGAGAGGCCATACGGCCTCCTTTTGAGAGTCAAGACTGAATAAATAGCCTGGCTCGTCCAGGCGATCCAAGTCTCGGACTTCGCTACGCTCCATCAGGCATCGGGCCGTCTCACCGCTTCTTGTTGTAATAATGTACATCGACCCGCTCCCACACGCCATTGAGGCGGTAGGGGTCGCTGTCGGTGAACGCGTCGATGGCGCCACGATCTCGGGCCTCCAGAATAAAGAGACTCCCAACTGGCGTCTCACCGTCGCTCGCCACCAGAGTCCCGGCCGTCATCACGGCGATGCCGTGGCGACCGGCCTCGTCAAGATGAATGCGATGGGCGCGGTAGTGTTTCGCGCGGGTCGCGAGCGCGTCCAGCCGGTCGACCGCGTGAACGACGAAATGCACGGCGTTTCCTCCTGACGTCAGGCCGTCGCGTCCGTAGCCCGCATTGAGCACTACCGAAATGCGAGATGGGTTTCGCCTGCGGCACTGTCTTTCCCGGATTACGCTGCGCTCCATCCGGGCTACGGCCTCACCGTCTCCGCCCTACCCCAGCCCCTCCAACTCGTCGATCATCCCCTCGATCATGCGCAGACCACCCTGCCAGAACGCTGGCTCGCGGGCGTCAAGCCCGAACGGTTTCAACAGCTCCGCGTGATGCCTGGTGCCGCCGGCCGCCAGCATCGCAAGGTAGCGTTCCGCAAAACCCTCGTGCGCCTTTTCGTAGACCGCGTAGAGCGCGTTCACCAGGCAGTCGCCGAACGCATAGGCGTAGACGTAGAACGGCGAATGAACGAAGTGGCCGATATAGACCCAGAAAGACTCGTAGCCTGCCTTGACGTCGACGGCGGGCCCGAGGCTCTCGCGCTGGACGTCCAGCCAGATCTGGCACAGCCGTTCCGCCGTCAACTCGCCGTTGCGGCGCTCGCCGTGAACGGAGCGCTCGAACGTGTAGAACGCGATCTGCCGGATCACCGTGTTGATCATGTCCTCGACTTTCGATGCCAGCATCGCCTGGCGTTGCTTGGCATTGGTGGCGGCGGCAAGGAGGCGGCGGAAGGTCAGCATCTCGCCGAACACGCTCGCGGTTTCCGCGAGCGTGAGGGGGGTCGGCGCCATCAGGGCGCCGTTCGGCGCCGCCAACACCTGGTGCACCCCATGGCCAAGCTCGTGGGCGAGCGTCATCACGTCACGGGTCTTGCCCTGGTAGTTGAGCAGAATGAAGGGATGCAGCGATGGCACAGTGGGATGCGAGAACGCGCCGGGGGCCTTGCCGGGGCGCACCGGGGCGTCGATCCAGCGCTGCGAAAAGAAGCGCTCGGCGATGTCCGCCATGACAGGCGAAAACGCCCGATAGGCCGACAACACCGTGTCCTCGGCTTCGTGCCAGGGAATCGGACGCGACGGCACGTCCGGCAACGGCGCATTGCGGTCCCAATAGGGCAACCGCTTCTTGCCGAACCAGCGCGCCTTGAGGACGTAGTAGCGATGCGACAGCCGCGGGTAGGCGGCGCGCACCGCCTTAACCAACGCCTCGACCACTTCGCGCTCGACCCGGTTCGCCAGGTGGCGCGCATCGGCGATGTCGGCGAAGCCGCGCCAGCGGTCGGAGATTTCCTTATCCTTGGCCAGCGTGTTGGTGATCAGCGTGAACGTGCGCAGGTGCTGCGTGAAGGTCGCCCCGAGTGCTGCGGCGGCAGCCTTGCGGGTCAAGGGGTTGCGGTCCTGCAGCAGGTTGAGCGCCGGCTCGATGGGGAGCATCTTGGCGCCGATCTTGAAGCGCAGGCTCGCGACGGTGTCGTCGAACAGCCGGTTCCAGGCGCCTTGTCCGGTGACGGATTTTTCGTGGAAGAGCTGCTCGATGCGGTCCTCGAGCTGATAGGGCTTTTCCCTGCGGATATCCTCGATCCACGGCCGATAATGGCCGAGCGCGGGGTGCGCCATGGCGTTTTCAAGCACGCTGTCGTCGATCTTGTTGAGTTCGAGCGCAAAGAACAACAGATGCGAGGATGACGTGGTGATGCGTTCCTGAACATCGCCAAAGAACTTCGTGCGGACCGGATCGGTTGTATCGGCGCTATGGATCAGGCCGGCAAATGATGCGATCCGGCCAATGAGATCGTCGATCGATTCGAACTCTTGGACCGCGGCCGCAAGCGCCTTGCCGCCGTCCGGACTGCGCGCGAGCGCCGCGAGCTTTCCCTTGTAGCGCTCCTCGAATGCAAGACACAGGGCATCCGAGCGCGCCAGATCGTGAGCGATCTCGGGTGAAGAGACTCCGGCGTAAAGGTCGGACAGGTCCCATTCGGGCAGCGCTCCAGTGCCGCCTTTTGGGTTGCGCCTTTGTTTCGCCCGCGGGTCTCGCAGCTTTGCGCGCTTTGCGGCCGCGCGACCGGATCGGTTCGGCATGGAAGAATGCACTCATGAATCAATCAGCGAAGTACCGCTGTTTCGTAGACGGTTGTTGCGGCGAAGGAATGACCACCTTCTCCCCCTCCCCGGCATGCGCGGAGGGGGCCTCGCGTATCCTTTACAGCTCGTTAACATCGACCGGAGATAATGACCCAATTCACGGACAGCTTGCCCGGTCGCCACTTGGCGTTCAGACGGTCGATGCCCCGCAATTGGTCGATGACGATCCCGTGCAGCTTCCACCGCCCCCCCAAGCGCAGCGCGAATTTCGTGATTTGGCGCCCACGCGGACGTCGGATGCAGGCAAGACTCGCCCCGACCAATGATGTGGGCGCGCAGCAGCTATGTGCGTCCCCGCAACAGGGCCGCGCGTGTCTCCTCCAGGTTCGCGACCGCGACCGCCGGTAGTGTCGTGCGGATGCGATCGGGTTCAGGCTCGTCTGCCACAGCTGAAGTGTCGAAGGTGCACGCCAGCCTTGCAGGGGCCGCTCAGGCCTTCATCGCAAACTGCGCATCCTGGGATTGATCACAGCCGATGTTGCGCGTGCTTGAGTTGCGTTGTGGTGACACTTGCGGCAAAAATGCTATGATTTGCCAACAAAAAGGTGCGGGGGTGCTAAATGGTCGGTAAATTCTGATGCGGGGTTGAAATGAACCTCAGTGAGGTTGAAATGAACCTCAGTGAGGTCTGCGGCGACAAATAATTCTGTCAGCCGAAGTCAGTTGTCGGACGCCTAACACAAAAACACTTGCGTCACCCGGTGTGGAGCTAGGAATCGCCATGCGCGGAATCCGTTTCGAACTCTGGCTTGCTACGACTGCGATTGCCTTCGTAGCGGCCGGGTTGAGCCTGCCCGTCCAATCGGCTCCGCTAACCGAGGACGAGATTTCGGCGGCTGTTCCGATGCCGGAGCCCGCGAACCTGCCGCCCCCGACCGCCTCCGATATCGCTCCCCGGCCCTCGACCGACCAGCCCGCCGCAACGCCGGCGCAAGCTGCCTCGCCCGCACCCGCTCGCGATTCGACTCAACCGGCTGCTGCCCCAACAGTCGCGACGCCCGAGACCGCGCCGCCCGCTGTTGCGCCGCCGGCGGTTGCTCCGGCCGAGGCCCCGGTGCTGACGATAGATCAGCGCGTTGGCGAGAAACTGCGCGAGATGTTCGGCGGCAGGATCGACCGGATCATCGACCGCAAGACCAAGGCCCCTGTTGAGGCCTTTTATGCGGCCCGCAACTATGCGCCGATGTGGGTCGAGAACGGCGCCCAGAACGCGCGCGGCAAGGCCGCGGCGACTTACCTTGCCGGCGTCAGCGCCGACGGCCTCGATCCGGGCGACTATCCGGTTCCGAGTTTTGCCAACGCGGATGCGGGCGCACTGGCGGAATCAGAACTCAAGCTCACCGCGACTGTCTTGACTTATGCACGCCATGCCCAGATCGGCCGCGTGCACTATTCGCGGGTGAGCGCGGACATTGTTTATGACCTGGTGGCGCCGGAACCCGGCGCGGTGCTGGGAAAGCTCGCCGACGCCAAAGACACAGCCGCAACGCTCGACAGCTTCAACCCGCCTCATGCCGGCTATAAGGCCCTCAAGGCAAAGCTCGCCGAGGTGCGCGGCCGCACGGGCGAACCCGGCCGCATCCGAATTTCCTCGGGCAAAACCCTGAAGCTCGGGATGGAAGACCCGCGCGTCCCGCTGCTGCGCGAGCGGCTCGGCATCGCGGGCGACAACGCCAACACCATCTACGACAAAGTGCTCAGCGAAGCAGTCAAGACATTCCAGGGCCAACGCGACCTGGCCCCGACCGGCGCCTTGAACAACTCCACCGTCGATGCCCTCAACGGACCCCGGCGCGACCGGGATGCCGATGTCATCATCGCCAACATGGAGAGATGGCGATGGCTCCCCCGCGATCTGGGCCGGGCTTACGTGATGGTGAACATCCCGGACTATACCTTGAAGGTGATGGATCATGGCGCGATGGTGTGGACGACAAGGATCGTCGCTGGCCAGCCGGGCGAGAAGGCAACGCCGCTGCTCAGCGAGACGATGAAATACATCACCGTCAACCCGACCTGGAACGTGCCGCCGTCGATCATCAACAATGAGTATCTGCCGGCCTTGGCGCAGGATCCGACAGCGCTCGATCGCATCGGGCTCAAGCTTGAGCACAATCGAGACGGTTCCGTGCATATCTACCAACCGCCGGGTGACGGCAATGCGCTCGGTCGCATTCGCTTCAATTTCCCAAATAAATTCCTCGTCTATCAGCACGATACGCCGGACAAGCACCTGTTTGCGAAGGACAAGCGCGCGTTCAGCCATGGCTGCATGCGGGTTCAATTCCCCGACAAATATGCCGAACTCCTGCTGAGCATCTCCAATCCGAAGGACGGCTATACGATCGAGAAGATCCACCGGATGTATGGTGCCGACGAGCGTGACATCCGCCTCACGACCCCTATTCCGGTGCACCTCACCTACCAGACAGCGTTCGTGGACGATGCCGGTCATCTCGTGATCCGGGAAGATGTCTATGGCCGTGATGCGCGGCTGTTGGCGGCGCTGAAGGGCGAAGACCGGCGCGTTGCGGACGTGCCGGTCGAGCGCCGGGAAGCCAGCATTTCGACGAAACGCCAAGCTTCCCGCATGCCGGTGCCGTTCACCGCCCCCAGCTCATTCTTCGGCGGCTTTTTTCGATAGCGTCCGCTAGGGCGCGGGAACTGCCCCACCCCTCGGCGTCGGAACACCGACCCGGATATCCGGGTCGGCTTTTTTTTGCCATACTCCACGAATAGTAGTGCATTGGTGTGGTTGGGGAAATTGGGGGGCGCCCATTCGCGCCCACTCGAATCCCAGTAAAATTCTGCTTCCTCTGGACCCGCCGTCTTTCTTGACGGCGGTACGTCGGCCGGTGCGGGCTGCCGATGTATGTGAGGAGTGCGTAACGATATGGGATCGCGGGTGCCTGCAAGCTCGGCAAGCGAATGTTTAGCTCCGACTTTTTCCCCGCGGATCGGGCCGTGTGCGGGGCTTGTCGCCCTGGTAATATTACTTAGCAACAACGGGCTCGAAAGCGCGGTCGCGAACGGCGACACCCGCACGCTCTCCCTTCATCACATTCACACCGACGAAGATATTACGATCACGTACAAGCGCGACGGCCGCTATGACGATGAGGCCCTCAAGAGACTGGACCGGTTCCTCCGCGACTGGCGCAAGGAGGAAGACATTCATATGGATCCGCGTCTGTTCGACGTGATCTGGGAGGTGTCTCGTGAGGTCGGGGGCGACAGGGCCGTCCACGTGGTCTGCGGCTACCGCTCCCCAACAACCAACGCCATGCTGCGGCGGCGCAGCAGCGGCGTGGCGCAGTTCAGCCAGCATACCCTGGGCAAGGCAATGGATTTCTTTGTCCCGGGCGCCCCTTTGGAGGAGTTGCGGGATGCCGGCCTGCGTTTGCAGCGCGGGGGCGTGGGCTACTATCCTGCCTCGGGATCGCCGTTCGTGCACCTTGATGTCGGCAGTGTGCGGCATTGGCCGCGCATGAGTCACGATCAGCTCGCCCGCGTGTTCCCGAACGGGCGGACCGTTCATGTTCCGTCCGATGGCCATCCGCTTTCCGGCTATGCGCTGGCTTTGGCGGACATCGAGAAGCGCGGCTCTTCAGCTCCTTCGCAGATGTCGCTTAACGCCGCACAAACAGCAGGAATCGATATCGCGGCGGCCGGCGGCGGTCGCAAGAAGAGCCTGTTCGCTGCCCTGTTCCACACCGATGAAGAAGAAGACGATACGGCTCAGGCGGCATCGGGCAATGCGGCCGCCAGCACCCCGGCTTCCCGCTCTCGCTCCTTCAATCTGGCCTCTGCTGATACTAAAGCCGAGTCGGCCCACACGGCGCCGGTGCCGGTTCCGGGTTTGCGTCC
>WNFQ01004599.1_pt1 | contig 10244 bp, 12 predicted proteins | sample 5400171 | NCBI WGS metagenome assembly WNFQ01 (sample SAMN13153356, study PRJNA577476) | soil metagenome | isolation source: 20 cm soil under Madrone tree | place: USA:California | collected 2016-06-14 | reverse complement strand
CTTTTCCAAGTGTTGCTCCAGGGCATCGACGTGCTTTGACCAGAAGCGCCGGAAGGGAACGAGCCATGCGTCGAGCTCCATGAGCGGCTCCGGTCTCAGTCGATACAGGCGCCGCTGCGCTTCAATTCGTGATTCCACGAACCCGGCCTCTCGCAGCACTCGCAGGTGCTTGGAGACGGACGGCTGCGACAGTCGAAGCTCGCGCTCGATCTCGCCAACGGAGCGCTCAGACGAGAGCAGCAGGCTCAAGATGGCCCGTCTGTTGGGCTCCGCGACGATGGCAAACGATGATTCCACGATAGACATATAGCCGAGCATTTATATTCTCGTCAAGTCATACTCTGAGAACCACTCGACGAGCAGTGCCTCGCTCACACCGCTACGAGTCGAAGATCGACAAGCCCGAGCTGAGCGCGAACCTGCAGCCGCTGCGCCTGCCTGCAGGCATCACTCGCTCAGTGGGAAGTAACCGGGCCCGCCTTGGGAGACTGTCCGTGACGGGACCGTACGCGCGGCCGAGACGCGGCGAAGAAGAGAAACAGCTTCTTACTGCTCCGCCGCCTTCTTCACCACGTCGTCGGCTTGTTGCTGCATCTCTTTCTCAAGCTCCTTGGTGCGGGTGCGGACGTTGTCGAGTTGCTGCTTGGGTCGAGAGCTGGGGCCGGTATTGGAGCGCCCTGGCGTCATCTCGATGCCATCGGTCGCCTGCCGCGCGCTCTCCTGCGCGGTCGTCGAAGACAGAGCCACCTTGACCGCGAACGCCAACGCCGCCAGGCCCAGCAGCAGCACGATGAATCCGCCGAGTCCCTTCATGCTTTCAGGCTGTCACCACCATCCGCTCGAGAGCAAGAAAATCTCTGATCCCGCGTCACCGCCTGGCACCTTCTCAGGTATCCAAGGTCCCGGGGCTTCTCCGCCACAAAGCTGGGAAGATCACGGGGAGGCGAGTTGCCTCCATGGCTGCGAGATTGATCGGTGCGCTCTAAAAAATGGTGAGCGTTTCCGCTGACGAGTGGATGCTCGACTGCATCGTCGACCTCACGCAGCCGAGGCTGGAGGACGAGCCGCTGCTGGAGCTGGTCCGGATCGGGACGTGACGATGTTGAAAATGTGCTCCTCCTCCCCTCCTGTTGTACGAGACGTCGATGAGCGCCCTTCGTCCGGAGTGGAACTGAATGTCTGTCGTCCTCCTGCTCGCTGCATTCATCGCGCCCAGGGCCGGAGAGGCCCCGCGGCCGAAGCTTGTGCTCGCGCAGCGGCAGGCGGAGCCCAAGTCCGAGGGGAAACCTCCACCCGACGATGTCGATCTGCTTCCGAAGCCAGCGACCCCAAGCGCCGCCGCGCTCGCGCACCAGCGGGAGTTGGAGCGGCAGCTCGCGAAGCGCCGTACGATGCTTTTCTACCACCAGATCGGCGGCTTCCTCACGCTGGGCAGCCTCACCGCCACGGTCGTGCTCGGTCAGCTCGACTACCACGACAAGTACGGCGGGGGAGGCGACGTCGGGACCTACCGCGCCTGGCACCGGTGGGTGGCCGTCGCCACCACCGTCATCTTTGCCGGCACGGCTTCCCTAGCGGTGTTCGCGCCGGTGCCCGTCGAAAAGCCGGCGGGGTTCGACACGGCAACGGTGCACAAGATCGCCATGACGGTCGCGGCCGCCGGGATGGCGACGCAGATCGTGCTCGGCATCGTCACCGCCTCGAAAGAGGGGCAGTACGCGCAGCGCGACTTTGCCCTCGCGCACCAGATCGTCGGTTACACCACGCTCGCCGCGTCGTTGACGGGGTTTACCGTCCTCACCTTCTAGGGGGCCGCCGTCAAAAATAGATGTTCGCCGACAACCCCGAAGTGGCGGTGCTCACGGTCGTGTAGATCGGCGTACTGGCGGGGCCGTTGAGGTTCGCGAACTTCAGGGCCAACTGCAGCACGGCGCCGGCGGAAAAGTTGCTGGCGAAGAAGTACTCGACGCCAACCCCGGCGCCAAAGAGGAAGAAGAACGCGGACTCGGCGCTCACCGCAGGCGAATTCTCCTTGCCGACGGTGATGGCGGGCTGGAGGAAGACGGCGGCGTGATTGCGCTTGAGTGGGTAGAAGCGCAGCCCGCCACCCAGGCTGTAGAGCGTGTTCTGACCGGCTCCGCCCGGAGTCAATGGCGCGTCGAGTCCGATGTCGATGCGTGCCGCCACGTCGTTGAACACGAAGTAAGTCGCGCCGACCGTGAGATTGCCTTGGCCCGACACGGAGGCCGATATGCCGGCGGTGCCGCGATTGGTGGCGTAGTCCGATGGCGCGGCGAGCAGGAGCAAGGCGAGCAGGTACATGCAGACCTCCTCGATCCTTCTCGCATTCCCGCACCGCTTTCGAAACGGCGAGTGCCGCCCACCGGGCGTCGCAAGCTCCCACCTGCGACCACTCCGGGGGCGGTGAGCTCACCTCCGCCCGCGGTGTGGCCGTCTGCCCCATCACTGCGGCGGCTGCACAACCGTTGATTGGGTTAGCCTACGGGCGTTGCTCGAGAGCTCTGGAGGGAGGGTGAGCGGCTTGTCCGCCAGGCCGATGCGATCCTTCGTTGCCGCGCTTGCCGCGGTCTGCCTCGTGTCCTGCACGGGCAAGCTGGACGTGTCTTTGCCGGGACCCGTGATCGAGGGCCAGATCGAGCCCGTCACCGTGGCCGCCTCGCTCGCCAAGGTGAAAGGCCTGCTCACGGGGCTGCCTCCCACCGACGCCGAGGTCCAGGCCGTCCAGGCCGACCCGAAGGCGCTGCGCGGACTGGTCGAAAAGTGGATCGCGACTCCACAGCACACCGCCAAGATGCTCGGCTTCTTCTCCAACGCCTTCCAGCAGAGCCAGGCCGTGTCGGCCGACTTCGACCATCAGCTCGACGACGCGCAGGGCGTCCTCGATGCGCGCCTGCTCGCGAACCTGCGCGAGAGCTTCGCCCGGACCGCCCTGCAGCTCGTGCAGGAAGGGCAGCCGTTCACCTCCACGATGACCACGCGGCGGTTCATGCTGACGCCGCGGCTGATGATGCTCTACGCCTATCTCGACGCCATCCAGGTGAGCGACTCGGGAGGGAGCGTCGACCTGTTCGCCCGGGCGAATCCCGGCTTCAAGTTCACGCTGACCGCGAAGAGCGGCGTGATTCCCCTCAGCGAAACCCTCGATCGCAAGAGCCGGAACTACATGATCTTCTACGCTCCACAGTTGATCGGCGCCGCGTACGACGGCCTGTGCCCGCAGGACCCCATCGTTTACGACGGCCGCGACGGCCAGTCCTCGGTGAGCGTGTCGCTCTACGTGACGCTGCAGCAGGGCAGGCCCAAGTCGTTCTCCGTACTGGACGGCAACGGCAAGCAGCACACTTGCCAGCCGCCGGCGTTCCCAGCCGCCTACCAGCCGCTCACGGTGGCTGACGGCAAGCAGTGGCACATGGTCGAGATCGTCGAGGCCGGACCGGACCAGGGCGTCAGCAGCGCCCTCGACCTGGTGAACTTCCGCACCGGCGGTAACCTCCTGTTGCGCACGCCGCGGGTCGGTTTCTTCACCACCCCCTCCTTCCTCGCCGAGTGGAACACCAACAACAGCAACCAGGCGCGCGTCACCGCCAACCAGACGCTGATCGTCGCGCTGGGGCACGCGATCAGCCCGCAGAACGCCACGCTGCCGCCCTCGACCGCCTCGGTCGATCAGACGCACGCGCCGCAGGGCACGGCCTGCTACGCCTGTCATCAGTCGCTCGATCCGATGCGGCAGTTCTTCCGGCAGCAGTACAGCTACTACTTCCATCCGCAGACCAACCAGGAGGAGATCTCGCTCCCCGGATCGTTCGGGTTCCGCGGCGTTGCGGTCTCGGGCAGCAGCATCTTCGACCTCGCCAGCCAGATCGCCGCCCACCCGGACTTTGCCGGTGCGTGGGTGCAGAAGCTGTGTACCTGGGCGAACTCCGCGCGCTGCGACGAGACCGATGGGGAGTTCGCGCGCATCGCCGCGATCTTCTCCGACAGCTACTACAACTGGAAGACCTTGGAGGTGACGCTCTTCTCCTCGCCCCTCGTCACCTATCTCGCGCCGACCAGGACTGTCTCGCAGAGCGGTGAGGTGTTCCCGGTCTCCCGGCGCGACCACCTCTGCGGCGCGCTCTCGAACCGGCTCGGCATCACCGACGCATGCGGGCTCGACGTGAACACCGTGCTGCCGCAAGATCTGAGAGCGGTGCAGTTCATCGCGCGTGTGCTGCCCTCCGACGCCTACAGCCGCGGCGCGGAGGAACCAGTGCTCGACAATGACCCGAATCTCTTCTTCCGGACGGGCATGGAGAATGTCTGCGCCATTTTCGCCGCAAGGCTGATCGATGCGGGCCCGGGAACGCGTTGGTCGAGCGCTTCGCCCGACGCGGCCATCGCCGACTTCGTGCACACGCTGATGGGCGTCGGCTCCGGCCGCGATGCGACGCCGCTCTCGATCCTGGGTGAGCACTTCCAGTCGGCGCAAGCCAAGGGGCTCTCGGCCTCCGACGCGCTCAAGTCCACCTTCGTGATCGCCTGCCTCTCGCCGTCGGTGGTGGGGATGGGCCAGTGACCATGCACCTCTCGCGCCGCAAGCTGCTGCTCGAAACCCTCTTCGGGGCCGGCTTGCTCGGCTTGCGCTCGCTCGCCACCGGCATCCCGCTCGCGGTACTGGCCAACCCCCGCCGGGCAGCGGCGCAAGCGACAGGCTGCGCGTCCAACCCCGCGGCGCAATACATCCTGCTCAGCTCGTCTGCGGACGGCGATCCGCTCAACGCCAACGTCCCGGGCATGTACCTGATCCCGGACATCGCCCACCCGCCAGACGTGGCCATGGCCCCGGCGCAGCTCACGCTCTCCGGCCAGGCCTGGACGGCGGCCACGCCCTGGGCACAGCTCCCGCAGGCGATGCTCGATCGGACCTGCTTCTTCCACCACGGCACGTACACGGTCGTACATCCCGACATGGCCAACGTGATGACGCTGCAGGGCTTCGTCTCGCACCACGAGATGCTGGTGTCGCTGCTCTCGGAGCAGCTGGCCGGGTGCCTGGGCACGGTGCAGGCGCAGCCGCTGGCGCTGGGGCCGCGCAGCGCCTCGGAAGGATTGACCGTGGGCGGGCGGCCACAGCCGATCCTCTCGCCATCGGCGCTGGCTTCGCTGCTCTCGTCGCCGGCCGGGCCGCTCGGGCAGATCCAGCAGCTCCGCGACGCCGACATCGACCGGCTCAACGACTGGTACCGGCAGAACGGCAACTCGGCGCAGCGGGCGTTCATCGACCGCTACGCGCTCTCGCAGCAGCAGGCGCGCAGCGTCTCCGAAAGCCTGCTCAGCTCGCTCGCCGCCATCAAGGACAACAGCTCGGACTCGCAGGTGGCCGCGGCGCTGATCCTCTTCCGCATGAACGTCAGCCCGGTGGTCAGCATCCACATTCCGTTCGGTGGCGACAACCACACCGATACGGCGCTGGCCAGGGAAAGCAGGGAGACGGTGGCGGGGGTGGCGAGCATCGGCAAGCTCTGGACCCAGCTCAACGCCGCGGGGCTGCAGGACCGCGTCACCTTCGCCACCATCAATGTCTTCGGCCGCACGCTCAGCGCCGCGAAGGGCAACGGGAGCGGCCGCACGCACCACGGCGACCACCACGTAGCAGTGCTGATCGGCAAGCCGTTCAAGGGCGCTGTGGTCGGGGGTGTGGAGCCGGCCGACGGCGACTACCGCGCGACGTCGATCGACGCCAGCAGCGGCAGCGCGGTCGCGGGCGGGAGCGGGAACGTGCCGTTCTCCGAGACGCTCTCGGCGATGGGCAAGACCCTGGGCGTGGCCTGCGGAGTCAGCACCGCAACCCTCGACCTCGACATCCGCGGCGGGAAAGTCGTCTCGGGCGCTCTCGCCCCGTAGGCTTTGCGCATGGGAAACGATCTCGGGCGCCGCGCATTGCTTCGCTGCGGCGCAGCGTGCGCGCTCGCCGCCTGCGGAAAATTCGTCGACGAGCCGATCGCGATCCAGGTCGGGGCGCCGGCGAACGGCCTGCTCTCGGTGCCGATGGCACGGATGCCCGAGTTGACCAGCGCCGGCGGCAGTCTCCTCCTCCATGCGGACGCCAGCGACTTCCTCGGGCGGCGCGTGTCGGTGCTGGTGGCGAACACCACTTCGCAGGGGCTGCGGGCGTACGGCGCCTATTGCCCCCATGCGGGATGCGAGGTGGCGTGGGTTGACCGCGAGAACTCGGTCGTCTGCCCCTGCCACCTCTCGCGATTCTCGGTGGACGGTTCGGTCACGCACCCGCCCGCCGTCGAGGACCTCGACGCCTATCCCGCCAAGGTGAGCCCCGACGGGCAGACGCTCATCGTGGACCTGAGCGGAAGCGCAGGAGTTTTTCCAGCAGCCGCCGGCGGCGCCGTCACCTTCACGGTGCAGCAGCTTCCCCCCCTCGCGCAGGTGGGAGGCAGCGTGACGGGGCACGCGGCGGGCGTGCCGTATCCGCTGGTGGTGCTGCGCGCGAGCGCATCGCAGATGCTCGCCTTCGATGCCCGCTGCCCGCACCTGGGCTGCGCGGTGCGCGGGGCGCAGCAGCTCTTCATCTGCCCGTGCCACGGCTCGCTGTTCAACCTCGACGGGAGCGTGAAGCTGGGCCCCGCGACGGCCCCGCTGACCGCGCTTCCAGTGACGTTCGACGGCACTCAGGTCGTGGTGAAGGTGCCCGCGTGACGGCACTCTTGTGCCTGCTCGCCGCCGCGCTCCCCTCGCTGGACGCGTCCGTGTCGGTCGGGACGTCCGTACGGCGGCTCTTTTATCGCGATCGACTCACGCCGACGCTCGCCACCTGGCGGAGTGGTGCGCTCGCGGTCTGGGGTCTCTCTCTGCAGGCCTATCCCTCTACAGGCCGTCTGCCCATTCTCGACGACGTCGGCGCGTACGGCTGGTACAAGCGCTCGCTCGAGTCGAGCACGCTGACCGCGGACGGCGTGCTGGCGTTCAGCACGCAGGAGATCGCCTGGGAAGCGGGCTTGCGCTGGCGCGCCATGTTCGCCGGCCAGGAACGCGGCGCCGTCAGCATCGGCTACGGGAGCCTGCGCCAGGTTTTTGGCGGCGCCCGCCTTCCTGGTTATCTCCTTCCGGCGGGCACCATCCGGTACTGGCGGCCGGGGCTGGAGGGGCGGATCTCGCTGGGCCCCGTCGCCCTCGGCGCCGGTGCCGCTTACCTCTTGATCGTGCGCCAGGACTTCCTCTCTACGTTCTTCCCACGCGCCAGCAACGGCGGCATCGAAGCCTCGGTGCGCGCCTCGATGGACGTGGGTCAGGTCGGATTGACGCTGTCGGGGCGCTACCAGCGATTCTTCTATTCGCTGCATCCGCAGCCCTACGATCCCTATGTCGCTGGAGGCGCTCTCGATGAGCTGTTCACCGTCGATCTCGCGTGCGGCTTTCGTCTGTAGCGCGGCCTGCCTCGCGCTCCTGGGTTGCCCAGGGTCGCTCGATCATCCCGAGCGCTTCGCGAATCTCGGGCAGGGACCGGACGCGGGACCCGTCAATCCTCCGCCGGATGGAGGGTGCGATCCCGTGGTCAGCATCTTTCCTGTGAGCTGCAGCACCTCGTCGTGCCATTCAGCGCAAAGCCAGCAGGCGAACCTCGACCTGGAATCACCTGGTCTGCCGAACCGGCTGGTGGGCAAGCCAGCCCACGGCGGGCCCGGTCTTCTGATCGACCCGCAGAACCCCTCGCAGAGCGTGTTGCTTCTCAAGGTGTCCGCGAATCCGCCCTTCCAGTTCCAGATGCCGCTGGGGGCGCCACCGCTGTCGCCGGGTGAAATGGCGTGTTTGCAGGCTTGGGTCCAGGCGGCCGTGACGCCGTAGCGCTCCGGCGCGCTGCGTCCGAAACCACGCGGACGCTGGGCTGAAGCTGTTCGCCGAGAGCGCGATTATTTCGCCGCTGCGAAGAGCAGATCTCCGGAGATGACGGCGCGGTCGTCGACCTTGACCAGGAGCAACTGCGGCCGCTCCAGCTTGAAGCCTTCCAGGCTGATGGGGAACGAGAAGGTAGCCCGGACGCCGCCGTCCTCGGGCTTCAGCTTGACGGGAACGTTCCGGGTCCGCTTCTCGCCGTTTATCTCTACCGTGCCGTGGAGGACGGCTTCACGAGGCCCCGCGAGCGGAAGGGTCACGCCCGACAGGGTGCCGCGGACCTCGGTGTACGGATGCGCCGCCTCGTGGGTGACCTCGCGCATGTTCACGTCCCGGTTCGAGTTGCCGCTGTCGAACGACGCCACCTTCGCGCGCACCTGGACCTTGACGGTCCCGTCCGGGAGGGCCAGTGCGCGCCCTTCGACGTCCTTGCTGGTCCCGCGCACCTCGTGGAGCTTGTGGACCACCGCGTAGGTGAGGGTTCCCTGGCGCAGATCGAGGATCTGTCGCGCGGGCGGGGCACAGAGGAGGAGAGCGACCAGGGCGAGCACGGTGACGGATCCCTTACCTGGCGGCTTCGCGCGGCTCCGCGGCTACTTGGCCATAGTGGAGGCCTTCATCTTCCTCCACTTGCCGCCAGCCTTCTTGCACTGCTTCTTCGTGCCGGCGTCGGAGATCTCCGATCCATCGTCGCCGACGCAGTGGCGCTTGGCTTTTGCGAATGCTGCGGGCGAAGCTGCGAGGGCAAGCGCGGCGATCATGGCGAACTTCATTCAGGTCCTCCTTGGGCGGATGTGCCTGCTCGCGATTCTTCGGCCCGACCGCGGGGTCTGGCAAGTATTGCGCCTTGTTCGATCGGGGGGCGGCCACTTGCTCGCCGACGATAAGGAAGGGTTGCGCTAGCGCCCCCCACCACGGCCCCGTCACGCAGGAATCTCCGAGCGCGCCAACCGCAGTGGCGGCGCGCTCCCCTGCAACGGTCAGCTACTGCGTATAAGGCCCGTCGGTCGGCCCCTTCTGCGCGCAGCCCGAGATGCTGTTCGACCAGTTCATCTGCACCAGCCAGTTGGAGCCACCCCAGGTCTGGTTGTACGCTGCGCCGTTCGCCGCCGTCTGGGTGGGCCCGAACTTCCAGGCGCACTTGTCGCCGTTCTCGTTTCCGCTGGCGTCGTACCACGCGTTCGCCAGCGAGTCGGACTGTGTCTCCTCCGCCTCGTGCGCAATGATACTCACCGCTGCGTCCGCCTCCAGGTTGCCGGTGGGGGTGGTCGACTGCCAGCTGCACGAACTCGGGCAGGCCGCGGGCGAGGGGATGCTGGAGTAGAGAACGGTGCCGTGACCCGCCGCGGTGTAATTCGTGTGGTATCCGCAGAAGACCGCGCAGGAGCAGGCCGGAGGAATGCTGTTCGCGATACACACCGTGCTCGAGGGCGGTGTGAGCACGAAGTACAGGCCCTTCGAGTCGTACGGGAGGTGGCCGCCGTTGATGGCCTTGCTGACCTCCGCCTGGATGTCGGTGTCGAGGACCACCGAGCCGGGTGCGCTCGTGTCGGTCCAACTGGCCTGGAAGGCGGCGCTGTTGGCCGCGCCGCGCAGGTATTGCGAATCGATGGTCCAATAGCCGCTTGAGCCGAGCCCCCCGAGGAAACTGTTCACCAGGCTGGGTGTGGTCGAGACGAAGCCCGTGCCCCAGTAGATGACGTAGAAATTGATCGCTGGCGTCACGCGGCCGCCGTGGTCCACCAGGTTGCCTGCGCCGCCGCCGATTCCCACCTGGCTGCGAACGCGGTGCACGCGGTTCACCACCTCGCCCGTCGAGAGAGCGTCCTCGGTGACGACCGCTTCCTGCGGGCTGTTGCCGCATGCAAACGCCAGACTGCAAACCACCATGTAAAGCCTCTGGTTCGGGGTCACGTGTACCTCCACGGTCAACGGCCTAAGCGCCCGCCAGTGGCGGGCCATTGCGCCCGTAAGACGAGTCCCAGTGGCAGCATTGCCGCGACGTCCAACAGGGTCCTTGAGCTGGTTGGTGTGGACGACTGGTGGACTCCGATCCTGAAGGCGGGACACGCTCGGCCTAACTCGCCAGCGGCGGTACGAGAACCGCCCGGTGTGCCAGTGGTAGCCGTCGCTGCGCGGCAGGATGAGGTCCTCGGGCTTGGGCTCCCGTACGAGGAGAGTCAGGCATGACCGTCAACCTTCAGCTGCCTGTCCTACTGTTTCGACATGTCCGGAATCCCTCGATGTACTGTATTCGCGGGTCACGCGAGACCAATCCTCCCGGCGGCATCGCGCGGAGACATCATTCCTTCTCAATGGCAAGCCACGCCAGA
>WNFQ01004414.1_pt1 | contig 10244 bp, 2 predicted proteins | sample 5400171 | NCBI WGS metagenome assembly WNFQ01 (sample SAMN13153356, study PRJNA577476) | soil metagenome | isolation source: 20 cm soil under Madrone tree | place: USA:California | collected 2016-06-14 | reverse complement strand
GACGGAAAAATCGAGCAGCGGTCCGTTGGTGGCGAACGTTCGCCCCTGCCGCAGCGCCTCCAGCCAGGACTCGCTGCTGAGCGCGCCGTTCGCCACCGTGGCATAAACGCGGTTCAGGCCGACCGGTCCGCGCAGGGTCGCGTAGTTGGCCATCGCATCGGTGCCTCCGGCGGCCGGGATCCTGAAGCCCAGGTTGAGCAGGCGGTACCACACGCCGGCCGTCGCCTGATGATCGGCGAACGCGACGATTTCGAGGTAGTCGACCTTGCCCAGCGCAACATCGACGGGGAGCTCGTCGGCGTCGGTGTGAGCAGGCTTGGTCAGGGGCCGCGGTTCCTCCTCGAATGGATGTACGTAGCCGACCAACGCGCCCTGCGCGTGCGCCAGGTCTGCCACATCCGCATTCGTCGGGAACAGGCTCGCCGCCGCCGTGTTCGGGTAGCCCGCATAGCCGGGCAGCAGGGTGTTGCCATGCATGCCGAGCACACCCAGATGGCCCCAGTAGCTGGTGTGGAATTCCTGGCCATGAACCAGCAGCGTCCCGGCCTTTGATGCCGGGTCAACCCCTTGCCCGCCGTAGGCGATGTCGGGGAAGCGCTGCTCCTTGTTTACGATGAGATTCTCGACAATGTCGAGATCCTCCGCCTCCGCCTGCAGGACCAGGTGCGCAGGCGTGTTGCGGTAGTGTCCGCCGTAGTTCATGTGCACGTGCACGTCCGCGCTCACCCAGCGCTGGTCCGTTGCGTCAAGCCAGGGGCGCGCGGGCATCACGGCAGCGACATCCGCCATCGCTCCGGCACGCACCTCGAGCGTGTGACGCTCGGGTTGGCGCGCAAGACCCTTCATCAGCTCGACGCTGACGGTGCCCGCGGGGACCTCGATCAGGTCGTCGCCGGTGGTGTGAAAGTAGCGCGCTTCGAACGGATGCTCGCTACGATCGAACTCCGCATGATGCGTCCAGGCGTGGGCAGGGGCGTAGAACCGCCCGGTCGCGTCCGTGACCACTGCCCGCGCCGGCGTCGGCGATCCATGTTCGTCGCGCACCGAGAGGTGCACGGTGCCGCTGGGGCGCAAACGGTGTCTGTGCGTCACTTCCAGCACTCGTGAGCCACCTCCGGGCAGCCCCAGCAACCGTAGTTGCGTGTCGCCGTCACGATTCGAAATGAAGGCAATCTGCTCCCCGTCCGGGGACCATCGCGGGCTGGTTTCGTCCCACTCTCCATAGGTCAGCGGGAACGGCTCGCCGCCGTTGGCGGGCATCAGCCAAAGCTGCAGCCAGTTGCGCCCGAGGTACGAGCTGTACACGATCCGTGTCCCGTCGGGCGAAAAGTCCGGTCGCGCCTGCCAGTTGGTCTCCTCGTAGCGCAGCTCAACCGCTTGCGCGCCGGGAACCGCCGGCGCGCGCCACAAGCCCCCGGTGCCGTGAATGCGACCGCGATTGGAAACGAACACGACCGCCTGGCCGTCGCGTGTCCAGGTCGGGTTGATCTCGTGGTCGTAGGCGCTGTAGTAGTAGCGCGGCAGCGAGCTCTGGTTCTCCTCCGTCAGACGGACCGGGTTGGTCAGCTGTTCCTCGTGCACCTCGGCGACAAACAGGTGAAAGTGGCGGTGGTAGGCAGTCGATACATAGACGACTCGCTGACCATCCGGAGACCAGCGCGGCTCGACGTTGACCGCACCACCATGGGTCAGTTGCCGTGTGCGACCCGAAGTCAGATTCAGAAGCCACAGCTCGATCGCCTCCCCCTGAGCCGATGCATAGACGATGAAGCGCCCGTCGGGTGACCAGTCCGGTTGGTAGTCGTAGCCCGGACCGTCGGTCAGCTGCTCGGCGCGGGTTGAATCGATCTTCTGACGCCACAGCGAGCCCGCCATGGAAAACGCCACCTCGCGGGAGTCCGGCGCCCAGGCGGCACTGCTCGGGCCGCTGGTCAGCTGTGGCAGGTACATCTCGCGGTAGTAATAGGAATGTGGCAGGTCGATCGGCGGCACCGGCTGCGGCTGGGCACACAGGGAGCTGCTCGCCAGCACGCCGAGCAGCATGAGTTGCAGGTGCCTGGCCATCGGGTTCTCCACGCGACGCTAGACGACGCGGTGTCCTCACGCAAGCCGGGGACCTGCCGTTCCCCCCAAGTGAGCGCCGTCGCGCCGAGGCAAAACCTCAATGTACTCAAGGGGTCCGGCCGCTGTTGCGGCGTACATCCGGGCGGACCCGCGTCACATTTCCCTGCCCTTGGGGAGGAGTTGTGACCGCCCGCGCGGAACCTGGGAATCTTCTGTGAAACCGCTCCCCCCGTCATGGCGGGTTTTCCGACTCAATGTATAGCGCGGGACGACATGTCCCGGTAGGAGTTGCTGTGCGATCCACTTATCAACGACGCGCGTCGCTGCTGCTGGCTGCAGCCCTGGTGTTGGCGGGCGGCGCCTGGGCGCAGCCTGCGCAACTCACCTCCGAGCTCGTGGTTGAGCGGGTGGAATGGGTCGACGGCAAAGCCGTGTTCAAACCGGCGCAGCTCAGCAAGCCGGGGGACGTGCTGGAGTATCGGGTCAGGTACACCAACCGCTCGGCGTCCGCGGTCACTGGCCTGGTTGCCAATCTGCCGATCCCCGCGGGCACCACTCTGGTTGCGCGTTCCGAGCTGCCCCCCGGCGCGCTCGCCAGCACCGACGGCGCGCACTTCGCGCTCCCGCCGTTGATGCGGGCCGTCAGGCAGCCCGACGGCAACCAGCGGCAGGTGCCGGTGCCGATTGAGGAGTACCGCGCGCTGCGCTGGAACCTGGGCACGCTGGCCGCCGGCCAGAGCGAGCAGGTGCAGGCACGGGTACGGGTGAACACCGCGCTACCGCCGGCAGCCGGCCCGCCGGGGCAAGTGCCGTACTCGAGGCTTGGGAGTTGATCATGAGTGCATCAGCGTTTCGTAGTGACTGGTTGCGGCGCCTCGCGGCGTGCTTCGCCGCCGGCGTCCTGGTGTTGCTCGCCTTCAGCGCCGCCCAGGCGACGCCGCCGCCGGCCGGCACTTCAATCGGCAACCAGGCTTCCGCCACTTATACCGATGCGTCGGGCGTATCGCATACCATCACCTCCAACGTGGTGCAGACCACGGTGCAACAGGTTGCAAGTCTCACGCTGACTCAAAACGGCGCGCAGAACGCCACCGCCGGCAGCGTCACCTACTACCCGCACACCCTGACCAACACCGGCAACGGCAGCGACACCTTCAACCTGACTACCGCCAACTCCGGCGGGTTCACCATGAGCACGGTGCAGATCTACGCCGACAATGGCAGCGGTCAGCCCACCGGTTCGCCCATCACCTCGACCGGACTCCTCAACTCCGGTGCGGCGTTCAGGTTCATCGTCGCTGCCACGCTCCCGGGCACGGCCACCGCCGGTCAGACCAACGCCCTCACGGCGACGGGCACCAGCGTGTTCGACGCCACCAAGACCGCCAGCAACACCGACACCACCACCGTCACCAACAACGCCGTGGTTTCGGTGACCAAGTCGGTGAGCGCGGCCAGCGGTGCGGCAGGATCGGGGCCCTATACCTATACCCTCACCTACACCAATACCGGCAACAGCACCGCCACCACGGTCGCCTTGAGCGACGCGATTGCGGCCGGCATGACCTATGTGGCCGGCTCGGGCCGCTGGAGCGTGACCGGAGCCACCGCGTTGTCCGACAGCGGCGCTACGACCGGCACCGCGCCCAACACCATTACCTCCACCTACACGGCCGGCAGCGATACGTTTGCCGCGACCGTGGCGCAAGTGCCGGCGGGGCAATCCGGCACGGTGACCTTCCAGGTCAACGTCGCCGCCGGCACCGCCGCCGGCGTGCTGAACAACACGGCGACCTACTCCTACAACAACGGTGCCGGCACTACCGTTTCCGGGTCCTCGAACACCGTGCCGTTCACCGTGCGACAGGGCGCGGGCGTCACGCTGACCGGTCAGACCGTGGCCGGGCCGGCCGCACCCGGCGCCATGGTGAGCTTTACCAACACCCTCACCAACAGCGGCAACGCCACTGACACCTTCAATATCACCACCGGGACCAGCACCTTCCCGGCGGGCACGACTTTTCAGCTGTTCAAGAGTGACGGTGTCACCCCGTTGACCGACACCAACGGCGACGGCACGCCGGACACCGGACCGGTGGCCGCCGCCGCCACTTACAACGTGATAGTCAAGGCGACGTTACCTCCCAATGCGACCAACACCGGCGCGCCGTTCACCGTGCAGAAGACCGCGACTTCGGTGTCTGATGCGACCAAGTCCGCCACCGCCACCGATACCCTGAGCGCCATTTCGGCCAACGCGGTCGATGTGACCAACAACAGCGTGTACAACGCCGGCACGCCAGCCCCCGGCCAGGGTCCGGGTCCCGAAGGCGCCGCCGTGATCACCAACACCACCAACCCCGGCACCAGTACCACGTTCATTGTGGTGGCCAACAACCGCGGTCCTGCGCCCGACAGCTACAACCTCGGCGCCAGCACCGTCGGCAGCTTCGCGAGCCAGACCCTGCCGGCCGGCTGGACGGTGACCTTCAAGGCCGACGGTGGCGCGGGCAACTGCTCGACCACGGGAGCCACGATCAGCACTACCGCCATGGTGGCGGCGAGTGGCGCGGCGACGGTGTGCGCCGTGGTCAGCGTGCCGGCCGCTTATGCCGCCGGCACCAATGACCTGTACTTCCGTGCGCTGTCACCCAACTCGGGGGCGAGCGACACCATTCATGACGCGGTTGCGGTCAGCGCGGCGCGCGCGATCAGCTTGACGCCCAACCATGCCGGTCAGACCTATGCCGGCGGTTCGTTCGTCTATACGCAGACACTGACCAACACCGGCAACGTGACCGAAGGCAACGGCACGGTCAGCTCGATCGCGCTCAGCACTGCCAATAACCAGGCGGGCTGGACTTCGGTGTTGTATTACGACGCCAACAGCAACGGCACCCTGGACGGCACGGACCCGCAAATCAGCGGCAACCTCAACACGGTGGCGGGCCTCGCCGGCGGGCTGGCCCCGGGGCAGTCGATCACCGTGTTCGTCAAAGTGATCGCTCCGAGCGGCGCGCTCGCGGGCGCGGTGAACGCGACCACCATCACGGCCACCACCACCAACGGCAGTTACAGCACCACCGCGCCCGCAGCGGCCGTGGCCACCGACAGCACCACCGTGATCGCCGCCAACCTCAACCTGAACAAGGCCCAGGCGCTGGACGCGAGCTGCACCGGCCCGACGGGGGGCACTTCCTACAGCGCGACCGGCGTCAGCGCAAAACCCGGCCAGTGTGTGCTGTACCAGATCACGGTGATCAACGCCGGCGTGGCTAACGCCACCGCCGTGGTGGTGTCCGATGCGACGCCGAGCTTCACCACGCTCAGCAGCGCGCCGGCGACCACCGTCGGCAGCATTGCGGCTGGTGCGCCGGCCGTGGGCGGCACGGGCACGATCAACGCCAACGTCGGTACCCTGACTCCCGGTCAGTCCGCCGTCGTGACGTTCGGCGTGCGGATCAATCCTTAGGCGCGGTCAGGGTGTGGCGGGGGGCAGGCGGCGCCTCCAGCACCGGTCGCCCACTGTCATGCTCCGCCTGCTGCGCCGGTTGCTGATCACGGGGCTGCTGCTGATCCTGTCGGCGGCGGTTCAGGCTGCGCCGCCGCCGGCGGGAACCCTCATCAGCAACACCGCCGGCGATAGCTTTGTCGATCAATCCTCGGGATTGTCGGTTAGTCTCAGGTCAAACACCGTCAATGTCACGGTCGCCCCGCCCGCGCGCGCGGCCAGCATCGCTTATTTCACCAACGCGAGCTATGTGACGCCGAGTGTTTCTGCCCTGACCGGCAGTCCTCTGTTCGTGCAGGTGGATGCCGCGTTGTGCAACACCGATCCCAGCCGCGCGCTCACGGCGCCGGTCACGCTAACCAGCAGGCTCACCGGCGATGTCGAAATCCTCACCGCGGTCGAAACCGCTCCGAACAGCGGCTTGTTTCGCATTCAACCGTCTGTGCCCACGGCCAACGCCGCCGGCCATGTGGTTGCCTCGGGTGATGGCATCCTGGAAGTGCTGCCAAACGACCTGGTGACCGCCGCCGTGACCCACTGTGGTGGCGTGACGGTGTCGGCCACCACCACCTTGTTGATCGACCCCTCCGGCGCAGTTTACGACGAGCGTACCAACCAGCCCGTGGCGGGCGCGACGGTGCAGCTCATCGATGTGACGGGCGGCGGCAATGGCGGCAATGTCGGCGGCCCGGCCCGCGTGTTGCTGCCCGACGGCACGACGCCGGCGCCCTCCAGCGTGATCACCGGCGCCGACGGCCGCTACGCTTTCCCGGTCGTCGCGCCCAGCAGCTACCGCCTCGTGGTCACGCCCCCCGCGGGCTACGTCTTTCCCTCCAAAGTGTCGCCCGCGCTGCAGCCGGCCGGTCGCTTTCTCGATCCACGAGCATCGTACGGGAACACTTTCACCATTTCCGGCACACAGAGCGAGCCGGTGCATTTCGACCTGCCGCTCGCTCCCGGCGTGAGCAGGAGTGGCCTGCTGATCGACAAGAGCGCCGACCGGATCACCGCGCAGGTTGGCGACTTCGTCGACTACACCATAAGACTCAACAACGCCAGCGGCGCGCCGCTTGCCAACACGCTCGTCAACGACCGCCTGCCCGCCGGCTTCGTCTATGTGAGTGGCAGCGCGCGACTGAACGGCACGGCGCTGGCCGATCCGGCCGGCGGCGGCGGTCCGGCGCTGCGGTTCAGCCTGGGTGGGTTGGCAAAGGGTGCGCAGGCCACGCTCAGCTACCGCGTGCGCGTGGGTGTGGGCGCGCAAGGCACCACCGGCGTCAACGCCGCACAAGCCGTGAGCGGCGGCGTAGTGTCCAACCGTGCGAGCGCCAGCGTGCGGATCAGCGGCGGGGTGTTTGCTGCCGAGGCCTATCTGATCGGCAAGGTCTATGCCGATTGCAACGCCAACGGCGTGCAGGATGCGGATGAGCCCGGCATCCCCGGCGTGCGCATCTACATGGAGGACGGCACTTACGCCGTCAGCGACGAGCAGGGCAAATACAGTCTGTACGGTTTGATCCCACGCCTGCACGTGGCCAAAGTCGACCTCACTACGCTGCCCGCCGGTGCGCGTCTTGAGGTGCTCGGCAACCGCAATGCGCTGGATGCAGGGAGCGTGTTCGTCGACCTCACCGCCGGCGAACTGCACAAGGCCGACTTCGCACTCAGCGCCTGCTCCGCGTCCCTGCGGGAGGAGATTGCCGTCCGTCGCCGGGCGCTCACCCACCCGTCCGAAATCCTCCAGGCCGCGGGCAGCCTGTGGTCAGCGAATGCGGCGCCCGCAGCGGTCAATGCGCGCACACTGCCCGCGAGCGGTGTCATCCGGTTGCCCGGGGAATCGCAGAGCGCCGTGGGTGCAGCACCCGCCGCGCCGCAGGTCGCGATGGCCTCGGCGATGCCCGGCATCGCGCCCTTTGCCACCTCTGTGGCTGCGCTCGGTGCGGTGACAGATCCGGGAGGCCCGTATGCGCCGCAGGCCCAGGGCCTGCCGCAGCCCCTCGACACGCCGTCTGAAAAGCTGTCGCAGCAGCAGTCCCCCGCACCCGCCGCCGCCCCGGACGAGTCGGAGTTCGCGGACTTTGCAACGCTGCGGCGGACCTTGCGGACGGAGGCTCTGGAAAAGCTGCTACCCGCAATGGACCCGCAGGTCGGTTTTGTGGGGCTGAACGATACGGAAGTGTTGACCATCAATCAGGCGACCGTGCGGGTCAAGGGGCCCCTGGGCGCCCACTTTGAATTGTCGGTGAACGGGCAGCGCATTGCGGACACCCAGGTCGGCAAGAAGAGCAGCCTGGAAGAAACCGGTGTGCTCGCCTGGGAGTACATCGGCGTCGATCTCAGGCCGGGACGCAACCTCTTGAGCGTGCGTGCGCTCGATGATTTCGGCATTGTGCGCGGCAGCGCGCAGATCACCGTGCTGGCGCCGGGACCACTCAACCGAATCGTCATTGAAGCCCCGCCGCGCGCGGTGGCGGATGCCGCCACGCCGGTGCCGATCACGGTTCTGCTGCGCGACGCCGACGGGCTGCCGGTCGCAGCACGCACCCCGATCACGCTCAGTTCCACCCTCGGACAGTGGCAGTTCCCCGGCGAGGCCCAGGGCTCGCTCGCGCACCCGTCTGCCGATCAACACTTCGTCACCGGCGGTGTGGCGCGGTTGCTGCTGTTGCCCCCGGCGCAGCCGGGCAAGGTCGAGCTCAGCGTGAGCAGCGGCACGGTGAAAACCACGACCACACTCGAATTCACGCCGCAGCTGCGGCCGATGCTGGGCGTCGGGCTGATCAGCGGCACGCTCAACCTGCGCAATCTCAACCCGTCGGCACTGCAACCGGCGCAAAGCGCGGATGTGTTCGAACGCGAGATCGAGAGCGTATCGCGCAGCTTCGATGGCGGCAAAGACGCCGCGGCGGCGCGCACCGCCCTGTTCCTCAAGGGCAAGGTGCTGGGGTCGACCCTGCTGACCCTCGCTTACGACTCCGACAAGCCCTCCGACACCACGCTGTTCCGCGACATCCAGCCCGATCAGTTCTATCCGGTGTATGGCGACTCGTCAGCGCGAGGGTTCGACGCCCAGTCCACCGGCAAGCTGTACGTGATGGTGCAGAATGGCACCAACTATGCCCTGCTTGGCGACTATGCCACGCAAAGCGACAACCCGGCGCGTCAGCTGACCCAATATGCGCGCGCGCTCAACGGCGCCAAGGGCCATTGGCAGCTCGGCAGCGTCACGGTCGATGGCTTCGCCAGCGATACCTCTGCCACCCAGAGCGTGGTCGAGTTCCGTGCCAACGGCACCTCCGGCCCGTTCCAGCTCGACCTGCGCGGCGTGACCAACAGCCAGCAGGTCGATCTCATCACGCGCGATCGCAACCAGTCAGCCATTATCCTGAACGACACGCCGCTCACGCCGTTCACCGATTACGCGATCGAGCCGTACAGCGGCCTGCTGCTGCTTAAGAACCCGGTAGCGAGCATCGATGCCAACTTGAATCCCATCTACGTGCGCGTGAGCTACTCGGTTGACGCCGGCGGGCCGAAGCACTGGGTCGAAGGGGCCGATGCCCGCGTGCCGCTCTCGCCCAGCTTCACACTGGGTGCCACCGCCATCCACGACGCCGATCCTGCCAACCAACAGACCCTGCAGGGCGTGAACCTGACGGGAAAACTGGGCGGCCACACCACCGGCACCGCGGAAGTGGCGCGTAGCAATACCGACCTGCAGGGCGAGGGCACCGGGGAGCGGGTCGACGTCCGGCACGAGGGAGCCCGGGTGCAGGCGCACCTGTGGGGTGTGCGGACCGAGGCCGAGTTCTACAACCCGAACAGCCTGCAGTCGGCAGGGGAATCCCAATACGGCGCCAAGGCGACCTACAGGCTCGATGAGAGAGACCGCGTGGTGGCGGAGTCTCTGAAAACCTCCAACAGCACCACCGGTGCCGAGCAGACCGGCGCGGAACTGAAAGTGGAACACAGCTTCCCCGGCAACGCGAAACTGGAACTGGGATTGCGCCACAGCCGCGCCAACGCGGAGTCGGTGCTGTCCGCTCCCGCCCTGCCGGGGACGTCGACGCCGCTGGTGCCGGCCGACGCCGCGGCGCAGAGCGCCTCGGCCCAGGTGGGTTACACCAGCGCGCGCGCCAGGCTCACCGTGCCCGTCCCCGAGGTGAAAGGCGCAGAGATCTTCGGTCTCGCCGAAGAAGCCATCGACGGCGGCGGCGGCCGGGAGGATGCGATTGGCGGTACCTATGCGGTCAATGCCACCACGCGCATCTATGCCCAGCATGACTTCATCAACAGCCTGAACGGTCCCTACACCGTCAGCCCTTCGGTGTCGCAGTACTCCACGGTGGCCGGTATCAGCAGTACGCTGCCCGACACCACGCAGCTGTTCAATGAATACCGGGTGGGCGACGGTCTGGACGGCCGCAGCAGCGAGGCGGCGATCGGTCTGCGCCGGCTGTGGAAACTCGGCAATGGCATCGGCCTGTCGGCGAGCCTGCAGCGCATCGCGCCGCTGGCGGGGGTGGTCAGCGATGAATCCAACGCCGTAGCCTTGGGGGCCGACTACAGCGCCGCCCGCGACTGGAAAGCCTCCACCCAGGCGCAGTGGCAGACTTCCGCCAACTCACACAGCTGGCTGTTCACGGCCGGCATGGCGCGCAAGCTCGAC
>WNFQ01034861.1_pt1 | contig 10246 bp, 10 predicted proteins | sample 5400171 | NCBI WGS metagenome assembly WNFQ01 (sample SAMN13153356, study PRJNA577476) | soil metagenome | isolation source: 20 cm soil under Madrone tree | place: USA:California | collected 2016-06-14 | reverse complement strand
TTAGTTTTTTGCTAGCGAATGACCAGCTAGCTCTCGCTGAAGACTTCTACAAAGACAAAACTATCCGCTTCATCGTCGGCCAGGCGGCAGGCGGCGGCTACGACACTTACACGCGCACCATCGCGCGCTACATGGGCAAATATATTCCCGGCGGACCGACGACCATCGTCGACAACATGACCGGCGCGGGCAGCCTGGTGGCGGCGAACTACCTCTACAACAACGCCAAGCCCGACGGCTTGACCATCGCCAACTGGAACAGCGCATTGGTTTTCAATCAAGCCATGGGCGACGTCAACGTGAAGTTCGACGCGCGCAGATTCGGCTGGGTCGGCGCGCCGAGCAAGAGCATTCCGGTTTGCTTGATTATGGGATTTGTGATTATGGGATTTGCCGGGCCTAAGACGATGGATGAGATCATAAAATCAGGAAAGGCCCTGCGCATGGGCGGCACCGGACCGGGCTCGCACAGCATCGACATGCCGCTGATGTTGAACAAAATGCTCGGCACCAAGTTCACCGTCGTCTCCGGCTACCTGGGCACGGCACAGATCAAAATCGCCATGCAGCGCCGAGAGGTCGATGGCCAATGCACCAATTGGGACTCCGTGATGGCGACGCAGAAGGACTTGCTCGATGCCAAAGGCGACGAGCGCATGATCCCTTTCTTGCTTCATTCCAGAGTCAACGATCCCGAAGGGAAAAACATCACGGTCGTCAACGAAGCGATCAAGGATGAAGCCAATATTCACGCCTATCGCGTCTACATGGCGCAGATGGAATACTCGCGTCCCCTCACGGTCGCTCCAGGCACGCCCAAAGAGCGGTTGGCGGTGCTTCGCCGGGCCTTTAAAGCGGCCTTGGACGACAGCGATTTTCTCGCCCAAGCGAACAGGCTGAAATTGGACATCAATCATGTCTCGGGCGAGGAAAGCGAGAAATGGGTCAGTGAAGTCCTATCAATCTCGCCCAAAATGAAAGAAGATCTGAAATATCTGTCACCGGTTAAATAAAACCAGGGAAGATTCGATTTAAGGAGAAGCCCAATGGCCAAGAACGGATTTAAAGCGATGGATTCGGACATGCACGTTTTCGAGCCGGCCGACTTGTGGCAGCGCTACATCGACAAGAAATACCTCGAACGCGCACCCAAAGGTCTCAATCGCTCCTTCCGTGACCTCGGCATCGAGATCGAGGGCAAGATCATGCCGATTCCACGAAACCCGGAGAATCCAGCGTTGGCGAAATATCGTCAAGACTTTTTCGAGGAGAAATACGGCGAAGCCGGTAAAAGAAATTTCGACGGCGTGTCGCAACTGCAAGCGATGGACAAAGAGGGTCTCGACGTGGCGGTCCTGTTTCCGACGCGTGGCCTGACAGTCTTAGGCATGGACGGCCTCGATCCAGACTTCGCCACGGCGATCGCACGGGCCTACAACGATTGGTTGCACGACTTCGCTGAAACCGATCCCAGCCGCATGTATGGCGTCACGATGGTCGCGCCGCACGATATCAGCGGGTCGATCGAAGAAATTCGTCGCACGGTTAAAGAATACGGCTTTCGTGGCATCTTTCTCCGACCCAATCATGTGAATAACAAGAAATGGAGTGATCACTATTACGATCCGCTATGGGCCGAATGCGAGAAATTGAATTTACCGGTGGGCTTTCATGAAGCCGGCCGCGTTTATCTGCCGCAGCCGGCGTTCTTTCACATCTGTTCGACCTTTTCGATGTTCAACACCTTCGGCTTTCCCTTCGCTAACATGCTCGCCTGCGGCGACATGATTTTCGGCGGGGTCATGGAGCGTTTTCCAAAGTTGAAAGTGGCATTTCTCGAAGGCAATTGTTCGTGGGCACCCTGGCTCTTATGGCGCATGGGCGAATACGCGGAGACGACCGGCAAAGCAGAATATCCTTACCTCACGCTGACGCCGCTCGAATATTTCCAGCGCCAATGCTACGGCGCCGTCGAGTGCGATGAAATCACCGCCAAGCATATTCCCGAGTACGGCCTAGAGGATAACATGGTCTTTTCGACCGACTATCCGCACCTCGACGTGAAATATCCCCACGCCATCGATACGTTTCTGGAACTGCCTTTTTCCGATCAGACCAAGAGGAAATACCTGTGGGACAACTGCGCGCGGCTATATAACTTTGACTGACGCGGATGGAAACGCGCTGCAGGTTTATGAACTACTTCGTCACAAGCTGCACCGGTTAGGATCTCGCCTGGATTCCCGATAGAAGCATTCGGGATGACGGACTCAGCAAGCAGCAGGTAATGCGTCCCCCAGGCAATTCAGTTAACACTTCTCCACGTGCTGGATGATCTCGTGCATTTCAAAAACGTTTGGGCCGGCAAAAATTTCCGCGCGCGGGCGGCTGTTGTGAGCTTCTTTGAATTCCGCGCTGTCGGTCCAGGCGCGAAACGACGGTTCGTCCTGCCAGTGAGTCACCACACAGTAGTAATCGCTCTTGATCGGCCGGTGAATTTCCAAGCGCACGAAGCCAGGCATGGTTTCGACAAGCCGTGCTCTGCCCTCGAAGCGTTTTTCAAATTCCTGCTCATGTCCCTTGGTCACTTGGATGCGATTCGATACGACAATCATGTTTAAACCTCACTGCTGGGTTGACGCACAGTCCGTTTATAACAAATCGATTTCGGCGACTACCGGCGCGTGATCCGACGGCCGCTCCTTGGCGCGCATGTCCCGATCTATCCTACAACTCTTACAAGCCTTTGCTAGTTCAGCGGTCAACAGAATGTGATCGATGCGCAGACCCAGGTTGCGTTTGAAACCGTTCATGCGGTAATCCCACCAGCTGAAAGATTTCTCCGGCTGCTCGAACAGCCGAAAACTATCCTGCAGGCCCAACGCCACCATATCTCTAAGCGCCGCCTTTTCCGGCTCGCTGAATAATACCTTGCCTGCCCAAAACTTTGGGTCATGCACGTCGCGGTCTTCCGGCGCGATGTTGTAGTCACCCAGCACCGCAAGACGCGGATATCTGGCAAGTTCTTCTTTCAAACAGGCATTCAAACGCCGCAGCCAATCGAGCTTGTAAACGTATTTCGCCGATTCGACGCTCTCGCCATTGGGAATGTAGACGCAGACAATTCGAACTCCGTTGACGACGGCTGAGATCACCCGCTTTTGCGGATCCTCGAACGCGGCGATCCCCATCGTCACCTCTTGAGGCGAGTGAGACGAAAGGATGGCGACGCCGTTGTAAGTTTTTTGTCCGGAGAACACCCCCTGATATCCCGCGCCGGTGATATCGGCGATGGGAAAATTCGCATCATCTAATTTGGTCTCCTGCAGGCACAGCACATCCGGCTTATGCGCCGCGAGAAATTCCAATACTTGCGGCAATCGTACTTTGAGCGAGTTTACATTCCACGTAGCGAGCTTCATGGATCTCCGATCATTTCATGAATTTCTTTGCTGCACGACTACTTTTTACCCGCTTGGGCGACGGCCTCGTCGACGAGCGCCAGTATGGATTTCATCGCTTGCCACTGTTCGGTATCGACATACTTGACACCGTCGATCCGACGGCTCTTGGGATCCACGTCGTCTTTCGGGATATCGATGCGTAGCGAATCCGGCGAGCCCTCGTCGGCTTTGCCGAGCGCCTTTGCCGAGCGCCTTCTGAAAGTTGAGCTGGCCGTCGCGCGATAGAAACCAGTTGATGAATACCTTAGCGGCGTTGGCATGCGGTGCCTGGTTGACCAGCGTGAGAATCGCCTGTCCCGCGCTCAAACCGGCGCCTTCCTTCATTCGACCGAACATGTCGACAGGAAGGCCTTGGCTGTTGGCCTTTTCGACGCCTTCACACCAGATGCAGATGGGAAATTTGCCCGCCGCGAGCCAATCCAATCCCTGGCGCCGGTCGCGAAACAGCGTGATGTCGGTCTCGCCGAATAGCTTTCGGACAAACTCCGGACCCATTTCCGGACTGTAGTAGAACAACCGGATCGCGCTGCCGCCGGTGCCCGGCAAGCGGATGTCGCGCGCGAGGATTTTTCCCTTCCATTTGGGCTTGAGAAAATCCCAAAACGACGTGAACTCCTTGGGCTGAACCAACTGTGTATTATAGGAAATCTGGCCGAGCTGAGCGGATGCGACATATCTGAAGAGATACTGTCTCTCGGGATCGCTATAGGTGTGCTTGCCGCGCCACCATTTGGATTCGTCGACGACTTCGGGAAGCAGCAGAACCGGCTTGATGGGATCCAAATACTTCGCTTGCTTGCAAATATTTGCCGGCGCGCCGCTCGGCGCTAAAGCGCCGCTCTAGATCATTTTCCACGCCGCTGACCACCGAGAGCTTGATGTCGGGAAAGGCCTTTTCAAAAGCGCCGGTCGCCAGCACCGGCGCGTAGGTGCTGTGAACGTAAACCGTGACTAGACCTTCTTTTTTCGCCGCCTGAACGGTTCGCTCCCATTCTTGTTGCCAGCCCTCCGCCGCTCGTGCGGCGGAGAAACAAGCAAGGCAACCGAACGATATTAATAGAAGTGCAAGTGCTCGGAGCAAGCGAATCGATCTACTCGACATAGATAACGCTCGGCACGTGATCTCGGATCTCTCCAGTCTTGACCAACCTTTCAACGACGTCGACATGCACCCACCGGTTTTGCGCTTGCTGGCGGATCAGGTTCGGTAGCGCTTCGCCTCGCTGGGACTTCTCGATCGTGCTCAGCCAGAGCTTGCGCACTTGAATGACGCCGCGGTCGGAATAGGCAAGATGCTCGCGGCTACGATCGACGATCGCTCCCTGACTCTCCTGCGCCGCGTTATCCTGGCCGTTGATCGTCGCCATGTCGTACTGCTTGCGCGTGCCGCGCATGAGCGGCGGCGGCTTTGGCCTAGCCTGTTTTTCTTCGTTGCCACGCTTCGCCGAACCGTGCGGGAAAAACTTCAAAGTAAAAGTCCTCGTCGTGAAATCGTCGATCGGCATACGCCATGCGACATCGACCATCTCCCTCAGTGGATCGCCTGGAAGAGAACCGCCATGATGCACGACCATGATCGGCGGTACGTAGGCGACCTCGCGATGCCATTCGGTGCCCGGCTCGGGACCTTTGCGGCGCGCGACGTAATAAGCCATGGTCTCGGTTGCAACGACGTTGAAGTCCGGCGTTTCCATCCATTCCGGCGCGGCGGGCAAACCATGCACAGCCCGTCCATGCAGAATCGTCGCGTGCACGGGATCGAGAGCATTTTCTAGTTGCTGCATGTAATTGCACTCGCGCACGTAGCCGGAAAATTGCCGTTCGCCATCGTCGCGCGCGAGAAAATGATAATTCGGCAACACGGGCGGCTGATCCGATCCCATGTACGCCCAGATCATGCCGCCGAGCTCGCGCACGGGATATGCTTTCAGCGTAATTTTGTCTTTGAAGTTGCTTCCCGGCGGCTCGCCGGGTTGTTCCAGACAATGCCCGTTCACGTCGAATACCCAGCCGTGATAACAGCAGCGAATGCCACCGGCCTCGATCCAACCGTAGTCGAGCGAAGCGCCCCGGTGCGGGCAAGTCGGCTCGGTCAAACCGACGCGGCCGAACTCGTCGCGAAACAGCAGCAAGTCCTCGCCGAGCCAGCGCACGAGCTGGGGCGCCTCCGAGTTGACTTCACTCGACAAGCCGACCGGCAGCCAATATTTGCGCAGCGTTTCCCCCGCCGCCGTGCCCGGTGCGACTTTCGTGAGCATTTCATTTTCAACATGATCCATAGGTCTACCTCACTCGAATGGCAGCCTCCGCATACCGTGTTTGAAAAATTCTGTCAAAAGCGACTCACCGCCAATATCAATCCATGAAGACTCCGCGTCGCTCCGCCTGAATCCCAGTCTAGCCGCACATAATCCCCTACTGATAAGTCGTCCTTGTGTTTGGCTTCGGAGCAACAAACTCCTCGCTGGAAACTTCCACATTACGGACTGACACACATGCATGCCACTTTCGCCCTTAATCATCGTTCGAGGGTTTCTTTTCCGACTATTGCGAGCAGCGTCGCCGACAGCAACAACAGGGGCGCGTAGACCAAAAACGGTGTGCCGGGATTGAACGCGTTTGCTAAATAACCGCCGATCAGCGGCGCAACGCTGCTGCCCATTTCCGCAATCGTGCGACGCAATGCCTGCAACCGCCCGCGCACGTGAGACGGCACGACGTCGTACGTGGACGTCGCCAAGGAGCCGAGGGATAATCCCTGGGCGACGCCCGCGACGCCGACGAGAATGCCAAGCTGCGTAAAACTGCTGGTCATGGGAATAACTAAAAAGATCAAACCGGGAATGCCGGTGCTCGGCACCGTACACCATTTCCGTCCGACGCGGTCCATGAGAAAACCCGCCGGGATGATCATGACAAAGACAATCATGCCGGATATTGTAAAAAGCATTCCGACTTGGGTGGGTGTCAGTTGCAGGTAATAACCCGCATAGAGCGGCAGCATGCTCTGCACAATCACGCGCTGCGATTGATTCGCTAGTGTCGCGAAGGCGAGCGCGCGATAGGTTGCTCGCAGATTGGGCTGAATTTCGTGATAAAGATTTTTCAGCGTGCTAAGTCTCCGCGTGATCGACGCCGGGCTCCAGCCTCTCGATGCGTTCTTCACCTTCTCAGGCGCGGGAGGCACCGGCGAGTCAGGCACGAGAAAGCCGAATGGCACCGAGATCGCGCTTGCAACGGCATAGCCGGCGAAAGCGGCCTCAAAGCCGAACATATCTGTGAGCCAGCCGCCGATAAACGGAGAAAAAGCCGCGCCGATCGTGTACACGCCATGTAAACTGCTAATCACCCGGCCGCGTTGATTGCGGTGTGCTAAATCGATTCCCGCGACCTCGCGCGCGGTTCCCCACAAACTGTCGGCGCCACCTATGAGCAAAGCTAAGAGCAAAATCAAGGACAACCACGGCGCCCACAGGACCGCCAATGCCGCTGCGCACGCCAGGAGCGGCCCGCTGACCAGGGCCACGCGAGTTCCCATCCGATCGAGCAGCACTCCCGCGACCACCGTACCGATAAACTTGCCGATCGCAAAGGCGGTCACGATCTGCGCCGCCGCTCCCGCCGAGACACCGAACTGCGTCGCCAGCACGGGAATTGTCGGAATGACCATCGCCCAGGCGCCGGAAAGGAACGTACCGGCATATAGCGCGCCAAGAGCGCGCACAGTGGGATTGCCTAGAGCTGGATGGAACATGCGAAATGCGAGACTGCGTTTCGGCTACTTCGACGCGACGCTGTATTTGGTATTCAAATCGGCCAAGAATTTTTCGGTGAGATCAGCGGTCGCATCCGGCGGCAGAGTTTTCAAGTCGTCGATGAGGAGCTTTAAGGTCGGCGCCAGCTCGGCGAGCGCGGCGATTCGATCGAAAAACCGGTAGTAAGCCAGGTCATGGCTTAACTTCGCTTCGAGCACCGTAGGCGCGTGTTGTCCCTGTATTTGCCTTTCGAACTGGCGACGGTACGTCGGGTAACGTGACAACAGTTCCAGAACCCTCTGTTTCGCGTCCTCCGCCGGCAGGGACGCGAAGATCGGCTCCGCTTCCGCCGCCAGCGCATTCAATTCGCGCGATAGTTTGCGTTCCACGCTCAACGACTCGACTGCGTTTTGCCAATTCGCCTCATCGCCTTTTTGGCGAAAATAAGCGACCGCGGAGAGCGAACCCAACGGCGTCACAATCGCCTCCTCCACTTCCCAGGGCAGCGCGAAATTGACATCGCCGTGCAAGTCCTCGTGCAACACCACCATCACCCGTCGCACGATCGGTTGAGCGGCAAAGCCGATGGTCGCCACCGAACGAGAGTCGGCGAACTCGTTTCCCTGTCGATAGTAAACGTCGTTCTTTTTCCGCGCTAAAACCGATCGCCGTGTGAATGTCGATGGGTTTGTGCAGTGCCAGGGTGCCGGCGCGTTGCATCCAAAGCCACAACATCGACAACGCCGGACCCTCCTGGCTGGTCCGGCTCAGCGCCGGCGTCGGCTCGATGCCTAGAGTTTTACCGAACGCTTTGACGTCGTCGACGAGGCCCGCTGTTTGTCTCAATTGCGTATCGGTTCCCGTGTCGGCCGGCTGGAACGTTGAGCAAGACGAAAGACTGAGAACGACTGAAATTGCCGCCACGATACCGGCGAAAGCGCTAAGCCGGTATCGTGGCGAATCATCGGACGGGAACATTCCAAAACTTACGCTAGACGGGATCACATCGCGAACAGCGTAGAAAGCGGCGCTTTACGCGGGATCTGCCCCACTTCGACGAGCAGCTCCATTTCCGCTTCGGCGACGCGCTGCTCTTTTTCCGTGAAGGTGAATTCGATCCGGGGATAGCGCGCCGAGGCGAGCAATGCTTCCTTGTCGCCGCCGTAACGCTCGATAAAAGCATCGCCGACTTCTTCGAGATGAGCTTCACTGTAAGCAAATGACTCGCGGAACGCTTTGAGCAAAGTATCTTTGATGCCCGGATGCTTTCGCAACAAATCCTCGCGTGCCGCGACCATGTGTTTGATGATCTCGTCGAAGCCGTGAAGCTTCTTCCATGCCTCGCCGTCGGTGTATAAACAGCGTATCCCCGGCGCGACTTCGCCACGAAAAAAGAAATGGTCGAGCAGCACCACCGCATCGGCGTTGCCGCTTTGTAAGACGTCCAGCAGTTTTTCCTGCGGATAGGATTCCCATCGCAGTGTTTTATCGTCGACGCCATAGACGCGCCGCAGCAAGTACTGGTGAATCGCGTGCAGCCCCTGATGCGTCGCGATGAGCCTGCCTTCGAGATCTTTGGGCGTCTTGCGTCGCCAGCCCGATGATCGGCGCGCCTTGCAGCTTGCGCCGGAGAAAATTCGGCAGGTAGAGATTCGCCGCTTGCACGTCGCCGCGGATCAAAGCCTCTTCTTGATCCTTGCTCGGCGGATCCGGCAGCTCGATGACTTTCATGTTGATGCCGTCCGGCTTCACCTTTTCCACGGCCAGCGCGTAGTAAGTGCGAAACATGCAAAAGCGGTTGCGATAATGGGCAAATGTAATATCCATTTCACTCCCCAAAGTGAGACCTTATGTGTAATTGAACAGTCCGAAGAAATCTGTGCCTTTCGTTCAAAGTTCAACGACAGAAAACTCTCCGGTCCGACCTTGAACCTTGAACGTTGAACCTTGAACTGGACATTAAGATTTCGCCACCTCTTCCTTTTTCCTGTTGCAGATATCCAGCGCCGCCATCGCGTAAACTTTCGTACAGTTCACCATGTTTGTAATGCCCACGCCGCGGCGTATTCCGGTCGGCGAATCCCATTCCTCTCCCGCTTTGGTCTCCGTCGGATCGACCAGGTGCGTGCCGAATCCCGGGCCATAAGTAATCGCCGGCACGCCGTAAGCATTGATGCGCGAGCCGTCACTGGTGATACCGTAACGAATGGGTTTCGCGTAAGGCACCGGTTGGTTGAAAACCACCCTGTGCGCCCGCTCCATCGTTTTCACCAGCGGCTCACTCTTGGAAATTTCATACCCGGGCGTGGTGAGATAGAGCTCGACGCGAACGTCGAGAATATCGCTCTCGCGCTTTTTCACCTTTTCACAAACTTGTTCGATGTCGCGCTTGATCGCCAGAGGTACCGCGCCGGGCAGCATCTTGACGATGACAAAGATGTCCGTCGTCGGACGCGTGCCGGGCTTGAAGGCGTTGCCGCCGTCGATAGCGCCGATCTGCACCGTGGGTAACATAAATTTATGGGGATGCTTGCGCTGGTATTCTTTTTCCCAATCTTGAATCGCTTGGGCCACCTTGCAAGCGGCGAGGACGAACTTCGTCGCCTTGCCGTCGACGCTGACGCGCGCCCAGAGCAGACCGGAGTTGCCGATCTGCAGCTGCAACCCGGTCGGTTCGCCGATGATGCACATATCGGCCATCACGCCGTGATCCATCAGATAACGGGCGCCGACCCCGGCACCGCGGTAAGTCTTACCGTGGAATCTGCCAATCTGCGCCTTTTCGATCTCGCCGACCACGCCGGCGATGATCAGGTCGCCCTTGAGCTTGACGCCGGCCTTTTGGATCGCCGCCACCGCTTCGATGTAACAGGGAAACGCCGCCTTCATATTCACCAGGCCGCGGCCGTAGATGCGGTCCTCATCGACCACCGTCTCCTGGGGATTGTCGAAGTGGTCCATGTGCGCGTTGAACATCAACGTCGCGCCGCCGCCGATGCCCTTGAGCGTCCCGACGACATTGGGACG
>WNFQ01012946.1_pt1 | contig 10246 bp, 9 predicted proteins | sample 5400171 | NCBI WGS metagenome assembly WNFQ01 (sample SAMN13153356, study PRJNA577476) | soil metagenome | isolation source: 20 cm soil under Madrone tree | place: USA:California | collected 2016-06-14 | reverse complement strand
GCGCGCAAGATCGTGGAGATGGGCGCGCGCGCCGTAATCGTCAAAGGCGGCGACATGGAGCGCGCCGATGACGTGCTCTTCGATGGCACAGAAAGTTTTCAGCTAGTTGGCGACCGCGTCAAAGAAGAAACCCTGCACGGCACAGGCTGTACGTTTGCCTCGGCGTTTGCCGCGCAGCTTGCCGCCGGACGCCCGCTCTTTGAAGCCGCCGCCCTCGCCAAAGCCTACGTCACCAAAGCCATCGAAAAGGGCTACCCCATTGGCAAGGGCCGCGTCCCCCTCGATCATTTCTACCGCCAGCGCATCGAGCCCCCTGCCCGCGGCATCCACGAAGTCCCCCAGCACGGCATGCACCCCGCCGCCGAACCGACCGCCCACTGAGAATTGGCCGCACTCATCCGCGATACGCAGTTCACTTCTCTGCGACCTCTGTGTCTCTGCGTTTCGTTTCTTATCGTTTATGGACGACGCGGCCGGCGACGATGGTCGCCATCGGTGCGCCCTTGAACGTCCGGCCGTCGAACGGCGAGTTGCGGGACTTGCTTGCTGATTCCTTCACCTCGTAAGTCCACGAATGATCCAGCGAAATAATCGTCAAATCGCCAGGCTGACCCGTAGCGATCTTGCGTTCCATTCCAAGCACTCGCGCCGGCCCTGCGGTGAACAATTCAACCATGCGCATCAGCGAAATTCGGCCGCTATGCACCAGTTGTTCGAGCGCCAGGCATAGAGCGGTTTCGAATCCCAGAATTCCGAAAGGCGCTTTATCGAACTCCACATCCTTCAGTGCCGGCTCGTGCGGCGCATGATCCGTGGCGATCGCGTCCACGGTGCCGTCCGCAAATCCCGCAAGAAGCGCTTCGCGATCTTCACGCGCCGCCAGCGGTGGATTCATCTTGAACCGCGAATCGTACGTCACATCCTCGTCAATCAGCGTGAAATGGTGTGGCGTCACCTCACAGGTGACGTACAGCCCGCGTGATTTCGCCGACCGCACTTGGTCCAGCGAGGCCTTCGCCGAGAGATGCGCAACATGCAGCCGCGCGCCTGTAAGTTCCGCCAGTTGTACGTCGCGCGCCACGCAGACGGACTCCGCCGCCGCTGGCATCCCGCGCAGTCCCAGCCGTGTCGAAGTCACACCTTCGCGCATTACCGCGCCTGCCGCCAGCGAAACATCCTCGGCGTGCTCAATCACCGGCAGATTCAGCGACCGGCAATACTCCATCACCTGCCGCGCCAGTTTCGCCGTCGCGATGGGTTTCCCGTCGTCCGAGACGGCTACAATCCCCGCCTCTTTCATCGCCGCGATTTCCGCGATGGCTTCGCCTTTGCTCCCTACGGACGCCGCGCCAATCGGCCATACGCGTACGCTTCCATGGGCTTTCGCGCGATCCACAATAAACCGCGTGACCGATGCATTGTCGTTCACCGGTTTCGTGTTCGGCATGCAGCAAACGGCCGTGAATCCGCCGCGCGCCGCCGCGCGCGTTCCGGATTCGATCGTCTCGGAAGATTCCTGCCCCGGCTCGCGAAGATGCGCGTGAATATCGATGAACCCAGGTGCAACGATCAAGCCAGTGGCATCAAAAATTTCCACATTTTGCGGCGCCGCAATCTTTCCTGCCGGTGCGACCTCTCGGATAGCTTCGCCATCAAGCAGTATGTCCATGGCCGCGTCGGTCTTGGACGCGGGGTCGAGGACGCGGCCGTTCTTAACGAGAAGCATGCGAAGGGTCCTTTTGATCCGTGGAGCGCCGATTTTTCGCGGGCACGGCTTCCGCCATCGGATGAGTGCCATCCTCGGTGGTGCCGGAGATGAGCAGGAAAAGCAGCGCCATTCGAACCGCAACGCCGTTCGTCACTTGCTCGAGCACGCAGGACTGCGGCCCGTCTGCAACTTCTGGCGTGATCTCGATCCCGCGGTTCATCGGCCCGGGATGCAGAATGATTGCGCCCGGCTTCGCGCGGCGCAGTCGCGCGGCATCCAGCTGGTACCCCAGCACGTAATCCTCGGCCGAGATCGAAGGTTCATGCTGCCGTTCCGTCTGCACGCGAAGCACAAGAACCACGTCCGCGCCTTCAAGTGCCTCCTCGATTCGAAAGACGCGCCGGATCGCCACTCCTCGGGCGCCGATCTTTTCCAACTCGCGCGGAACCCACATCGCCGGGCCGCACAGCGTAAACTTGCACCCGAATTTGCCCAGCAGATGAATGTTCGAGCGCGCCACGCGGCTGTGCTGCAGGTCGCCGAGAATCGTGACGTTTAGATTCTCGATTGTTCCCAGCCGGTCGCGAATCGTCAGCGCATCGAGCAGTCCCTGCGAAGGATGTTCATGCGTGCCGTCGCCCGCATTGAGCACCGGGATGTCCAGATGCTGCGCCACGAAGTCCGCCGCTCCCGACGAAGCATGCCGCATCACCAGGCAGTCTGGCTTCATCGCGTCCAGCGTGTGAACGGTATCGAGCAGCGACTCGCCTTTCTTCAGGCTGGAGGCTTCCGCCTGCAGGTTCATCGTGTCCGCGCCCAGGCGGGAAGCCGCCGTGCCGAAGCTGATGCGCGTGCGCGTGGAGTTTTCGAAGAACGCCAGCGCCACGGTCTTCCCGCGCAGCGTCGCCAACTTTTTCAACGGATGGCGCTGAATTTCTTGGAAAGGCTTGCTTTGATCGAGAAGAAATGTGAGTTCGTCCGCCGGGAGCGGTTCAAGGGCGAGCAGATCGCGAAATCGCTGAGTCAATGTCCCTTCTCAAATCATAGACGAACCAATTCGAATTAGAAATCCCAATCTACTCCACGCGATCTACGAGCACGACGCGTTCTTCCTTGTCGATTTCGCGCAGCCGCACTTCGATAATTTCCGTGTCGCTGGTCTGCACACTGCGCCCGATGTATTGCGCCTCGATCGGCATTTCCCGATGGCCGCGCTCGATGAGCACGCAGAGGGAAACCCGTTTCGGCCGCCCCAGGTCAAAGAGCCCGTTCATCGCCGCGCGAATCGTCCGGCCGGTGTAAAGAACATCATCCACCAGCACGAGGTCCATGTTGTCCACGCCGAAGGGTATGTCCGAGGAGCGCAGCACGGCTTGCGGGGCAACCTTCGAAAGATCATCGCGATAGAGCGTTATGTCCAGCGTCCCGACGGGAACATCTACGCCGTCAATCCCTCGCATGGCCTGCGCAATCCGCTGCGCCAGCGGCACGCCCCGCCGCACGATACCGATCAGCGCCAGGTTCTTGGTGCCGCCGCTCTTCTCGACGATTTCATGCGCCAGACGCTGCAACGTGCGGTCAATCTCCGGTGCGGACATCAATTGTGTCTTTTCGACGATGCGCATGGCCGGGTAATCGTATCATTGGTGGCCGCTGCGCGGTCAATCGGCTCCGCCATCACCGGCCGTTAACAAGGACGTGGTAGACTGCGCGGCGAATTTGGGAGGTAGGTCTCACCGTGAATTGCCAAACGAGAGTTCGGACACGCCGGATTGCGTGCCCCGCAGCGATGTTCACATTTCTAAGCGTACTCGTGCCTCTCGCCGGCGCTCAAGGCAAGCCCCCTGTTGCCAAACCGCCCAAAACGCCCCCGCGCCCGAAACTGGTGGTGCTACTGGTGGTGGACCAGATGCGCGCGGATTACGTCGAAAAATTCCGTGGCCAGTGGACGGGCGGCCTCAAGCGGCTTGTTGAAGAAGGCGCGTGGTTCCGCGATGCCGCCTATCCCCACGCCGCCACGGAAACATGCGCCGGCCACGCCACGATTTCGACCGGTGCTTTGCCCGCGACCCACGGAATGATTTCGAACGAGTGGTTTGACCGCGAACTCCAGAAGACCGTGACTTGCACGGACGATTCGAAAGTGAAGAATCTCGGCTACGCCGGCGCCGGCGTCACGGGCGGAAACAGCCCAAGCAAGTTGCTCGTGCCTGCGTTCGCGGACGAATTGAAATTCCAAACCGGCAGTGGCACCCGCGTCGTGACCTTTTCACTGAAAGCGCGCGCGGCAATCACCATGGGTGGCCGTCTCGGCGATGCCGTCACGTGGTTCGATGCGGACGTAGGTGCTTGGACGACATCGAGCGCGTATCCGGTAGCAACATTTGTGGAGGAATTCGCGAAGACTCATTCGGCGGCGGGCGATTACGGAAAGACGTGGGCTCCAATGCTGCCGGCTTCTGCGTACCTCTACGATGCCGGCCGTCCCCCCGGCAGGTCTGGGCGCGGCATTCCCGCATCCTCTGCGAGGGAATCCGGACAGCACGGGGCCCGACCCCGTTTTCTACTGTCAATGGGAAACAAGTCCATACGCGGATACCTATCTGACGCGGATCGCCGAGACGGCGGTGGACAAGCTGGAGCTCGGCGCCCGCGCCGGAACCGACTTCCTGGGCGTGAGCTATTCCTCGGTGGATTACGTTGGTCACGCCTTCGGGCCGCGTAGCTGGGAAATTCAAGACGTTCTTGTGCGGCTTGACCGGGACGTGGCTGAACTCTTCGCTCACCTAGACAAGAAAGTTGGGAGAGGCAATTACGTCGTGGCGCTCAGCGCGGATCATGGGGTGGCGCCAATCCCGGAAGACATGCGGAAATCTGGAATGGATGCAGGCTGGCTGAATTTCGAGTCCGTGAAAGAACGCATCGAGAAAAGTCTTGAGCCATTCAACTACGCAAAGCCTGCCGTCGCGAAAGTGGGCGCCAGTGCTGTGTACTTCACTCCGGGAACCTACGACAAGTTGAAAAATGATCCGGCGGCCCTGCGCGCTGTGTTGGAAGCCACCCAGAGCGTCCCCGGTGTCTCGCACGTTTATCGTGCCGAAGAACTCGAAGACCGGCCGTCAACACAAAGCCCGATGCTGAAGGCGGAGGCCGCCGGTTTTTTTAAAGCGCGCAGCGGCGATCTTTTGATCGTTCCCAAGCCCTATTGGCCCTGGGATTCCTCAACCCCAGCCAGCCCGCGGCAATATGGCACGACGCATGGCACGCCCCACTACTACGATCAACGCGTTCCCGTGCTGCTCATGGGCTACGGAATTCAACCCGGCGAATATTTTCAAGCCATCACTCCCGCAGACATTGCTCCGACGCTCGCCGCCCTCTGCGGCATCACCCTCGCCCCGCGCGACGGCCGCGTCCTGGCCGAAGCTCTGAAGAATTCTTCGGCAAGACTGGTTGCTCCAAGACCCGCGCGAGCCGCCCCGCCAAACCAACGTTGAGTCGCGTCTATCTGTTAGTCTTGATTTCCAGGCAGCTTGAGCTGGAAGCCAGAGATTTTGCGACGGGCAGTAACGGCTTCGTGCTATTCTCTTTCACGAAGTGAGTTCCGCTGGCGCCGCTGACCTCAGCGTAAAAATTGGCGCATTGCGCCTGCGGAATCCTATTCTCGCAGCCAGTGGAACCTTCGGCTACGGCCTCGAATTTGCCCACCTCGTGAACCTGAACCGCCTCGGCGGCTTCGTTACCAAAGGTCTTTCCCGCGAACCCATCGAAGGTGCCCCGGCTCCCCGGCTTTGCGAGACCCCTTCGGGCATGGTCAATGCCGTCGGCCTCCAAAACGTGGGGGTCCGAGCTTTCGTAGCCGAAAAACTCCCGGTACTGCGAAAATTCGATACAGCTATCATCGCCAACGTCTTCGGCTACACCCTCGAAGACTATGTCGAGGTGCTTCGGGTCCTCGAGGATGCCGATGGCCTGTCAGGCTACGAGCTGAACATCTCCTGCCCCAACGTCAAGAGGGGGGGCATGCAGTTCGGCAGCGATCCAGCGTGCGTCGCCGAGGTCGTCGGAGCCGCCAGAAAAGCCGCATCCAAGAGACCCCTCTGGGTCAAGCTCTCCCCTCTTGTTACAGACATTGGACTTATCGCCCGGACTGCGGAAGACGCCGGAGCGGACGCGTTGACCGTTGCCAACACCTACCCGGCCCTGGCCATCGACCACCGCACCGGTAAGTCGCGGCTGGGAAACCAGACCGGGGGACTCTCCGGCCCTGCGATCAAACCGATCACGCTCAGACTCGTCTGGGAAACTCGAAAGGCGGTCAAGATACCAATCTTAGGTCTGGGGGGCGTCGAGACGGTCGAAGACGTGCTGGATTACCTGGCGGTAGGGGCCTTGGCGGTACAGGTCGGGACGGCCAGTTTTGCTGACCCAAGGGCCAGTCAGCGACTTGTCGAGGGTCTTGAGCGAGCTCTTTTAAATGCTAAGGTGTTTACTATCAGTAATATACGAGACAAATTTCTTACAGAAAACAGTTGACATAATGATGTTTTCTTGCTACACTTTTTAGGATTTGTGTAGCACAAAGAACACACTATGAGACATCGACTTTTCATGATCTGGGCTGCACTCCGTTGGATTCCTCTTATGTTCCTCATCGCTCCGGCGATGGAGGCCCCACTAGTGGCGCATCTGAATCAACCGGTGAAGCCGATTAAGACATGGGTAGGCAATGCCAGCTGGTACGGCCCGGGCTTTAACGGTCGCAAGACCGCGAATGGTGAGTCTTTCGACTGTGAAGCCCTCACAGCGGCGCATCCTAACCTTCCGTTTGGGTCCTTCGTCCGCGTGGTGAACACCCGCAACGGGCAATTCGAACTTGTGCGTATCAATGACCGGGGTCCCTATCAAGAAGGGCGCGAAATTGATGTATCCTATCGTGTCGCCCGGAAAATCGGCTTGATCCATTCCGGCGTGAGCCAGGTCCGGCTCGAGTTGATTCAACTACCCGAGAAGCACTGACCCCGCGGAGTCGGGGTCACCTATGACCCTGACTTTTGACGCTCATCCCCGCAGCAGCCTGATTGTTGCACTAGATTTCGATTCCTTGTCGTCTGCGGTGAAGTTCGCCAAGCAGATTGCCGACGTCGTCGGCATGTTCAAGATCGGCAACCAGCTCTTCACCGCGGCCGGGCCGGCAGCCGTCAAAGAGATTTCGGCTCTGGGCGCGGGCATATTCCTCGACCTGAAATTCCACGATATTCCCAATACCGTTGCCGGCGCCGTGCTCTCTGCGGCGGCGATGAGCGGCGTGCAGCTCGTAAACGTCCATGCGCTCGGTGGCAAAGCCATGCTCGAAGCAGCAGTACAGGCCATTAGCGCCGGTGTACCGATGGGCGCGGACCGGCCACGATTGCTCGCCGTTACGATTCTCACCAGCATGGATCAGAAGGCGATGAAAGAAGTCGGCATCAGCGGCGCGCCGAAACTGCGCGTCGTGAAGCTGGCGCAACTTGCCAAGAGCGCCGGCGTGGATGGCGTCGTGGCATCGGTGCAGGAAGCCAAGGACATTCGTAGAGCCTGTGGCCGTGATTTTCTGATTGTGACCCCGGGAGTCCGGCCAAAAGAACATGCTGCAGCCTCCGGGCAGGACGACCAAGCCCGGAAAGCGACGCCCACCGAAGCGATTCGCGCCGGAGCAGATTTTGTCGTCGTGGGACGTCCCATCCTCGCAGCAGCGGATCCCCGCGCAGCAGCGCAATCCCTCGTCGACGAGATCGCAGCCGCGAAATAGCCCGCGCCGTTTGACTTCATTCTTTCCTCCAGTAACATCCAAAGCGGCAAGAACCTTGCGTACCTTCCATCATGTCGAGTGAAACATGAAGAGCATCATCGTCGGCACCGCCGGCCACATTGACCACGGCAAATCCGCGCTCGTCGAAGCGTTGACCGGCACGCACCCGGACCGCCTCGCGGAAGAGAAGCGTCGCGGAATTACCATTGATTTGGGCTTCGCATTTCTCGAAGAAAACGGCGTGTGCTTCGGTTTTGTGGATGTGCCCGGGCACGAGCGTTTCATCAGCAACATGCTTGCCGGCGCGGCGGGAATTGACGTGTTGTTGTTGGTGATTGCGGCGGACGAATCCATCAAGCCGCAGACGCGCGAGCATTTCGATATTTGCCGGCTGCTCGGAGTAAAGCGCGGCGTTGTCGCGTTGACCAAAAGCGATTTAGTGGATACCGACACACTGGAACTGGTGCGGCTGGAAGCGGAGGAGTTCTTGCGAGGATCGTTCCTCGAGCGCGCGCCGCTGGTAGCCGTCAGTGCTAGAACCGGCAGCGGACTTGCCGAATTGAAGCAGGCACTAAGCGAAGCTGCGTCCGATGCATTCGTCAAAGATGCGAAACAGTATTTCAGGCTGCCGATTGACCGCGCCTTCGCGATGAAGGGATTCGGCTCCGTGGTGACAGGCACACTGATTTCCGGAAGTGTGAGTACTGGCGATGAGGTGGAATTGTTCCCCAGCGGCGAGCGGCTGCGCGTACGCGGCGTGCAATCCGGCGGGAAACATGTTGACCGTGCCACGCCGGGACAACGGATCGCCGTGAATCTCGCGGGAATCGACCACACCGCGCTGAAACGCGGCATGGTGCTGGCCACTCCTGGAAAATTTCGCAAGACCCGACGGATGGATGTCTGCTTGGAGCTCTTGGCGTCAGCACGAAAATTGAAGCAACGCTCCCTGGTTCACTTTCATGCGGGAACAGCGGAAACGATCGCCGAGGTTTCTTTACACGGCCAAAAGGAATTGCAACCCGGCGGGTGCGCATTCGCAAACTTGAAACTGCAGGAGGAAGTGCTGGTGCTGCCCGGCGACCGGTTTATCGTGCGGCAATTTTCGCCCGTGGTGACCATGGGAGGCGGAGCCGTGCTGGACCCGCTGGCGCGGCGGCCCATGCTGCGGGACGCGGGGCGCACCGCATTTCTCGAAACACTCGAAAAAGGCAACCATGAGGAAATTCTGGCGGCGATGACGGAACGCGCATTGCTGGGCCTTGGGCACGAAGAGCTCGTGGCGCGCACGGCGTGGACCGAAAAAGAAGTCGCCAGTGCCCTCGAAAAAGTCTCTCGAACCGGAATGGTGAAAACGGTTTCCACGGAACCGCTCGTCTTGGTTTCCGGCAAATTATTTGAAGAAGTGGGCAAGAAAATTACCGAGAAGGTCGAGAAATTCCAGAAGGAAAATCCGCTTCTGCCGGGAATCGCACGGGAGGAGCTCCGCGCAAGTCTCGGCAAGCGTGTTCGACCTGAAACTTTTCGCGCCGCGCTTGAATATCTGGCCGCGCAGAAAAAACTCGACGTGCAAGGCGAATCGGTAAAGAAAGCCGGCTCCGCAATCGCTCTCCAGCCCGAGGAACTCCAGGCCAAAGAACAAATCGAGGCGGCGTTCGCGACGGCGAGTCTCTCCGTGCCATCCGTGAAAGAAGTCCTCGCCGGACTTCCCGTCGAAGCGAAGCGCGCCGAAAAACTGCTGCAAATTCTCCTCCGCGAAAAAAATCTCGTGCGTGTAACGGCGGAGCTGATTTTCCACCGGGAAGCGCTCGCCCAATTGAAAGCTCAGCTGTCTGCCTACAAAGAATCCAAGGGCGACCGCATAACCGTACCCGTTTTCAAGGACTTGACGGGCATCACCCGGAAGTACGCCATCCCCCTGCTCGAATATCTCGACCGCGAGCGGGTAACGCGCCGCGCCGGTGATGAGCGTGTTATCCTATAGGCGTAGCCGGTCGCGGCGACTTGCCGCAAAAGGCTTACTGCGTTAGGGTTGTGGTAGCGCGCCGCCAGGCGGGGCGCGTGGAGGCGGTTCATGGGTGAATTCAGCATTTTCCATTGGCTTGTGGTTCTGGCCGTCATTTTGATTTTTTTTGGCGGCAAACGTATCCCCGAGATCATGAAGGGATTTGGCGAAGGCATTCGCAGCTTCAAAGACGGCATGGCCGGCACATCGCAGACACCGGCGCCACCGGCTCAGGCGCCGCCAGCCGAGAAGCCAGCCGAAGAAAAGAAGTAACCCGCGGACGGACGACTCAGCAGAATTTTGGTTTGGGCGGCCCGTGTGGCCGCCCTTTTTTACTTCTACGCGTAAAACGTCGGAGCCGGCCCTAATTTCCTCGATGCTTCGCAATGATCAGCGTGATGTCGTCGTGCTGTTCCTGGGGGCTGAACTTCTGAACCTCGGCAACAATCGAGTCCATCGAGCACTGAGGAGAAAGCCCGCAATTCCGCCGCAACGCTTCAATGAGACGCCCTTCTCCGAATTCCTCCTTCTCCGCGTCGTAGGATTCAGTGATGCCATCGGTGTATAGCGCCAGCGTGTCTCCGGCGCGGAGTTGGCACTCTCCAATCGTGCAATCCCATTCCTTGAAGACCCCCAGCACGGTCGCCGTAGATTCGAGCCGCTCCAGGGTGTTGTCGCTCCGGAGCAGCAGCGCGCAAAGATGCCCGCAATTCGCGTAGCGCAAGCGCCCCGCGCTGTCGTC
>WNFQ01004991.1_pt1 | contig 10248 bp, 9 predicted proteins | sample 5400171 | NCBI WGS metagenome assembly WNFQ01 (sample SAMN13153356, study PRJNA577476) | soil metagenome | isolation source: 20 cm soil under Madrone tree | place: USA:California | collected 2016-06-14 | reverse complement strand
GGCAGATGCTCCGATGGGCGGCGCGTCAGCGCCAACCGCAAGAGCTTGCTGCCCAGGTGCTGCGCATTGTCGGTGCCGCGGTCTTGACGGCAGCCGGCCTCGTACCCGAAGGAAATACAGGAGGGGGAAATGTGAGCGCCTTCCGACGGCTGCCCGTCCCGCCCGAACTGGCGGCAATCATTGCGTCGGTGCGCCGGTGCGGGTAACTGCGTGGGTAACTTTCTGGCACGAAATTTTCATGAGTGACCCGCAACCGCGGCGAGACACTATCTCAATCTGCGCTCTGCATTAATGCCCAAGTGAAGGTCTGAGCAACTGCGTAACTGGATTCGTATCTCCGTTCACGCCCAGAAAATCAACGAAGCGAACGATCGATGTACGCCAATAAGTGCTTCCTTGATTCACAGAAGCACAGAAGACGTAGATATGCATCGTCAGACAGCAATTTTTGTTGCATTCGCTGTGTTGAGCCTATCGGTTGTGTCCGCTTTTGCGCAAAACGGTCTCACCGGTACAGGGGCCGCGCGCCCCGCAGCCTTCGACATCGAAGCGCATCGCGGCGGGCGCGCGCTGCGCCCGGAGAACACGTTGGGAGTCACCAAGGACGGCGTGATCGTTGTTTCGCATGAGCGCGGCCTCAATCCGGATCTCGCGCGCGCTCCCGACGGAAGCTACGTGCCCGCCCCCGGCATTCCGTACGTCAAGTTGACGCTTGCGGAAGTCAAGAAGTATGACGTTGGACAGATCCGTCCGGGCAGCGCTTATGCGGGGCGGTTCCCCGATCAGCTCGCGGTGCCAGGGACCCGGATACCGACACTCGCCGAGGTATTCGAACTGGTGCGCAGGTCGGGCGATCATCATGTGCGCCTCAACATCGAAACCAAGACCGATCCGAACCATCCGGACGAGTCGACGGACCCGGAGCGCTTCGTCGCTCTGGTACTCGATCTGCTGCGCCGGGAAGACTTCGCCGGCCGCGTCATGATCGAATCCTTTGACTGGAGGACTCTGCAGCTGGTGCAAAAGCAGGCACCCGCAATCCCGACGGTCTACTTGACACACCAACGTGAACCGGATGCCAATATCTATCTCGACAAGCCCTCACCGTGGACCGCGGGTTTCGATCCGCGCAAATACCGAGGCTCAGTCCCGCGTGCTGTCAAGGCCGCCGGTGGTAAGATCTGGTCGCCGCTCTTCGAAGACGTCGACCGACGGTCGATCCGCGAGGCGCACGAGCTCGGACTCACGATTGTGGTCTGGACCGTAAACCGCCCCGAGGACATGGCCCGCCTCATTGACATGGGTGTCGATGGCATCATCTCGGACCGCCCAGACGTGCTACGCGCCGTAGCTGGCAAGAAGGGCATTAAGTTACCGCGGTCATCACCGGTGTCGCCCTGAACGAAACGGCGGTACCAATTCTCGAGAGCGGAGCCTTCAAATATTCAAGTGTCTGTCGGTACCCTTTGACCTCACGGTGTTGTGGAGAAAGCGAAGGGAGTGCCGCGGGCGAGTGCGGATGAGCGCCGGACGGCGCTCCGTGGTCGCTGATGCCCTCTCATGCGTCCGGCAACCTCTGACGCGGGAAGCGGGTTCTGTCTCAAACCCAAGCTTCGCGGCCTTGAAAGGACATATGCTCGCCTTCCCGATACTTTGGAAGCGGCAGATAGGTGTTGACGTCCGGTACGGCGACGCCGCGCAGATGGAAAGCCGATGGCCAAGGCTCGCTCGAAACGATTCGAGTGGTCGTGGGAATGTATCGAATCGTAAGGCCACATCTGCGCTTTGACGAACTATTGGCGTTGGAGCCGTGTACGACGTTCGGGTGATGCACGGAAACGTCACCGGCCCGGAGCACGAGGTCGATGGCCTTGGATTCATCCACCGCGGCGGCGTCCATACCGGATCGCAACACGTTCGCAATCTCGGTCCGCGCCTTCAACTGCTGCAAGTCGAGGTGCTGTGTCCCAGGAATCACACGCATACAGCCGTTCTCCGGCGTCGAGTCGTCCACGGCTAACCACAGCGACACGACCTCCATCGGCTCGAGCGGCCAATAGCTGCCATCCTGATGCCACAGGACCGGTTGGCCGTCGCGCGGTGGCTTGCAGATGTAGTGCGAAGCGAACAGCGCGATGTTACGACCAATGAACAGCTCGGCGATATCGAGCAGCCGGGAATCGCTCACCAAGCGCAGCCAGAAGGGATCCGTGCCGAGTAATTGATGGTCTAGATTCTCGGGTCGAACCCCAGGATTGCGTGCCTGCAACCATTCGACGTGACCGCCTGCCTCGCTTACGAGCGCGGAATCCAGCACTCCCCTGAAGATCGTGTAGCCGTCTCGCCGAAAGCTCTCTAGCGGGTTTGCCGCGGCCAGCGGGTTTGCTTGCGCGATCGTCACAGACATATTAACTCCTCCGTTATTGGCCGCCGCTTGAGGTCGCTTCGCGAAGGCGGTCTCGGCCCATTGCGCGAAAGACGGCTCATCGGTGAATCGGTGCCTTGCGGTGCCAATTGTCGAGTCTGCGCACACCGCTATGAGGCCGCATCGCCCACTCGATTCCATTGCCGATAATCTTGCGCACCATCGGATCGTGATAGATCGGAAATGTCTCGTGACCGGGCGAGAAATAGAAGATGCGCCCCAGGCCGCGGTAAAATGTCAGCCCACTGCGGAACACTTCCCCGCCTTTGTACCAAGAGAGAGTAACGATTTCGTCGGCAGCCGGAATGTCGAAAGGTTCGCCATACATCTCCGACTGTGGAATCTCGAAATAGGGCGGCAGGCCCTCAGCGATCGCATGGCCGGGATTGGTCACCCAGACGCGTTCAAGCTCGCCCTGCGGCAACTCGCGCCAGGCCAAATTGCAATTTGTACCCATCATGCGACGAAACATCTTGGAGTGATGACCTGAGTGGAGCACTACCAGTCCCATGCCAGCGAGAATGCGCTGCTGCACCCGATCGATCACCGCATCCGCGACCTCCTCGTGGGCGACATGTCCCCACCACACGAGCACGTCGGTACGGTCTAGCAATTCCGGAGGCAGGCCCTGCGCGGGGTCATCGAGAGTGGCGCGTGCGATTTCAAAATCACGATCGGCCAGGCCAGCCGCAAGCGCGCCGTCGATCCGGTCCGGATAGATTGCCTGGACTGGCGCATCCGTCTTTTCGTGCCGGCCCTCGTTCCAGATCGTTACTCGAATTGTCAAGATTGCCTCCAAGGAATAGTCAAATTGCCCGTCTCAGGCCGGAAAAACTCGATCCGCTTGATCGAAAAAATGAAAACTCGCACGATCTAGCACCAACTGCACGGTGTCTCCGCAGCGCAGCGCGATGTCGCCCCGCACCCGCACCAGAAGCGTCTCGGTGCCCTTGACGACGTTGACGTAAGTCTCCGCGCCGAGCCGCTCGACAATGGTGACCTTGCCGGAAAGATCGGCCGCGGAGTTTGCATCGACGAGCCGAATGTCTTCGGGTCGAATTCCCAGCCAGACAGACTGCGTCTCGGTTGCCGCCAGATCTTTGCCTGCAAGTGGAACTGTCCAGCCCTCCGTTGCGGTAAAAGACGACGTCACATCTTGACTGGTGACGACACCCTTGATCAGGTTCATTCGGGGGGACCCAATGAAGGTCGCAACGAACACGCTCTTTGGATGGCGGTAAAGCTCAATCGGGTGGGCCCATTGCGCCACGTTTCCTTGATTGAGGACCACGATTGTGTCGGCCATCGTCATCGCCTCGACCTGGTCGTGAGTGACGTAGACGATCGTGGGGTGAAGTTCCTGATGTAGGCGCTGCAATTCGGCGCGCATCTGAACCCGCAGTGAGGCATCGAGATTGCTCAAGGGCTCATCAAAAAGGATAACCCGCGGCTTCTTGATGATCGCCCTGCCGATCGCCACTCGTTGTCTCTGACCGCCCGACAGCGCCGCGGGCCGGCGGTCCAGCAATTCCGAAAGTTGCAGTAATTCGGCCACTTGCCCGACTTCCTTGCGGATTTTCGCCTTGGGAACCTTCTTGAGATCGAGGGAAAAGCCGATATTTTCGGCGACGGTCATGTGCGGGTAGAGCGCGTAGGATTGAAAGACCATTGCGATCCCGCGCCGGTCCGGGGGCACATCGTTGATCCGCTTGCCGTCAAGTTTGATGTCGCCTGCGGTTACGGATTCCAGTCCCGCAATGATGCGCAGGAGCGTCGATTTTCCGCATCCGCTGGGACCGACCAGAACGGCAAATTGCCCGTCCGCAACCTCGAAGCTCACACCTTTGATGACCTCGACCGCGCCATAATTTTTGCGCACGTTTTCGATTGAGATGGTGGCCATTTCTATCCCTTGATTCCCCCGGCGAAGGTCTGAACGAGGAAGCGGCGAGCAAGGCCAAAAGCAACCACTGCCGGCAGCATGTACAGCAGGGCGAGCGCGCTCAGATAGCCGTAGTCGATGGTGTTCGCTCGCTGGAAAGCCCGAAACAGTCCGATCGGCAACAGTTGCAGATTGGATGACGAAATGAACGTCAAGGGCATCAGGAAATCACCCCAGGCACCAATGAAAGTCAGCAATCCCGCCGCACCCAGACCGGGTAGCGCCAATGGCACCAGAATGCGACGAATGCGCTGAAAGACATTGGCCCCATCCATCAGGGCTGCTTCCTCGTAGTCCTTGGGGGTCAGGTCGAAAAAGGTCTTGATGATCCAAAGCGCCAGCGGCAGCTGCATGGCGGACAACACCAGGATCAGCCCCAGATATCCGTCGACGAAGCCGAAGATCTGCATCGCCGAACGAATACTGTCAGGGGGCACGATGCTGCGCACCAGGGCGTCCATCACGCCATTGGAGATCAGCATGACCTTGTACAGCGGAACGATGAGCGCCGTGGGCGGGAGGACTCGGACCAGAATGATGGCGTACAAAAACGGGCGCTTCCACCAAGCGTTAGTCCGCGAAAGCGCATATCCTCCCATCCCTCCGACTACGATGACGAGTGCCGTTGTCGCACCTACAGTCACCAGCGAATTGAAGAACCAGCGCCCCCCATTCTCCGCCGTAAAGATCTTGACGAAGTGATCCGCAGTGATCGCTTTGGGAAGCGACAGGAACAGGGCGGCGTTCGGATCGACGGAGGCCAGAACCACCCAGACAAAAGGAAGCAGGCAGAAAACAAGCGTTACCGTGAGGAACCCGTAGGCAGTCGCCTCGGCTCGCGAGAATTTGCGCACGCCGGTCATACCTGCACCTTCAGGACGCGAACATAAACGGTTCCGATTGCGACAGATACTCCGAGCATGATGACGGCAACCGCCGATCCATAGCCGAGTTGGTATGCGGTGAAGGACTGGTTATAGATGTAGATGCCGATAATTTCAGTCGCCCCGCCGGGACCGCCCCGGGTAAGCGTGTAAATCAGCCCGAAAATGGCGATCGTCCCTGCTGTCGAGACCAGCATGTAGAGAAAGATGGTGGGCCGCAGCAGCGGCAAGGTGATCCGCCAGAATATCTGCTGCGGCGTTGCACCATCCATCCGGGCAGCCTCATACACTTCCGTCGGGACGGCGCTCAGACCCGAGGTCATCAATATCATCGCGAACGCGATGCCGCGCCAGGTGTTCACGACGATGATCATCAATAGCGGCAAGGACCCCAGCCAGTTCTGGGGCGGAATACCGACGAGCGCGACGATTCGACTGACTGTCGAATATTTGCCCCCCGCCAGCATGGATATCCAGATGAAACCGGCGACGACCTCGGGGACGGCATTGGGTAAGAGAATAGCGGCATTGAAAACGGGCCTAAAAGCAATCGGCCGACTTAATGCCATCGCTGATGCCAGTCCGAGCACAAACTGACCAACAATCGAGGAGCCGAAAACAAAGAAGGCGGTGACGACCAGCGAATTCCAGAATCCGTCGTCGGAGAACAGCCGCACATAGTTCTTCAACCCCACAAGTTGGGGATGGGCTGCCGCAAGACCGCTCAATGCCTCATTAGTGAAGCTGATATAGATGGCTGCCCCGGCCGGTATCAGGATGAAGCACGCGAGCAGTACAAGGGCCGGCACCAGCAACAACCGATTCTGCCAAGCCACTCGCGTTTCATAAGTCAGGGCCATGGCGAATTGTCTCGAACGATCCGGTCTCGGGCGCCAGCTCGAAAAGGGGAGGACGCCCCTCCTCTGTTCAATATCCGCGTTGCAAACAAGCTGTTTATTTGACGACCTTGTCGCCGAGCAGATCCTTGACATATTTGACGAGGATCGCCTGTGCCCCCACCGCGTCGGTTTGCTTGCGCAACAAGGCTTCAGTCGCGCGCGCGACCCCCTCGGATACGACAGAGAAGCCGGGCGCGGATTTCAGGAATGTTCCGTTTTCGACGTTCTTGAGGACCGGCACAAGTTCTGTGAGAGCCTGGAACTCCTTGTTGTCGGCGGCATCCTTGCGCGCCGGAATATTGCCTAGCAACTGGGCATAGGCCACTGTCGCGTTGACTGAGCTCAATGCCAAGAGCACTTTCTTGGCCAACACGAGATGCGCTGATTTTGCGTTGACCGCCCAAATGTTTCTGCCGCTGACCGTGACGCTTGAACCGCCGGCCATGCCGGGCACCGCCCAAGTTCCGACGTTTTTGATAACGTCAGGTACGGGATTCTTGCTGTCCTTGCCCCAGTCATAGATGTAGCACCAAGTACCGCAGGTCGTGGCTATCAAATCCCCCGCCGGGAACATCGTATATTTGGGTATCACCCACGGTTCAGGCCCGAGGAGCGGTTCGATCGGCATCAGGTCCTCGTCGATGAGGGACCTATAGAGGCCAAGGATGTCCCTCACCCCCTCCCCGTTCAAATTCAGCGTGCCGTCGTCATTGGCGATCTGGGGTGTTTTGGATCCCGGCACAAATAGCGCGAAGCCCTCGTTGAACGCCCCTCCTCCCCAGCTGATCCCCGCGGGCAGCAGCAGGCCGTACTTGCCGGTCTTCTTCTTTATCTCCCTTGCTCGATCGAGCAAGTCTTTCCAGCTCGTTGGCTGAGCGGTCGAAATCCCTGCCTTATCGAGCAAATCACGGCGGAAGTAGATTTGCTCCACGCCCAGCATTGAATCCAGCGCATAAATCTCGCCGTTCGCCCGGGTAGACAGCTTTTTGGCGACATCGAAAAGCTGGGCGTAGCCGTCCCATGCCTTGACCTCGGCAGTGATGGGGGCGAGATACCCGGCGGACACCAAATCGGAGACGTCGGAATCAAAATTGGCCGTGAAGAGGTCTGGAGCATTGCCGGCGCCGAGTTCGGTCAGCAGCTTGCTCATGTAGTCTTTTTCGGGGGCGGGGTATTCAACCACCTCGATGGTGATTCCAAGCTGCTTCTCAATGCTCGGGATCGACTTGTTCAGCGCGTCGATGCGCGCTTGGCGATGCTCGGCAACGCGAATGGTCTGGGCGGATGTGCACGAACTAACAACCGCGCCCGAAATGGCGGCCACCATGATGGCCAAACCCAGACCCGCACGAAGCACGGTTGATTTCATTGCATCCCCCCCCCGGGGCGGCATTTCAGCCGCTTGCATACCTCGACAATCTCGAATGTACACGTCTACACAAATTAGGCAATAGGGTGTTGGGGCCGTACGTGCCTGCAGCCGAAAGGGCATACTATGCGGGCATTGCGGGTCGGTTTTTTTCGACGTCATAATGTATACGTGTGCGTAAATGGAGAAATATCTTGATGTTGCGGTTTGGGATTGTTGGCGCGGGACTGAAGGCGGCAGAGTATGCTCGCGGGTGGACGGCAATGCCGGACGTCGAGATCGCTGCGCTTGCCGAGATCGATCCGGCCTCTCGTAAGCGCTTGAGTGACATTTGCGCCGCCGCCGCCCGGCCGCGCCCGGCCGAATACGCCTCCGACAAAGCCATGCTGGAGGCTGAGGCCAGTCGGCTAGATGCCGTATACGTATCGACGCCCCACGTCTTCCATGCTGCCCATGCCTTGGCGGTGATCGATGCCGGTCTCGACCTGTTGCTCGAAAAGCCTATGGTGACCACGGTCGCGGAAGCACTAGCCTTGGTCGAAGCAGAAAAGCGCAGCGCGCGAACCATCGTCATCGCCTATCAGGCGGGACTGTCTCCTTTAATCCACGACACCATCGCGCGAGCTCGGCGGGGCGAATTCGGCGATCTGGTCAGCGTCTCGGCTTCGATCTGGGAAGGCTGGGGCAAGCGCTACGCGGGACAATGGAAGCAGAAGCCGTCTATTTCGGGCGGCGGCTTCATGTTCGACACCGGCGCGCACATGATGAACACGGTCTGCGTAGTGGGAGACGCCGAGTTCGAGCGGCTATCCGCCTTTACCAACAATCGTGGGCTCGATGTGGATCTGGTCTGTGCGGTGGCTGCACGTCTCTCCAACGGCGCGCTCGTGACGTTCAATGCTGCTGGCGACGGGCCGCCCGGCTGTGCGTCGGCGATCTCGTTCTTTTATTCCAACGCGCTCGTGCGGGTCGACGCCTGGGGCGGCTGGCGCGAGGTTTCCATTGGAGGCGGCGCCGCGGTCCGAGAAGTCAACGAAATTGTCGATACGCCGATGCACACCTTCAAGGCTGTGCGGGAGGGTCGGATGCCCAATCCGTCAACAGTGATAAACGGTTTGCGATTTGCCCGGCTCTGGGATGCGATCAAGGCATCGGCGGCTGCCGACGGCAAATCGATTGCGATAGAAGTCGGCGCAAATTGAGATCAGCGAAGGGATTGCAATGCGCCGAAAGGGGGTGACCTCGATAGAGCTGGCCAAGATTGCGGGAGTCTCGTCGGCGACCATCTCGCGGGCGTTCAGTGCGAATTCGCGCATCAGCACGGTTACGCGCGAGCGCATCCTGTCGATTGCACGAGAGCACAATTATCATCCCAATGCGGTGGCGCGATCTCTCAATAACCGCCAGTCTCGCCTTGTCGCGCTGGTGGTCAATACCATCGCCAATCCATGCGAGGCCGAAGACTTGAACACCCTGGTCCACCGGCTGCAGCAGCACGAACGCATGCCCTTGGTGCTGTGCTGCGCCGATCACAACGACCGCAATCAGCTCATGCGCCTGGCTTCGGCCTATCAGGTCGAACATGTGGTGCTGTTTTCGGACATGGTGTCGATCGCCGAGGCCGTCGACATCTTCCGGTCTGCCACACCCATCATCGCCTCGTTCGAGCCGGTTAGCGCGCCGTCGCTGGCCTGTGTGCGCATCGACGGCGCGGCCGCCTCCACCGAAGTCGTGGCTCGGCTGGTTGCGGACGGGCGCCGGTCCTTCGCCTACATTTCGGGCCGCGCTTCGAGCTGGGTGGACAAGAAGCGCAGGGGCTGGTTTTCCGACGCCCTGGCGCCCCACGGCCTGGCATTCGAGGCGGGCGCCCAGGGCGACTACTCCTACGATTCGGGCTACAAGGAAGCGGTCATGCTGTTGCGGCGCCGGCGAGTGGATGCCGTGATCTGCGGCAATGACGTTATGGCGATCGGCGTGCGTGACGCAGCCGAGCGGCTGCTGGGGCTCAATGTCCCGAAGAATCTCGCCATTGTCGGTCATGATGGGATTTCCATGGGCACTTGGGAATCCCACAGCATCACCACAGTGGCGTTCGACCGCGTCGCCTATTTCGATGCGATCGTTGACTTCATCGAGCGTGAAGACGAAGCCCACGGGAGCAACGAAACGGTCATGCCCTGCCATGTGCGGTGGGGAAGTTCAACCTGACACCCTGTCGAAGTCGACGATTAACGCGTCCATGACGGCAGACAATATCGTTACTCTCGGAGAGGGTCATGAGCGGCGACGTGTCACAAAAGACAAGCCGCGAGCGACATCACTGGCACTTTCCTCACGGCGAATCTGCTGCTGTACAGGCCCTAGCGCGTCACCTCGAGAATCTTTGCAATTCTCGTTTCCGCGTCCGTCCGGATCTTGAACTCCACACGCCGCGAGCGCGCCGCGTCCTCCTTTGCGGATGCATCAAGAATCAGCCTCGACGAGGACAATCCGTTCGCGGTCACCAGGCGACGGAGCCAGTCGACGTCGCCGCGAACATGCGGGAGCATCAGCACATAGAGCAGGGTTGATCTCGTCCGTGCCTGCGAGAGCTCCATGTTGTGCAGATAGGCGTCGTCGGGCGATGCAGCACCGGTCCAATCCGATGATGTATGTCCCTCAATACGGATCTCGCTGATCGGATCCCGATACTTCGGCGACGTCAGAATTCTCACGTATCGGGGAAAGAA
>WNFQ01003344.1_pt1 | contig 10248 bp, 10 predicted proteins | sample 5400171 | NCBI WGS metagenome assembly WNFQ01 (sample SAMN13153356, study PRJNA577476) | soil metagenome | isolation source: 20 cm soil under Madrone tree | place: USA:California | collected 2016-06-14 | reverse complement strand
CTCTTGAGCGTGGCCGCCAGCCCCGGAGCCCTCGACAGCGCTGCTTCGGTCTCGGCGACAAGTCGGCGCATGATGTCGCCGACCGAGAGGACTTCATTGATGCCTCCAGCGGTCTGGCCTGCCGTGAGCAGACACGCGTGTGGACGGCCTGCCTGGGTCGTGGAGACGATCTGATCCCGCAGGCGATCGCGATCGCGCCGCGCCGCATCGCGCTTGGCACTCCACTCATCGATGAAACTCGTGTGGAGAGAGCGCAGAACCGTATGGAACCCGGCGGTGCCCGGAAGAGGGCTGATGTCATTGAGAACGTCGACCTTGATCGCATCCTCCGACTTGGCTGCGGTTATCGCCTGCTTCCACTCCTCGGGGGCGGGAGCTTCCGTCGAGGCGATGAACCGCGTGCCGAGATTGACCCCGACCGCGCCCAGCATCAACGCCGCCGCGATGCCGCGCCCGTCGAAGATGCCCCCGGCGGCGACGACAGGGATTGGCGACACGGCGTCGACGACCTGCGGCACGAGTGTCATCGTGCTGACCTCGCCGCAATAGCCGCCGGCCTCGCCGCCCTGCGCGATGATGACGTCGACGCCTCGCTCGGCCGCTTGCACCGCTTGCGCCACCGTCGTGACCTGCAGCATCACGAGAGACCCGACGTCGTGGGCCTGCCGCACCAAATCCCCCGGGTCGCCGAGCGCGAAGGAGACCACAGCCGGGCGTGCCTCAAGCGTGTAGCGAAATGCCTCGGTGTCCAATGTTTGCGGAATGTGGTTGATCGCAAACGGCCGGCTTGTCAGCTTCCTCACCGTGTCGATGTCGCGCTTGACGGCGGCGCTGGTTCGGAACAGCGATCCCACGCCCCCCAGGCCGCCTTCGTTCGACACCGCAGCCGCGAGCTCCGCCGACGTGCAGGTGCCCATGGGCGCCAAGATGATCGGCACCTCGATGCCAAACAGGTCGCAGAGAGGCGTCTTCAGCATTTGCCGTCTCCAAGCAGCAACGAGCGATGAGGGCGGCGTAACCATCGCTCACGTCTCGAGTCCAACATGCGCGTCACCGGCGACGCGCGGCGGGGATGCGCATTCAACTCCGCGGGCGAGTGCGGATCATAAAGGTGTCGTAGCTGTATTCGGCGACCTGCCACCAGAGATATTCGTCGTTGCGAAACGCTACGATCGAGTCCCAGACCTTCTTGTAATCCTCGTTGACCGCCGACGTCTCGGCGTTGACCTCGTTCGAGGCCTTCAAACAGGCGTCCATGATCGAGGGCGAATACACACGCAATTGCGTGCCGGCGGCGACCAGCCGTTTCAAGGCCTGAGGATTGCGGGCGTCGTATCTCGCCTGCATTTCAACGTTGGCATAGCCCGCGGCGGCGGCAACGATCGCCTGGTAGGCCTTCGGCAACTCGTTCCATTTGGCCATGTTGATCATGAGGTGCAGCGTGGTGCCTCCTTCCCACCAGCCGGGGTAATAGTAGAACTTCACCACCTTATAGAAGCCGAGCTTCTCGTCATCGTAAGGCCCGACCCATTCGGCGGCGTCGATCGTGCCCCTCTCGAGCGCCGGATAGATGTCGCCGCCGGCGATCTGCTGCGGAACCACGCCGAGCTTCTGCAGCGTCCGGCTGGCCCAGCCGCCCATGCGAAACCGGAGGCCCTTCAGGTCTTCCGGCTCCTTGAGCTCTTTATTGGCCCAGCCGCCCATCTGGCAGCCCGTATTGCCGGCCGACATGCATTTCACGTTAGATTTGCTCGCGAACGCGTCGATCAGCTTCGTGCCGTCGCCATCGTAGAACCAGGCATTCTGCTGACGGGCGTTGAGTCCGAACGGGGTGGCGCAGAACAGCGCCCAGGTCGGATCTTTCCCGATGTAGTAATAATTGGCCGTGTGGCCCATCTCGACCGTGCCGTTTTGTACGGCATCGAGCACCTGCAGTGCAGGCACGATCTCGCCGGCGGCGAAGCTCTGAATATGGAACTTGCCGTCGGTCGCCTCGGACACATATTTGGAGATTGTTTCACAACCCCCGTAGATGGTGTCGAGCGATTTTGGCCAGCTTGCCGTCAATCGCCATCTGATGGTCGGCATCGACTGGGCGATTGCGGGCTTGGCGATGGTAGCTGCGGCCGCGCCGGCTCCCGCGGCGATCAGGAATTGACGGCGTTTCATGTCTCTCCCCTTCTTTGGATCGTGCGATGTCCAATGGTCGGCGATTCGACCGCGGGGGCTTAACGGCTCGGCATTCGCAATGATGCCGTTTGGGCCCGCTAACGACCCCTCGGCAATCCGCGGCTAGGATGGACCGCCCGTCCTGCCCAAGTAAAGACACCCCTACTTCACACCGGATGCTTTCACCACCGCGGTCCAGCGCGGAATTTCCGCCGCGACAAAAGCTGCGAAATCCTGCGGCGAACCAATTCTAGACTCGAAGCCGAGCTGTTTCATGCTGGCGATCATCTCGGAGGATTGCAGCGCCGCGTTGATCGCGGCGTTGAGCTTCTCCACGATGTCGGCACGAACGCCGGCCGGCGTCCACACCCCGGCCCAGAATTCAAGCGCGAGTTGGTCGAGGGCGAGCTCCTTCATGGTGGGCACGTCGGGTAAATCGGGATTGCGCTGCGGGCTCGATATGACCAGCGCCTTGATCCTGCCCTCGCGAACGAGCGGCAGCACCGTCGCGGGCGACGGCCAGTAGACGTGGATGCGGCCGCCGAGCAGGTCGGGGATGACGAGGGCGCCGCCTCGGTAGGGAACGCTGGTGATGTCGAGCCCGTATAGCCGATTGAAATATTCGCCGACGAGCTGCGACACCGTCCCCTGGGCGAAGCCGAGACTGAGCTTGCCGGGATTGGCCTTGGCGTAGGCGACGAATTCCTCGACCGAATTGGCGGGCACTTGCGCATTGATGGTGAGGAGCAACGAGGTACGGGCAACGAATGCGACGGGCGCAAAATCCTTTTGCGGATCGTATTCGATCTGCTTGGTCATGATCGGCTCGATGACGAGCGCCGAGCTTGCGAAGAGGAGCGTGTAGCCGTCGGGAGGGGCGCCGGCTGCCGCCTTGGAGCCGATCGTCGTGCCGCCGCCGGGCTTGTTGTCGATCACGACAGCCTGGCCGAGCTTACCTTGCAGGTGCTGGGCCAGCAGCCGCGCTAGCACATCATTCGGCGAGCCCGGCGTGTAGGGCACGATGATGCGGACCGGCTTGCTCGGAAAGCCGTCGGCCACCGCGGCCTTGCCGACGAGCGCAAGACCCGCGACAGCAGCAATGAATATGAATCGTCCGGCCGCGGATCGCCCCATGCGCAATGCTCCGCCGACGATATTAGCGAATTTCATATGCAAGGGAGCACCGCCAGCGGCGTATCGGCTTGACCAAATAACAAGAGGCCTCCGATCTCTCGGCCTGATCGAGTTTGCCCGCATCGACATGCCCTTTCGGGGCAATGCGAGACTAAGATAGTCTCCGTGCTGGCGCACCAACCGGCGCTGACCTTGCGCTAGGCAAATGATGAGAGTCTCCCGCCGCAAATTTCTATATCTGGCCGCGGCCGCTGCGGCACTGCCGAGCGTGTCGCGCGCAGGATGGGCGCAAGCCTACCCAAGCCGGCCGGTGCGCGCGGTCGTGGCCTTTGCGCCCGGTGGGGTGACCGACACCTTCGGCCGGCTCATGGCGCAGAAGCTCACTGAGCAGCTCGGCAAGCAGGTCTATGTCGAGAACATTGCCGGCGCCTCCGGAAACATCGGCACTGGCCAGGTCGCGAAAGCGGTGCCCGACGGCCACACCATCCTGTTCGCGTTCAGCTCTCATGTGGTCAATCCGACGCTGTTCGCGCGCGTGCCCTACGACGCGGTCAACGACTTCAAACCGGTCACGCTCGCCGTCGCCTCCACCACCGTGCTCACCGTCAACCCTGCCGTGCCGGCGAAGACGGTCAAGGAGCTTGTCGAGCTCATCAAGGCCAATCCCGGCAAGTACAGCTTCGGTTCGGCGGGGGCGGGCACCCAGGCTCATCTCGCCGGCGAACAGTTCCGTCTCTTGCTCGGGCTTGACCTCGTTCACGTCCCCTTCGGCGGTGGCGGGCCTGCGGTCGCGGCGGTCGTCGCAGGGCACACGCCGATCAGCTTTGGCTCGCCGCAGGCTGCCATGCAGCACGTCAAGGAAGGAACGGTGCGCGCGCTCGCGGTCACCAGCAAGAGGCGCTCGCAAATTTTCCCCGACGTGCCGACCATGACCGAGGCGGGCTACCCGGACATCGAAGGCGACAGCTGGGTGGGCATCCTTGTGCCTGCCGGCACGCCGGCGGACATCATCACGGTGTTGCACCGCGAGAGTGCGAAAATCCTCGCGCAGCCGGACATGAAGGAACGGCTCGCCACGTTGGGCTACGATGTGGTCGCGAGCACTCCGGAGGAGTTCGCCGGTCGCATCAAGACCGAGATCGACATGTGGGCCAAGGTGATCCGCGCCGCCAATATCAAGGCCGAATAGCACGCAGGACGCCTTGCGTGATTGCGAACCCATCGAACGCCGCCGCGCGTTCAACGAGGGAGTAGAGCAATGTTGCAGCTATCTCGCGTGCTTTGGACGACACTCGGCGTGCTTGCCGTTACCTTATCCGTGCAAGGCGCCGACGATATCAAGCCGCCGAGCGGGTATCGGCAGTGGTTTCACGTCAACACCATGATCGTCGATAAGGCGAGCCCGCTATTCGGCGATCTCGGCGGCATGCACAACGTCTACATCAATGCCGTGGGGTTGCCCGCGCTCAAGAAGGGCGGGCCCTATCCCGACAAGACCATGTTCTTGACCGATTTGCACGACTTCACGGTCTCCGACGGCTCTTATGTGGAAGGCGCGCGCAAGGCGTTGGCCATCATGCTGAAGGACGCGAAAAAATATTCATCGACCGGCGGCTGGGGCTTTCAGGCCTTCGAGGGCGGAGATCCCAAGAAGCCGCTGGTGACCGACGCGGCCAAGCAATGTTTCGCGTGTCACCAGCCGAAGAAAGAGCAAGACTACGTCTATTCGACCTATATTCCGTGAGGGGAAGAGCGTACCCGTAGGGTGGTCCAAGCGCGAGCTTTCGCCGGCTATTGCAGCCCTTCGCTGAGGCATTAGAGTGTGAACATCGAGACAGCGGGAGCACCGACATGCTTACCCGTCGTCACCTGATCGCGCTCGCGGCCGCGCCGGCATTCGCGCCGACGCTATTCATTCGCCAAGCGCGCGCGCAAACCGCGAAGGCCGATTTTCCGCATAAGCCCGTGCGCATCATCGTGCCGGTCGCTGCCGGCGGCCCAACCGACATCGTCGCGCGCCTGCTCGGCGACAAGCTTTCGAAGATGTGGGGTCAACAGGTCGTTGTCGAGAACAAGGGCGGCGCCGGCACCAACCTAGGCAACGAATATGTCGCGCAGGCCGACCCCGATGGGTACACGATTTTGTTTGCCACCGCGTCGCTGGCGGTGAACACCAGCCTCTATCGTTCGCTGAGCTACGACCCGATCGCGGACTTTGCGCCAGTCTCGCTCGTCACCCAGCTTGCCTATTACGTGTTCGTCCCGAACTCCTCGCCGGCGCATTCGATCAAAGAGTTGATCGACTACGCGAAGTCGCGTCCCGGCAAGCTCACGATCGCCTCGCCCGGTACCGGCAGCGCGCCGTTCCTGGCCGAGATGTTGTTCTTGCAGATGGCCGGCATCGACATGATCCACGTGCCCTATCGCGGCGCGTCCCCCGCCTTCGCCGACCTCATACCGGGCCGCATCGACTGCTATTTCGGCAGCGGCACATTGCTGTCCTATGCACGGTCGGGGCAGGTCCGCGTTCTCGCGAGCACCGGGTCGAAACGCGACGCGGCAGCGCTGGACGTGCCGACCATCGCCGAAGCCGCCGTCCCGGGTTACGAGGTGACGGGGTGGCAGGGGCTATTCGTTCCGGCAAAGACGGCGCCCGAGATCGTGCGCAAGATCAGCGCCGATACCAACGCGGCTCTCAGCGATCCGGGGATCAAAGAGAAGCTCGCCCAAACCGGCTATCTGGCCGAGGGCTCCTCGCCCGAGGAGCTTGCGAAGCTGCTCAAAGCGGAAATCGCGCAGTGGGCCGCGGTCATCAAGTCGGTCGGTATCAAGATCGACTAGGGCGCGTGGCCCCGTAGTAGATTGACGCCCTGCGGCCAGTATTAAGAGCAGTCAAACGCCGGCAAGCCGGACCGAGCTCGCGGCATGCATCAATTTTTCCAAGCAAACGCGCGTTAATTCACGCCTTCGACCGCGTAGGAGCGCACGGAACGCACCGCTTTGTCGAGGAGCGGCAGCGTCTTCATATAGGCGTCGGATTCGCGCCAGGCGGCGAGCTTGTCGAGGTTGTCCCATTTGGTGATCAGGAGCCGCTGGGGCGCCGCACCTTCGATGCGCTCGACGTTGGCGCTGCGCACGAGGTAGACGCCGCCGGCGGCTCTGATCGTCTCCTCGGCTTTCGGGCTCCACTGCTTGGAGTAGATGTCCTCGTTCGTCACGTCGAGCTCGACGACGTAATAGGCGGCCGGCGGCTTCGCCGATTGCGCGTGGATGCGCTCCACCGAGAGCGCGCCAATGCCGGCGCCCGCGAACGCCGCCAATGCTAACGTGGTCAATGTTTTCATGTGATCGATCCTCGTCGGCTAAAACATCGTCGTGGTCGAAGCATAATAGCGCCTGGCACTCGGTTTGCTCCCCCTCTTGCCCTTGTGCGGAGGAGGTCGTCGTTGTAGCGCGAGGTGCTCAAACTACGATCCCACCCCCACCGCCTTTCGCTGCGCCGCGCGCACATTAATCGACCTGTCCCGCAAAGCACTTGCCTTTTTTGGTCGCAAACGGACAGCCCTGCGCAAAGCGCATATCCGCTTGATTGCGGCCGTGTCACGTTGAGCATGCCGCTGCCGGCCGGCGCAAGATTGCGCAAGTCAGCGCAATCTGGCGCAAGCCAATATGGCGCACGCCAGCGCAAAAGAACTAAATTCGACCAGCCCCGCGATGGCGATCGGAACCGGTCTCCCGGTTGGTCGTAGGACCTTCCCGAGGCATCGGGGGATAAAAATGGCGCAAACGAGCACGGCAAGCAGGGATAGCATCGCGGTGCCGGAAAAGATGCCGGCGACGCTGACCGTCAACGGCGTCGAGCGCAAGCTGAAGCTTGCACCCTGGACCACGCTGCTCGACGCGCTACGTGACCATCTCGACCTCACCGGCACCAAGAAAGGCTGCGATCACGGCCAATGCGGCGCCTGCACGGTGCTCCTAAACGGCCGGCGCATCAATTCCTGCCTCACGCTCGCCGTCATGCACGACGGCGCCAAGGTGACGACCATCGAGGGCTTGGCCACGGACGACACGCTGCATGCATTGCAGCAGGCGTTCATCGACCATGACGCGTTCCAATGCGGCTACTGCACGCCGGGACAAATCTGCTCCGCGGCCGGCCTCATCGCGGAGGGAAAAGCGAAGACTGCCGACGAAGTCCGCGAGCTCATGAGCGGCAATATCTGCCGGTGCGGGGCCTATCCCAACATCGTGGCGGCGATCCAGCAGGCGATGGGGCGGTCATGATCAATTTTGCCTACGCGCGCGCCACCGACATCGCCGACGCCGTGCGCCGGATCGCCGCCGATCCGAAGGCGAAATTCATCGCCGGCGGCACCAACCTGGTCGATCTCATGAAGGAGGAGGTCGAGCGTCCGACGCGGCTCATCGACATCACGCGCTTGCCGCTCAAGGCGGTCGAAGAGACGCGCGACGGCGGCTTGCGCATCGGCGCGCTCGTGCCCAATTCCGACCTCGCCTATCACCTCCTGGTGGCGCAGCGCTATCCGCTGCTCGCGAGCGCTATCCTCGCCGGCGCCTCGCAGCAGCTGCGCAACATGGCTTCGACGGGCGGCAATCTCCTGCAGCGCACGCGCTGCTACTATTTCTACGACATCACCACGCCCTGCAATAAACGTCAGCCCGGCAGCGGCTGCTCCGCCGTCAACGGGCTCAACCGCATGCACGCAATCCTCGGCACGAGCGAGGCGTGCATCGCCACGCACCCCTCCGACATGTGCGTGGCGCTCGCCGCACTCGAGGCCAAGGTGCACGTGGCAGGCCCTTCGGGTGAGCGCGCCATCGCCTTTGCCGATTTCCATCGGCTCCCTGGCGACACGCCGGAGCGCGACAGCAATCTCGCGCACGGCGAGATCGTGACCGCGGTCGAGCTTCCGCCGCGGGGCTTTGCGGCGAATTACACCTATCTCAAGCTGCGCGATCGCCTCTCTTATGCGTTCGCGCTCGTGTCGATCGCAGCGGCCCTCGAGCTCGAGGGCGGGAGGATCAAAGAGGCGCGCCTGGCGCTGGGCGGCGTTGCGCACAAGCCGTGGCGCGATAAGGCGGCAGAAGCGGCGCTGCGGGGCGAGGCGGCCAATCGCGCCACGTTTACCCGCGCGGCGGATGTGCTGCTGCGCGAGGCGCGAGGCTACGCGCACAATTCCTTCAAGATCGAGCTCGCGCGCCGCGGCATCGTGCGCGCGCTCACGCAAGCCGCGCAAGGCACGCCGCAATCGCAGTCGGACAAGAAGATCCGGTGAGCCAATGGACATCGCAGCGCAGCTGGCTATCGAGCGAGCAAGCTATCGCCGCTTGTGCCCTCTCCCCGCCGGGGGAGAGGGCTGCTCGCTTTTGCAACGTGAAGGAACGGGTGAGGGGGTTCAGATCCGTCAGTATGGCCGGTAACCCCCTCACCCCAACCCTCTCGCCAACGGGGGAGAGGGAGCACACCGCGTCTGCCGCGCGTTCATTCACGGCTCATGACGCAGCAAGGCAAGCCCGAGTTGCGGAGAGCCAGCGCGAGAAGCGCGAAGCGCGTCATCGGATCGGTAAACGAGTGGCGCTATGACGTATATCGGCACGCCAACGTCACGCATCGACGGCCGCGCGAAAGTCACGGGCGCGGCGAAATACGCGGCCGAGTACAATACACAGAGCCTCGCGCATGCCGCAGTGGTCACCTCCACCATCGCCAAGGGGCGCATCAAGCGCATCGACGCGAGCGAGGCGTTGCGCGTCGCCGGCGTGCTCGCCGTGCTCACGCACGAAAACCGCCCGCGCATGGCGAAGAGCGACGAGGCCTACAAGGACGACGTCGCGCCGGACGGCTCGCCGTTCCGCCCCCTTTACGACGATAGGATCTTGTTCAACAACCAGCCGATCGCCTTGATCGTCGCCGAGGAGTGGGAGATCGCGCGGTTTGCGGCCTCGCTGGTGCGCGTCGATTACGACGAAGTGGCGCACGTCACCGACCTCCATCGCGAGCGCGATAAGGGCGTCGCGTTGAAGCCGGGCGAGACTCCGTTCAATCCGCCCAAGCCGCGCGGAAACGCGGAGCGGGCCTTCGGCGCGGCGGCGGTGCGGCACGAGGGCGAGTATTACGTGCCGATCGAGCATCACAACCCGATGGAGCTTTATGCCTCCACGGTGATCTACGGGCGGGACGGCAAGCTCACCATCTACGACAAGACCCAGGGCGTGCAGAACGTGCAGCGCTACGTCGCCAGCGTGTTCGAGATGAAGGCCGAGGACGTGCGCGTCGTGTCGCCCTATATGGGGGGCGGCTTCGGCTCGGGGCTGCGGCCGCAATACCAGGCGGTGCTCGCGGTGCTGGCGGCGCGCGCGCTCAAGCGCTCGGTGCGGCTCGTGCTGCGCCGCCAGCAGATGTACCAGGTCGGCTACCGGCCGGCCATGCTTCAGCGCATCCAACTCGGCGCCACGAGCGCCGGCACGCTCGAAGCGATCGCCCACGACGCCATCACGGTGACCTCGCAATACGAGGATTTTTACCGACAGGAGACCGGCTGGTCGGGGCTCCTCTACAAGTGCGCCAACGCGAACTACGCGCACAAGCTGGCCAAGCTCGACCTTGCCACCTCGTGCGACATGCGCTGCCCGAGCGCGGCGACCGGCTCGTTTGCGCTCGAAAGCGCGATGGACGAGCTTGCGGTCGCGCTCAAGCTCGACCCGGTCGAGCTGCGCCTGCGCTGCTATTCGGACCGCGATCAGAACGCCGACAAGCCCTATAGCAGCAAGAAGCTGCGCGAGTGCTACCGGCAGGGCGCGCAAGCTTTCGGCTGGGAGCGGCGCAGCGCGCAGCCGCGCTCGATGCGCGAGGGCAGCGAGCTCATCGGCTGGGGCATGGCGACCGGCGTGTGGGAAGCGCTGCAGATGGCGATCACGGTG
>WNFQ01005980.1_pt1 | contig 10250 bp, 10 predicted proteins | sample 5400171 | NCBI WGS metagenome assembly WNFQ01 (sample SAMN13153356, study PRJNA577476) | soil metagenome | isolation source: 20 cm soil under Madrone tree | place: USA:California | collected 2016-06-14 | reverse complement strand
GATTCCGTGGAAGCCGTGCGGATCGGTCTGGTAGATCGCGTGGTGCCCGACACCGAGCTATGGAACACAACAATGGACATCGCCCGCACCATTTCGGGCAACGCGCCGCTGGCAGTTCAAGCAGCCAAGATCACCATCGCGGAGGTGCTGAAGGATCCCGACAAGCGCGACATGGATGCGATCAAAGCGATCGGCACCGCCTGCATGGACTCAGAGGATTTCCGCGAGGGCAGGCAGGCCTTCATGGAAAAGCGCAAGCCGCAGTTTAGGGGACGATAACGGTCAACCAAAGCGTCCATCGATGCTGACGCAAATCTATGAAGTATCGACACCATCTGAAGCAGATGCCATATCCGGTCTGGGCATCGACCATGTCGGCGTGCTGGTCGGCAACGGCACCTTTCCCAGAGAACGTTCGGCGCGCGAAGCTATCGCGGTCATCGCGGCGATAAGGGCATCGTCGAAGTCGTCGGCGCTGTTCCTGTCTGCTGATATCGCGCTGATCGAGCAAATGGCTCGAGAGCTTAAGCCGACAATGATCCACCTCGCTGCGTCGACTGAACTGCTCCGACCCGAAAACGTCATCGATTTACGAAAATTGCTTCCGAACTTCCTGTTCATGCGAAGCGTGCCGGTGACGGGGTCTGGAAGTATCGCGACCGCCAAAAGTTATGACGGGATAGTCGATTTTCTCCTGCTCGACAGCCATCGCGAGGGCGATGCGCAAATTGGCGCGCTGGGTGTTACTCACGATTGGAACATAAGCCGGCATATCGTCGAAACCGTTCGGACCCCGGTTATTCTGGCTGGCGGACTTGGCCCCGACAACGTCGTTGACGCGATCCTCGCCGTGAAGCCGGCAGGAGTCGATTCCAAAACACGGACAGACCTGGGTGACACACACACCAAAGACTTGACCAAGGTCGCGGCATTCAACAAGGCCGCGAAGGGCGCGGCCCAGATGTGACAGACGCACGCGAACTCAAATCCAAAATCTGTCGTCCCTGGTTTGAACTCTAATCCGTTGCCCCTAATGTTATGAATTTACTTCCGCTTTCGGCGGCACAGCGGACATGGCCGGACTTGCTGCTGGCCCGGCAGTGTCGCGACCGACCCAAAGCGGTCCTCAGCTACGGCGCAGCACATCGCTTTATCCTCAACAACAATGGGAGTCGGCTGGCCGCTGTGCTGCGTCACGTCGGTGACTCGCCCGACAGCAGAATGGGCCAACACAACGCTGAGCTATCCACTCACCACCAACTGATCTTCCCGATCGATACAGTAGCGGTGCGCCCGGCGACCAGAAGAAGGTCCGGCGGCACATTGTCGAGCTTGATGCGCACAGGGATGCGCTGCGCCAGGCGCACCCAGCTGAAGGTCGGATTGACGAAAGCCAACAGCTCGTTGCTAGTGCTGCGGTTCTGGTCCTCGATGCCGTAAGCGATGCTTTCGACGTGCCCTGATAACAAGCGCGGATCGCCGATCAGTTTTACAGTCGCATCCTCGCCGATACGGATGCGCCGCAGCTTGGTTTCCTCGAAATAACCCTCGACGCGGAACGTGTCGGAATCGATCAGCGCAAAGACAGCTGCGCCGGCATTGACGTAGCGCCCGGGCCGAAGATCGAAATTGGTGACTATGCCGTTGACTGGCGCCACGACGGTCGAGCGCTCGAGATTGAGCCTCGCGACTTCTAGCGCCGCGTTCGCGGCGTCGAGTTCGGCTTGATCGACGTCGACCGCTTGCTGCCTCTGCTCGACCTGCTGGACGGTAACCGCGGCGCTGGTTAGACTCTTGCTACGATCGAGATCGCGCTTGGCCTGGTCGAGCGTAGCCTGTCGGCTCGCGACATCAGCTTTCGCCTGATCGAGCGCGTATTGAAAGCGCCGCTGATCGATACGGAACAACTGCTGGCCTTTGGTGACTTTTTCGTTGTCGTGAACAAAGACGTCGCTGATCAGCCCGGAAACGTCGGCGGCGACCGTGACCACGTCGGCGCGCACACGGCCGTCGCGCGTCCATGGCTCGAGCATGTAATAGCTCCAGAGCTGCCAGCCGACGCCAATCGCTACCACCACCACAACGACCGTGAGCAGCACGCGGCCAGCAGGGGCGAAAAAGTTTTTCATTGCTCCATCACCTGAGATTTTACGTCCACGATCTTATGCCAGCGGCAGGATGCTTGCGCCCGCCGCCGTGACAACGCCAACGAGAATGACGTACATCGCGAGATCGAACAGCGCGCGATGCCAGACCAAACGATAGAAACCACAGGCATCCAGGAGCCGCTTGATCACGATCTGAAACAAGAGAGCGATAGCGGCAAAGACCGCGAAAGCTGGAAAGTACACGCCATAGATATCGAACTCGCCAATCATGATACGCTCCGATCATGTAACGCTGGCGGCTTCGGTCGGCCCGGGTAGCGCCGGGTCAGCCTGCTCTGTTTGCCTCGGCCGATACGGCGGCGCGTCAGGGTAGAGGGTCTGCCTTAGGCCGACAATTGCGGCGACGCAAGCATGCGTGGTTGCAGTGCAGGCCGTCGCTTCGCCGATCGCAATATCGATCTTCTGCAACAAATCCTCGCCAAGCGGCGCCACACGGCCGCGCCCCAGAGCACGGAAATGCACGGCCAGGCTCGCGAACATAGCCGACAAAGCGTCTTGCGCCCGCTTCGACATGGCGGGCGCGATCGATCGCGTTTGGATCATATTGACGCCGAGCCGCAGATCTTCGAGCGCATCGGCGAATTCATGCTGCGGCCGCGGCTCGAAGCGCGGTTGCCGGTACAGCAACAGTGCGACGCGATCCATCATGCGGCTGGTCCATTGATCGCGGTGCGGATGCGAGCGCCCGGCGGCAAGGTCCGCAAGGTCGCGATGAGTTGCCTGAATCAGGCGTCGCGCGCTGGCCTGCGTGCCGATAGCACGCATCATCCGAGTCACAAGCAGCGCCACGACACCGCCGAGCACGAAGGCGCTGTTGGAGTTCACGATGGCCGCCAGATCGGCGGTATAGCTTGTCTGCAGGCTCATTTCGACACAGAAACCCAAGGCGAGCGCCAGACCGACCACTGCATAGGCCGGGATCGCCATCAGGATGCCGGCCGGAATCAGTACAAAAGCGAGCACGGCGCAAAGCAAGACGAATCCGGTGATCGCCGGCAACACAAAGAATTGGTAGACGAGTACGATCGGAATGCAGAACGCCAGGAGGAGCGTAATGTTGCGAATTGCCGGCGTCGGATCGTCCAGAGAAGCAAATAGAGTGCAGGATACGGCGGTAAAGGCAATGGCGCCGGCGCCCTCCGGCCATGCGGTCGCGATCCAAAAGAACGCACAGATGCCCATCGCGACGATCGCTGCGAGCGCCGACAGCAACGCAATAGCCGGATCCGTATGCATCGGTTTGGGCCCAATTTGCGTGGCGGCTGCGCGAATGTCGGCGCTCGGCGTCTGCGCCGGGTCGGCGAGATAAGCGGCGAGCTCGAGACAGGCTTGCCAGGCATCGATCAGCTCGATCAGACGCACGGCAACGTTGACCTTCACGAGATCGTCCCAGCTTGATTGTGGGCCGACGGCTGGCGCAGCTACGACACAAGCCTCTTTAAGCTCGGCCGCGCGGCGTCGGTCGCCCGGCGCTGGCACCTGCAGCCAGTCATGAACTCCTGCAACCGCCTGCGACAACTTTGCATCGAGCGGCCCGATGCGCCGAAGCAGCGTCAGACGATCCTCGATGGCGCTCACCAGGGGCAACAGCGCCACGATCTTGCGATCGAAGGCGCGAATCGTGCCGATATCCGGTCGGTGCGGCGAGGTGTCAAAGCGCAAGCTCGTACCGAGCACATAAAGCTCGCTGATATCGGCGGCGATCCGGCGCCGCTCCATCTCGACTTCCGGTGTCGCTTGCTGGGTCAGGCCATCGGCAAGCCAACGCCGCGTGTCCGCGATGGCACCTGTCAACTTTTGCTCAAAGGCGGAAAACGCGCTTTTGGGAAAGAAGAGACTGTGAACGATGGCGGCGCAGACCACGCCGAGCGTGATTTCCTCGACGCGCGACACCGCGGTGTCGAACACTGTGTTGGGCGCAAGCACGCTTGGAAAGCCGATCAGGGCCGCGGTATAGCCCGACAGTACGAACATGTACGACCGCGGCGTGCGGTCGAGCAGCGAAACGAAAACGCAGAGAGCCACCCAAAGCATGATCGCAAGCGTCGTCAACTCGGGCGCGTCGACCAGATTGGGAACGATGGCGACCATGGCGGCGGCACCGACGAACGTGCCGATGGCGCGATAAACGGCCTTGGCCCGCATCGCGCCGGACAGCGGCTGGCTGGTCAGATAGACCGTGGTCATGGCCCAGCCCGGACTCTTCAAGTCCAGGCTGAAGGCGACGAACATCGTGAGGATGGTCGCGATATAGCAGTTGACGGAGAATATGATCGGCCGAACGCCAATGTCCCTGATCATTTCATGTCCACTTCGTCCGACAGCCAATGAGTTGAACGCCAGCGGGACCGTGCCGCGTCAGAAGCCGGAACCAATCGGAAAGGTCCATTCGTCGAGCGGCTCCTGTGTCGCATATTTAGGGTTTAAGAGGATGTCTCCTAACCCTCATCTAACTGATTTCTTGATTGTTGGCCTCGACCAGATCAGATTTCAAGCTGAAACAAAGCGGTTTGGGCACCGACGATTGATCTGGCTGCAATCCGCTCCCGGTGGCGCGGCCTGCCGTTTGTCCACGTCTGCGCAACGGCTTTGAGTTTGACGCCTCTCGATCTGGTCGTGTGGGGAAAAGCGAGCGCCGGCGCCGGCAATCTGTATCCGGCCTGGGCATCGACCATGTCGGCGTGCTGGTTGGCAACGGCACCTTTCCCAGAGAACGTTCGGCGCGCGAAGCTATCGCGGTCATCGCGGCGATAAGGGCATCGTCGAAGTCGTCGGCGCTGTTCCTGTCTGCTGATATCGCGCTGATCGAGCAAATGGCTCGAGAGCTCAGGCCGACAATGATCCACCTGGGTGCGTCGACCGAACTGCTCCGACCCGAAAACGTCATCGATTTACGAAAATTGCTTCCGAACTTCCTGTTCATGCGAAGCGTGCCGGTGACGGGGTCTGGAAGTATCGCGACCGCCAAGAGTTATGACGGGATCGTGGATTTTCTCCTGCTCGATAGCCATCGCGAAGGCGATGCGCAAATTGGCGCCCTGGGTGTTACCCATGATTGGAATATAAGCCGGCAGATCGTCGAAGCCGTTCGGACGCCGGTTATCCTGGCTGGCGGACTTGGCCCCGACAACGTCGTTGACGCGATCCTCGCCGTGAGGCCGGCGGGAGTCGATTCCAAAACGCGAACAGACTTGGGCAACACTCACGCCAAAGACTTGAGCAAGGTCGCGGCATTCAACAAGGCCGCGAAGGGCGCGGCGCCGATGTGACGTCAGACGCGCGCAAACTCACCTCCAAAAATCTGTCGTCGCTGGTTTGAACTCCAATCCAGATTGCGGCTGCGGCGACCCCTCGGAATGCCTGAGACGAGATCTTCCCCGTCGACCGCCGCTCGCCTTCGTCTCTTTAGCTGTCGGACCTCACCCGCAAGGACTACAGACATTGCAGTTGAAAATCGCCGGATGCAGATCACTGTTCAGCGAATGCGCACATGGCTCCCCAGAGCTGCACCTCACACAGCCGGACCGATCCATTTCTCTGCGCAGCTCTTTCAGCATATAAACGGGTTATCACCGACGTCGCAATTTTCCCTGTGCGGGGGCGCCGAAGGAAATGCGGCGACGCGCGGCGCTGAAATGCCGACACGGCCGTCAATATAACGGGCGGTGGCGGAGGTGCTCGCATAGGCGCCCCTTGCGCGGTGCCGCGAGGTTACATGGCTCGTGCGAGCCATAGCGGGAGTTGCGAGCGTGGCTGCGGCGATCAGTGCAGCCGATAGAAGTTTAAGCTTAGTCATTTCATTTCTCCATTGTATATGAAAAGCCATGTACCTGTTCGAGCGACATTTTTGTGGCTGCGTTGGTACTGCGCATGTTCGTCTCAAGACTCGAGCCGGACCCTGGATATTCCCGCGGCGTTTAGCAGCCTCTGCAAACGCTACCGATCTTGCTGTCAACGTCCGCATCTTCTTGATCAAGGATAGAGAGTGAGGCCGATGTGGGCACATCGGCAACCCGCGGCTGGCGGTGGCCTACCGGCGCCGACCAGGGTCTGGTTGCCGTTTCATGTCCGGGCATCGATGGACGGAAAGACGGCGCTAATGCCATCGCATTGGCACTCCCGCGACTGACAACAACTTCTTCTCATCGTCGAGGTGGCGTAGGTCCGAGTCTTGAATCTCCATTCCGATGGTAAAAGGCGTATGAGCCATGCGCTTGGATAACTGCTTGTGCGAGTGCCGGAACGACGAGCGTAGTTGACAGAACTGTCACCACGCTAAGAAGTGTGAACTCGGTCATCGAGTATCTCCATGCCGTTCACGCTTCGCATGCCCCTTCCTATAAGCAGACTCTCGCCGCAATCCTTAAATTCCCGATCACCAGCTTCATGCCGCCGTTAGGCCGCCACTTGCTGCTCATTGAGGACCGACTTACATCTTGTGCACGCGGGCGGACGCGCCCGCTTGTCACAAACATCGAGTGTGCGCGTTGATTGCGCACCGTCACCGACGACGGTGAGGCCGCGACCGTCGGGCTTGAGCGCCAGAAGTATCGACAGCTGCAGGCGGTGCGTCGAATCGAATGGGCGCGCTCAGGCGCGACTGGGCGAAAATACGCTTGCCGTAGATCCGGCCGTCCGGGCTTGACCTCCCAACCGGCGCTTAAGACTGCCTTAAGGCGCACCCCACAAATCGGAGCTCCCTAATGACCGGGAGTATTCCATGAAACACGAGCGAGATTGGCACATCGAATCTACGCCGACGACGTCAGCATTGGACCGGTGTGGACTGCTGGTGCAAAGCAGACTGCCGAGTACGGACGATGCCCTTGCCAGATTTAAGCAAACAATCGTTCCTCACCTCGACGCTGCCTACAAGCTCGCGCGCATTCTAAGCAAAGATGCGGACGCGGCCCAGGATATCGTACAGGAGGCACTCCTTCGAGCCTATCGAGGCTTTGCCGGATATCGCGGCGAGAATGCCCGCGCCTGGATCTCCAGGATCGTGCGCAATTGCTACTACAACTGGCTGATGAGCCGAAGACGAAAGTCGCGGTTGGAGGTCGACTCCCACGACTTTGGCTACACCGAAGAGCTCATCCTTAGTGTTTCCTCAGATGAATGCACTCCGGAAGCGATGCTGGTGCGCAACGCAGAAACCCAGGCCGTCCGTTCCGTCCTTAATGCGATGTCTCCTCCTCTGCGCGAAATACTGATGTTGCGCGAATTCGACGAGCTTTCCTATCGTCAAATTTCGGAGATCAGGGCCTTGCCGATCGGCACCGTCATGTCGCGTCTGGCACGCGCGCGAAAGGCGTTCGCGGATGCCTGGCAGCGCGAGACAAAAAAGAGTTGTTAAATCGGCGCCGCATCGCTGCCCGCATTCAAATCAAGACGCCACCAGCAATCGGATGATCCACGCAGGCAGCCACTGGCGATTGCGACGCGGCAGTGATCGCTCCTGCACTTAAGCCTGCCTTAAGGCGACAATGATCGATATCCCCGCCGACGCCCTTGGGCAATCCCTCTGTCGTCGCCAACTTAAACTCGAAACGGGAAGTTTGACTATGAATGCACTTGTCGCAAGTTACGCTCGCTTGACCACTCTACTTGAAGGGGCTTGGTATGCCATCCCGCTGCGACTGATGGTAGGCTACGGCTTCATGGAACACGGCTACGCAAAGCTGGTTCGCGGTCCCGAATCATTCGTTAGCATTCTGCACGCAATTGGGGTTCCGGAACCATCGCTGCTCGGCGGGCTTACGATTCTAATAGAATTCATCGGAGGCTTCGCGGTCCTCATAGGGGCATTCATTCCGCTTGCCAGTATTCCAATGGCGGCGGTCCTGCTGGTGGCCATCTTCACCGTTCATCTCCCGTACGGGTTCAGCTCGATCAAGCTGGAAGCGGTGACTGCAGCGGGCGCTCACTTCGGACAGCCGGGATATGAGACCGACCTTCTGTATCTGGCAGCGCTCTGCGCCCTGGTGCTGGGAGGATCGGGACCACTGGCAATCGATCGGTTCCTGATTCGAAATCACGATCGCAGTTTTGGCGAGTCATCGGGCCGTTCACTGGAGTTCGAAGACGTGTCGCCCAATTGACCGGATTTCTTGCCAAACAAGAGAAAGATGGAAGGCTGCCGATCTCCGATCGGCATCCTTTCCCACAGAAAACGTCAGTAGCAGCGCTGCGTGCCTGGTCGACCCAACTCTAACGTCACGACAGTGGCTGCGACCGCAAGTGGCAACGTGATTGTAAACCTGTGTTCACGCGAATGTTGGGTCGTCGATACTGATGCTTGTCCCAGCAAGCGAGGTTCGTCCGAATAGATTAATCGCCTGCCGAGTCTCTAACTGATGCGGAATAGCAAAGCCATCTTGTCGACCCTGTCGCTCGACAATCGCCGGAAGCTAAGCCCGCAACCCTAGGAGCCAAATGGTATTGGCTTTTCACAAATGGAGAACTTGAATGACTAAGCTGAAACTGCTGTCGGCAGCACTGATCGCCACAACCATGATCGCAACTCCCGCTATGGCTCGAAATAGCCATTTAACCTCGCGGCACCTCGTAGCGGCACCTCGTAGAGGACGCGAACGCGAGTACCACGCCCGGCGCGCGTAATAGCGACGAGCGTCATTGCCACTTGGCTCCGCGTGTGGGTGCATTTGCCACACAGCCCTGGGAGAACGGCCCCCCCTGCGAACCTTCGCGGGGTTATTGATCCATCGCGCGTCGCGAACCGGCCTGGCGGTCCACTGCGGCCACGCGACAAATCCGAATCGGTATCGGTCCGGACTCGGCGCTAACGCGACTCCCCTCGAAGACGTCGGGCTGAGAATTCCATCAACCCGACTCTTTATGGCGTGGCTCATCCGCCGGCGACGCGCAACAACTTGGCCGCGAGAGCCTTTATCATCTCATCGTTGAGAACAGACGACCGGTTCGTTCAGCTTGCATCCCGCTGCCTGGCGAGATCACTCAGGCTTCGTGATCGGCGAATGGCAAATTTTGTTCTCTCCACACCCTTGATAGGAGACCAGCACTTCATCGCCGATGAAAAACGTGGCGTGATCGATCCAGTTGTGATCGGCGAATAGCAGACGGTATTTTCTCGACACCCTTGGTAAGTGACCAGTAATTCGCCCAACTCCGGCAGATCCTTGCCATCGACGTGCGCTGTGGCCTCGCGATGATAGATATCGATCGGGCGAAACGCCGGATCATCCTTTTTCTCTCCGCGCGCGGTGCTGACTTTCAAGGGTTTTCCGTCGAGTGTCGCAGAAACCTTGTCGCGATAAAGGAAGTAGCTAGGAGCGACCGACCAACGGAGCTCCAGCCCGTCCTCCTCCTCCAATAGGACGCTGAGCCGGAAGGGTTGGTCTGCCGGCTTCACATTTGCGAGAGCGGCTACCGCCGCCAGCGGGTAGACAGAACCGATGTAACAAATCTGATCAAGCGCACGTACTTCATAAGGCAGTCCCTGTGAGCCGCGAATGTTGATTTGCCGGGGGCCCCTTAAGGCAGCCTTAAGCTTGCGTTGGGAGGTCAAACCCTTACCGAGGGTCTATGGATGCGCATTCTAGTTGTTGAAGACGACCCCGTCCTGTCCGACGGGCTTCGGGTCGGTTTGAGTTTGTTCGGAGCGACGCTGGATACGGTTTCGAGCTGTGCAGACGGTCGCGCCGCGCTGGCTCTGACCGAATTCGATGCGCTCGTTCTCGACTTAACGTTGCCGGATGGATCTGGGCTCGATCTTCTGCGAGAACTACGCGCACGTGGCGACCGGACACCGGTCCTTCTGCTAACCGCGCTCGACGAGGTTGCCGATCGGATTAAAGGGTTGGATGCGGGTGCGGATGACTACCTCGGCAAACCGTTCGATCTCAACGAATTGGGGGCTCGCGTTCGGGCGATAAGCAGACGTCAGTCAGGCCGCGCCTCGCCGCTATTGTCTTGCGGCGGAATCGTGGTTGATCCCGCTCAGATCTCCGTGACCAAGAACGGTGAGCCCGTTAGCGTTTCGCGCCGAGAGTTTGCCGTTCTCACCGCGCTTATGGATCGTCCCGGCACAATCCGGTCAAA
>WNFQ01004406.1_pt1 | contig 10251 bp, 8 predicted proteins | sample 5400171 | NCBI WGS metagenome assembly WNFQ01 (sample SAMN13153356, study PRJNA577476) | soil metagenome | isolation source: 20 cm soil under Madrone tree | place: USA:California | collected 2016-06-14 | reverse complement strand
CATGTGCGCACCGACGAGATCGCCGATTTTCGCCCCGCCGGTATCGCGTTGGAAAAGGATTATCGCTGGCTTTCAACGCACCGGCCAGCACCGTTCGCGTGGCAGGCGCAGGACCTTCACTCAAGCGGTGCAGCCGGCGATGCCACGCAGGCATCCGCGGAGAAAGGCCAGCGTTTGCTCGATCAAGGCGCGCGCGCGTTCTGCGAATTGCTCGCCGATGTCGATAAATTTGATCCGGAAACGCTTTCGGACGGCCCGAAGCGCTGACACCATTGGCTAGCTAACTATCTGTAATTGCGAATAAATAATTGGAATTAGGAATTTCCGGGCATCCGGATCGAACCGGGCTCGAAGACGCTCCGTCCAACTGGGCATGCGGACCAAAACGGGCCGCACCCAACCGGATGGAGTTTCTCATGTCGATCAAAACCAAAATTGCCGCTCTCGCCCTCGCTACACTTGCCGTCACCGGCAGCCTCGCTTCCACCACCACCCAGGCACAAGCCGGGGGTTCAGGCCTCGGCTGGGGTATCGGGGCCGGTCTCATCGGCGCCGCCGTAGTCGGCAGCGCGATCGCTGCGAACGACGGCTACTACGGCGGCTATCGCCGCTGCGGCTGGGTTCGCCAGTTCGACGCTTACGGCAACTACATGGGCCGCGTTCGTACCTGCAACTACTACTGATGATCGACTGCGCTAGAGCCTATTCGGTTCTGATTGAATCAGAACCGAGGCTCTAGGTTTTCTGTTTGGCGCGTTTTCTTGACGCGAACCGGCATCCAACCCGGATCAGGTCCGGGGGCAGGCTCTCGCTCGAAAAACGCTCTCATCGTGGATCCTGCGTCCGGCACGGGCGCCTCATCCACCCCGTGCCGAACCCGACCCGCCCGGTTGCCCCCGGGCGGGTCATCTTTTGAATCGCGGGCGATTTCATAAATTCCGGGGATGGATGGCAGGTCCAGCCATTGCCTAGCCTAGGGGGGTACCCTATTTGAACCTTATGGCACACACGATCAGAGAGAAAAAGAAGCTGCTCGCCCGGGTGGGTCGCATCCGCGGCCAGATCGAAGCGATCGAGCGTGCGCTGACCGAAGAGGCCGAATGCGAGCGCATCATGCATATGATTGCGGGCGTTCGCGGTGGCGTTGCAGGTCTGATGGCGGAGGTGGTCGAAGACCACATCCGTACTCATCTCGTCGATCCCGAGAGGAATCCGGGCGCGCTTAACGCCGACGCTGCGGATCAGCTGATCGAAGTGGTCCACACCTATCTGAAGTGAGAGCTGCCATGAGCGATGCAGGAACGATCTTTCAGCTTCCGCCGCACGACCACGTGTTTCTCGGCAAGGATCACGACAAGGCGGAGCGCCGGACCTGGGCGGTGATCATACTTTGCACCGTCATGATGATCGCCGAAATTATCGGTGGCGCTCTGTTCGGCTCTCTGGCGCTTATTGCCGACGGATTGCACATGTCGACGCATGCCGGGGCGCTGTTGTTAGCGGCGTTGGCGTACACCTATGCCCGCAGGTATGCGAACGATAGGCGCTTCACCTTCGGCACCGGAAAGTTCGGCGATCTGGCGGGATATTCTAGCGCCATCGTTCTGGCGATGATTGCTCTCCTGATCGCCTACGAAGCCGTATCGCGCCTGCTTAACCCGGTTGCCATCAGCTTCAACGAGGCGATCCCGATTGCGGTTTTGGGTCTGGCAGTCAATGTCGCGAGCGCGTGGTTATTGTCCGGCGGGCATCATCACGGTCACAGCCATGGTCACTCTCACGGTCATGACCATGATCATGGCGAGGAACCTCGTCGCATCCAGTTGGGCACCGGCGCCGTCGACATCGAGGTCTTTGAAGACAATGTGCCGCCACGTTTTCGCGTAAGGGCAGATTTGGCGGTGTTGGCGGGCGTCTCCGATTTTAACATCGAGACCACCAGACCCGATGGCAGCCGACAGCTATTCACGTTCAAAGACCGGGATGGATATCTGGAATCGCGTGACGAGATTCCGGAACCGCATGCCTTCCTTGCCAAGGTACGCCTGGTGCAAGAGGGCCAGCAACATGAACGCGAATTAACATTCGAAGAGCATGGCCACGAAATCGCGCATGGTGCGCATCACCGCGACAACAATATGCGGGCCGCCGTCATTCATGTTTTGGCTGATGCCGCCGTGTCCGTTTTGGTCATTATCGGGCTACTGTTGGCGCGTGCGTTCGGCTGGCTCTGGATGGACCCGCTTGCCGGCTTTATCGGCGCGCTCGTCATTGCAAACTGGTCGGTTGGCTTGCTGCGCGATACCGGCGGCATCCTGCTCGACCGCACGCCGGATCCGCGTATGGCAGAGAGAGTTCGTATGGTAATCGAAAGCGAGGGAGATCAAGTCACCGACCTGCATCTCTGGCGACTAGGGCCCGGGCATCTCGGCGCCATTGTCTCAGTTGCAACCACAGGGGGCCGCGAGCCGGCGCATTACCGGCAAAGATTGGCCAAATTCGCCGACCTGTCCCATGTCACGGTGGAGGTCCAACACGCCCATTCGGGAAATGGCTAGCGTCGTACCGCTCCCATGGTCACGCGTCACAGATACTTCGCGATCAGCTTGAAGTCCCTGAGCGCAGCCTGGCCTTTCGAGCCGGACGCCTTGAACGATCGTTCGAGGCCGTGGCTGATGTGGTCGTGAATCAATGCCTTTTTTGCATTTTCAATTGCGCTCTCCACGGCCTGCAGTTGTTGAGCGATTTGAGCGCAAGGCCGGCCTTGTTCGACCATTTCAATAATTGTTTCGAGGTGGCCATTGGCGCGCTTCAGGCGTCGGGCAATCGCAGAATGCGGGTGATCCATGAAATCCTCCTAACCTCCGGGGAGGATAACAGCGATCCTCCCGGCAGGATACAGAAAATCGCTTGACACTGTGAAAGGTCAGGCGTACGTGCCAATCGCTGTCTTGAACATATGTTCAAGGCAAGTCTTTCAACCCTAATGAAGAGCACATGGGCAGTACCACCTTTGGCAACGTCAACCCGGCGACCATGACCGGGCTAGCGATGCCGCCAAATATCAAGATCAATCGCGCCGGCTTTGGCCGCGTGAGGGTGATAGTCGCGCCTAGCTGACTGTCTCGCTCACTGGCCTGCCGCGCAAAGCGGACATGGAGGTGAGCGATGTTCAAAACACTCGCAAAATCCCGACTTGCAAAATTCAGGCTTGTTCCGTCACGGCGCACCGCGTCGGGGCCGAGCGAAGCCTTCACTCATTGCAATGACAACCTGCCGGGTCTTCGCCGCCCGGCGGTAGTGGGCAAGCGCCGGGCTCCAACCCCGGCGCTCGCCTGTCATTGGTTTTATCGCAACGGCAGGCTCGAATGTCGCTGGCAGGCCGAGTCCACCAGTGATGCGCCGATCGGCGACTTCGACGAACACGGTGCGATGGGTCGAGCTTCCTGGCCGACCGTCGGTCGGATCGCGCGACCTGGCGCTGGTCGGATGAGCCAGGGATCACCATGGACGTCGGAAAGGTGCTCCCATGGCTCATCCGTTTCAGCGAAAGCAATTGGCCACTCGCGTGCTGGCTTGGGTCCTGGTCACGCTGCTCTTCAGCATCGCGGTCCTCGCGGCGATCTACAGAATTTGGCCTCGACGGTGGAAGCGTGATCAGGGCGGCCATCCAAAATCTGCGTTGTTGGGGAGCCATCGGAGCTTCCGGCTGGCGAGCAGAATCTTGCGCTGTACGATGATCCTGCACCGGCAGCGCAGGATTTCACATAACGGTCTTTGGGCCGTCTTATCAGGTGCGCGATCGCTGGAGCGGCTCGGCGCATGGTTGGCGCTGGGTCACCGGCGAAAGAGCCGGCAAGTCGAGCAGGATTTTGAGACTGAGCTTATTTCTGGATCCCGATCCGTGAGATGTGTGGCTCGCACGTCACTGGACCGTGCCATTCAACCTCATCTTCGGGGTTCTTTCTTGCTATTGCGAATGAGTTGCAATAAGGCTTGGGAATAAATGGCACCGTTCTTTGATCTGGATTTTTCATCGGAAGAGCCGGCGAATCCGAATGAACGGGCGGAATCGATGATTTCACTTCATTTCTTTAGTGGCAGCGCGCCGGGATAATTGCAGTGATGACGAAACAGACTGCCGGAATGCTCGCGCTGGAAATATTCACACGATGACGATGAGCCGCTGCAGCCGATCCTGGGAGTGCGCAGTCGCGGGCGTAAGCTTGGGCCTGCTCGTGGTCGATGGCGCGGCGATGGCCTCCGACATGCCGGTTAAAGCTCCCCACATCCAGTCGGTATTCGATTGGACCGGGCTCTATATCGGCGCGCATGCCGGCTACAGCCGCGGCTCCTCAAACGCCGTGTTGTCAGATCCGGCGACCACCGCAACCAGTAATTCCTTCGGCGGCGTGATCGGCGGCGTACAGGCCGGGTACAATTATCGGCTGCCATCCGGAATACTGCTCGGCGTCGAGGCCGATATTACTTTTCCAAATTATCTCACCTCGAATTCGGTCGTATCGTCGCTGGCGACAGCGCGGTCCGCTGCCACCGAGCAGTGGGACTATGTGGGGACCGCACGCGGCCGCGTCGGTTACGCCACTGGTCCGTGGCTCGCCTATGCGACCGGCGGGCTCGCATGGGCCGGCGAGCGTTTCCTCAACTTGTCCGTCATCGGCGGCGACGAAAAGACCCTGAACACCCGGCTCGGCTGGGCCGCCGGAGCCGGCGTGGAATATGCCTTCGCGCCACACTGGAGCGCGCGTCTGGAATATCTCTACAGCCAGTTCGGAAAAGCCGACATCAGGTTTCCGTCCGCAACGCAGTACGCATCGACGCTGGATTTCCAGTCGCTTCGGCTCGGGCTCAACCGCAAGGTCGACTGGCCGGGTTCCGGTAATTTGACGCCGAAGACATCGCTGACGGATCCCGAATCCGATCGCTGGGAAATCCACGGTCAAACCACCTTCCTGCCGCAGGGATATCCGGCATTCCACGCGCCCTACTCGGGTCCAAACAGCCTGACGCCGGCGCCGCAAACTCAGGAGACCTGGAGCAACAGCCTGTACCTGAACGCCCGGCTTTGGGAGGGCGGCGAGGTTTATTACAACCCCGAACTGCTGCAGGGATTTGGATTGAACGATACGGTCGGAGTCGCTGGGTTTCCGAGCGGCGAAGCGCAAAAATCCAATTTCCCCTTCCCGCACTACAACACGTCGCGGTTGTTTGTGCGCCAGACGTTCGGCTTTGGCGGCGAGCAGGAAGAACTTGCCAGCGGACCCGTGCAACTCGCCGGAAAGGCCGATATATCCCGTTTGACGCTGCAGGCGGGCAAGTTTTCGGTCATCGATATCTTTGACGGTAACAGCTACGCCAAGGACTCCCGCAAGGATTTCATGAACTGGTCGATCTGGGCGCCGGGAGCATTTGACTACGCCGCGGACAAGCTCGGGCTCAGCTACGGCGTAACCGCGGAGCTCAATCAGAAACAATGGGCGTTACGCGCCGGTTACTTCCTGATGGATGCCGTATCGAATTCGAACAATTTCGACACAAAGCTCTTTCAGCGCGGCGAATACGTGGTCGAACTGGAAACACGCTATTCGTTGTTCTCCCTGCCGGGAAAGCTGCGGACCATCGCATGGCTCAACAGCGCCTTTTCCGGAAGCTATCGCGAGACACTGGATAATCCGGCGCTCAATCTCGATATCGCGCAAACCCGCACGGGCCGGATCAAATACGGCTACGTCATCAACCTCGAACAGGCCTTGACCGACGAAGTCGGCCTGTTCGGCCGCTGGAGCTGGAACGACGGCAAGACCGAAATCATGGCGTTCACCGATATCGATGCCAGTCTCTCGCTGGGCGCTTCCATCAAGGGCACCAGATGGGGCAGACCCGACGACGTGATCGGGCTGGGCGGCGCGATCAACGCGCTTTCCAGGGATCACCGCGACTTCATCGCGGCGGGCGGGCTCGGGCCCCTGATCGGAGACGGCCGGCTCAATTATCGACGGGAGCGAATCCTCGAAACCTACTATGCGTTCGCACTCAACAAAGCGCTCACCCTTACCGCCGACTATCAATTCGTCACCAATCCCGCCTACAACGCCGATCGCGGGCCGGTTTCGATCTTCTCAGGACGGCTGCACGGCGAGTTCTGAACAAGGCGGCTCTCATGACGCTTCAAGATATTCGCCCAGCCCTGCTGGGGCAGGCGCTGCGGCCCAATATCTGGGATGTCGTTGCGCTGGTTCTTGTCATCGGCGCCATGGTGCTCATCGTCTACAGTGGCGAGCAGACCGTGGCGCCCTTGTCCACGCTCGACATTGCTCCAGTGTCGCTCGATCCGGCCAACCTGCCGCTCTATGCGCTGCGAACGACCATGCGGATGCTGCTGGCCATCGTTTGTTCGATCATTTTCACCTTCATCTATGCCGCCCTTGCCGCCAAGAGCCGGCGCGCCGAGATGGTGCTGATCCCCCTGCTCGATATCCTGCAATCGGTGCCGAACCTCGGCTTTCTGACCTTCACCGTCGTCTTCTTCATGAACTTGTTTCCCGGCCGCGTGCTCGGCGCCGAACTCGCCTGCGTGTTCGCGATCTTCACCAGCCAGGCCTGGAACATGACCTTCAGCATGTATCAGTCGATGCGCAACGTCCCGAAGGATCTGGAAGAAGCATCGCAAAGCTTTCATCTCAGCGGCTGGCAGCGTTTCTGGCGGCTCGATGTGCCGTTCGCCATGCCGGGCCTGATCTGGAATACGATGATGTCGATGTCAGGCGGCTGGTTTTTCGTGGTGGCATCGGAATCAATCACCGTCGGAAATACCACGGTCACGCTGCCCGGCATCGGCTCCTACGTCGCACTGGCCATTCAAAAGCAGAATCTGCCAGCGATCGGCTACGCGATCCTGACGATGCTCCTGGTTATCATCGCCTACGACCAGCTGTTGTTCCGGCCGGTCGTGGCCTGGGCCGATAAATTCCGATTCGAGCAGACCGCTTCGGCCACCGCCCCGACGTCCTGGATGCTCGACCTGTTCCGTCATACGCGGGCCTTGCGGGCACTGACGTATCCGTTTGCAGCCTTGAACAAAGCCATTTCGAACTTGCACTTTGCCATCCCAAAAAGCTTGAGGACGCCGATCAGAAGCGGCCAGCCGTCGCGCATTGTCGATGCTGTCTGGCTTGCAGTCATCATTGCGAGCACCGGCTACGCCGCGTGGAGGGTCCATGAGTATCTCTCGGCGACTTTGAGCCCGTCCGATGTCTTCCGCGCCGTTGGATACGGATTCGTTACGCTTGCTCGCGTCGTCGTGCTGATTGCACTGGCGACCCTGATATGGGTGCCTGTCGGGGTCTGGATCGGACTTCGACCAAAACTTGCCGAGCGAGTTCAACCGTTGGCGCAGTTTTTGGCTGCATTCCCTGCGAACCTCGCATTTCCGGTGTTCGTGGTGATCATCGTCCGTTACGGCCTGAACCCGAATGTCTGGCTCAGCCCGCTGATGATTCTGGGAACCCAGTGGTACATCCTGTTCAATGTCATTGCGGGCGCCAGCGCATTCCCGACCGACCTTCGTGAGGCCGCCGGCAGCCTTCATCTGAAGGGATGGCGGTGGTGGATAAAAGTCATCCTGCCCGGCATTTTCCCATACTACGTCACGGGAGCAATCACCGCATCAGGCGGATCATGGAATGCCTCCATCGTCGCCGAAGTCGCAAGCTGGGGCGACACCCATCTAACGGCCACCGGTCTTGGCGCCTATATAGCGACTGCGACGGAAGCCGGTGACTTCCCTCGCGTCATTCTCGGCATTGCCGTGATGTGTGTTCTGGTGACGCTCTTCAACCGGCTGCTCTGGAGGCGACTATATGCGTTCGGAGAGCGCCGTCTTCGCCTCGGCTGATCAGGGGAAACTCATGCTCGATTATACCAAACAGACCAGCCTTCTCGATATTCGCGGCGTCTGCCGGTCATTTCCGAAAGGCAGTGGTGAGGAGCTGTTGGTCCTCGAAAAGGTCGATCTGACGATTCATTCAGGCGAAATTGTCGGACTGCTCGGCCGGTCCGGATCGGGTAAGTCGACGCTGCTGCGCATCATCGCCGGCCTCATCGCGCCATCGTCAGGCGATGCAAAATGCCGGGGCGAAACGATCGTGGGCCCGCCGAACGGCGTCTCCATGGTGTTTCAGTCCTTCGCGCTGTTTCCATGGCTGACAGTTCTGCAGAATGTCGAATTGGGACTGGAAGCGCTGGGGATCGACAGCACCGAGCGCCGCACGCGGGCGCTCGCGGCGATCGACCTGATCGGTCTCGACGGGTTCGAGTCAGCCTATCCCAAGGAATTGTCGGGCGGCATGCGCCAGCGCGTCGGGTTTGCGCGGGCACTGGTCGTGCATCCGGACCTTTTGCTGATGGACGAGCCGTTTTCGGCACTTGATGTGCTGACCGCTGAGACGCTCCGGACCGACCTGGTCGATCTCTGGATCGAAGGCCGCCTGCCGATCAAGTCCGTGCTGATGGTGACGCATAACATCGAGGAAGCGGTGCTGATGTGCGACCGCATTCTCGTGTTCTCATCCAATCCCGGTCGCGTCGCTGCCGAAATCAAGGTTGACCTGCCGCATCCGCGCAATCGCCTCGATCCGACATTCCGGCAGCTCGTCGACAGCATCTATGCCCGCATGACGCAGCGCGCGGAACCGAAAGCGCCGGCAATCGAGGGCATTCACGGCACCGGCGTTGGCATGGTCCTCAATCATGTCTCGTCCAACGTGCTTTCCGGTCTGCTCGAGACGCTCGCGGCGCCGCCGTATAACGGGCACGCCGATTTGCCGGTTCTCGCAGGCCACCTGCAACTGGAAGCGGACGAGATATTTCACCTCGGCGAAGCGCTTCAATTGTTGAGATTTGCCCAATTGAGCGAAGGCGATCTGATGCTGACGGATGCCGGCAAGCGCTTTGCCCACCTCGAAACCGATGCCCGCAAGAAGCTGTTCGCCGAGCATCTCATCAATTATGTGCCGGTCATGGGCCTGATCCGCCGCGTACTCGACGAGCGACCTTCGCATACGGCTCCCGCCGCGCGCTTCCGCAACGAACTTGAGGACTACATGTCGGAGGACTACGCCGACGAAACGCTGAAGACCATCGTGTCGTGGGGACGCTATGCGGAGCTATTCGCATATGATGAGCAGTCGGAGCTGTTCAGCCTCGAAAATCCGCATTAGCGCTGCCCTCGATTTTCTCAGGCTTGTACAGCGAGTCCTGATATGGACTTGCGTGCAGCGCCACTCTCCGGTGAAGCAGAGCACTTCGGAGCAGGCTTAAAACTTGCCGATTAAATCGTTATTCCTACAGCCGACCCGTCAGGCATCTAATGCTCCAGGAACACGTAGTTCATCCAGCTACTCATGCGCAGAAGGACGCGCCGCAGTACGCCGACATGATGCCAGTGGTCGGTGTAGATCGCGACCTCCGCCGTCACACCGCCGGGCAATTGATACTGCGAGATATCATCGAGGATTTCGATTTGCGCCAATACGCGCCCCGGCGTCTGGCGCTCCCGCGCGTTCGGATCGAGCAGCTCGCCTGACGGTTGCAACTGCCCTTGCGACATTGCAGCCAGAATGGCTTTTACCCTGCCCTTGAAGATTCGGCCGGGAAGAGACCTGAATGCGATCTCTGCCTCGTCGCCGACCCGCACCCGTTGCAGGGAATTTTGGATGAAGGCCCCCACCAGCTCTCTATCCTGGTGAATGAAGACCATGACCGGCCGTGCGACAAAGGGAACCGCCATCATTCCCGGTCGCAGAAAAACCTGGCTGACGTAACCGTCAGCCGGGGCCCGCACCGTCGTCTCGCCGAGCTCGTACTCGGCATTTTTCAATTCAGCGCTCACCCGCGCCACCGTTGGATTGATACCCTCGATCTGCGACTCGTAGGCCAGCCGCGCCTGATCCGTCCGCGCCTGCGCCGTGACCATGACTGCCTCGGCAGCAAGGTAGACGCCTCGGCGATTTTCAACTTCCAGCTCCGTGATTGGCAATGCTCGTCCGGCGCTCCGGGCGCTCTCATTGGCAGTATCGGCGCGGTGAAAGGATTGCTTGGCGCGATCGCGCGACGCACGCCCTTCCTCCACAACGGATTTGGCAGCGTCCCAGGCGGACTTTAGCTGCCGAACATTTTGTTCGGCCTCGGCAAGCGCGGCACGCTTTTCATCGACCGCAAATTGATAGGGAC
>WNFQ01031277.1_pt1 | contig 10252 bp, 11 predicted proteins | sample 5400171 | NCBI WGS metagenome assembly WNFQ01 (sample SAMN13153356, study PRJNA577476) | soil metagenome | isolation source: 20 cm soil under Madrone tree | place: USA:California | collected 2016-06-14 | reverse complement strand
GCGCCGTCCGCAGCGCATGCTGCACCGTCAACTTCAGCGAGGTCTAACATGCGATACGGTTTACTTGCTGTCGTCCTGATCGGTGTCGCGACACTCGGTGGCTGCACAGACGGCGTGTTCGATCCGAAAGGGCCTGTTGCCCTCGCCGAGCGACAAATTCTGTTCAACGCGCTTGGCATCATGCTGGCAATCGTGATCCCGGTGATCCTCGCTACGCTTGGCGTTGCTTTCTGGTTTCGTGCATCGAATGAGCGTGCGCGCTATCGGCCAAATTTCGCGTATTCCGGCCGTCTCGAGATGCTCGTCTGGTCGATCCCCGCCATGACCGTGTTCCTGGTTGGCGGCGTGGCGTGGGTTGGCTCACACGACTTGAGCCCGCGCAAACCGATCGCATCCACCGTGAAGCCCCTGAGAGTTCAGGTCGCCTCGCTCGATTGGAAATGGCTGTTCATCTATCCCGATCAGGGCATCGCAAGCGTCAATCAACTGACCATTCCCGTCGGCACGCCGGTCAATCTGGAGCTGACTTCCTCGGGCGTGATGAACAGCTTCTTTGTGCCGCAGCTTGGCAGCCAGATTTACACCATGGCGGGAATGATCACCCGTCTTCACCTCCAAGCCGACCATCCTGGAACCTACCGCGGGTTTTCCGCTCAATTCAGCGGCGACGGCTTTTCCGGCATGCATTTCGATGCCAATGCCGTGCCGAATGAAAAGTTCGCGCAGTGGGTTGAGGCAGCGCGCAGCGCTGGTCCCGAGCTCGACGCGAAGACTTACGCGGATCTGGCGAAGCCCAGCGCGTCGGTGGCGCCATTCACCTACCGGTCGGTCGCGCCTGGTCTGTTCAACAGCATCCAGGTCTCCGAAATGCAGTCCGACGACGCAATATGCCGCAGCTATCCCACATCAATGAGGGCGGAAAAATGAATCTCCTTGGCAAACTGAACTGGAACGCGGTCCCCTTCGACCAGCCCATCATCATGGGCGCATCGGGCGGCGTGGTCCTGGTGATCGTGCTGGTCCTTGGGTGGGTCACCTTCAAGGGTTACGTGCCTTATCTCTGGCGAGAGTGGCTCACGTCTGTCGACCATAAGCGCATCGGCATCATGTACATCATCCTGGCGCTGATCATGCTGCTGCGCGGCTTTGCCGACGCCATCATGATGCGGGCGCAGCAGGCGATGGCAGCAGGCGGCGCGCAGGGATACTTGCCGCCCGAGCACTTCGACCAGATCTTCTCGGCGCATGGCACGATCATGATCTTCTTCATGGCGATGCCGTTCGTGATCGGGATGATGAATTTCGTGGTGCCGCTGCAGCTCGGCGTCCGCGACATGGCATTTCCGACCCTGAATTCGGTGGCCCTGGGACTGACCGCGTCGGGAATCCTCCTGACGAACATCTCGCTCGCGGTCGGCGAGTACGCGAAAACCGGCTGGGTCGCCTATCCGCCGCTGAGCGAGCTGCAATTCTCGCCCGGCGTCGGCGTCGACTATTATCTCTGGGCCTTGCAAATCTCGGGCGTCGGCACGTTGATGACGGGAATAAACTTCGTCGCGACGATCCTGAAAACGCGGGCACCGGGGATGGGCTATATGCGCATGCCCGTCTTCTGCTGGACGGCGCTCGCTTCGAATCTCCTGATTGTCGCTGCATTCCCTGTTCTGACCGCGACTTTCGCGATGCTGCTGCTCGATCGTTACCTCGGCTTTCATTTCTTTACGGTCGATGGCCAGGGCAATGCGATGATGTACGTCAACCTGTTCTGGGTTTGGGGGCACCCGGAGGTCTACATCCTGGTCCTGCCCGCATTCGGCATCTTTTCCGAGGTTGTCTCGACGTTCTCCGGCAAGCCGCTGTTTGGCTATCGCTCCATGGTTGCCGCGACGATGGCCATCTGCATCCTCTCTTTTCTCGTTTGGCTGCACCACTTCTTCACCATGGGAGCCGGCGCGAACATCAACGGCTTCTTCGGGGTCATGACGATGATCATCGCCGTGCCTACGGGCGTCAAAGTCTTCAACTGGCTATTCACCATGTATGGCGGCCGTGTCCGGTTCAACGTCCCGATCCTGTGGTCGATTGGTTTCATGGTGACGTTCGTGATCGGCGGCATGACCGGTGTTCTGATGGCCGTGCCTCCCGCCGATTTCCAGCTGCACAACAGCCTGTTTCTTGTCGCCCACTTCCACAACGTCATCATCGGGGGCGTCGTGTTCGGTCTGCTGGCCGGCTACAATTACTGGTTTCCGAAAGCATTCGGCTTCAGGCTTGATGAACGCTGGGGCAGAGCCTCGTTCTGGTGCTGGTTCATCGGCTTCTATCTCGCTTTCATGCCGCTCTACGTGCTGGGTCTCATGGGCATGACCCGCCGCATGCAGCATTACGACGTTGCCAGCTGGCAACCGTGGTTGCTGGTTGCGGCGGTCGGCGCGGTCGTCATCCTCGCGGGGGTCGTCTGCCAGGTCGTCCAGCTTGTGGTGTCGATCCGCGACCGCGAACAACTGAGGGTGACCGCGGACCCATGGAACGGCCGCACGCTGGAATGGGCGACTGCCTCGCCGCCGCCGGCCTGGAATTTCGCCGTCCTGCCGCAAGTCACAGACATCGACGCTTTCTGGAAAAAGAAGCAGCGCGAACGCACGCAGCAAGCCCAGCCTGCGAAGGAGCGCAAATTCGAGCCGATCGAGATGCCGAAGAACAGCTCGACCGGCTTCATCACGGCATTCTTTTCGGTCATTACCGGCTTTGCCCTGATCTGGCACATCTGGTGGATGGTGGGTGCCGGGGCAATCGGAATCTTTCTGACCATGCTCGCCTTCGCGTTTCGCAGTGAGGAGGAAATCAAAGTCCCGGCCGATCAGATTGCGCGGTTCGAGCGGGCGAACCAGGCGGAGATTGCAGTATGAACATCGCTGTTGCAGTTGATGATGAGGTTCGTCACGAGGCGCGGCCGAGTGCAAGCGAGGCCGGCCCCGCTACAAAGCGGATCGTAGTTGGCTACGGCTTCTGGATCTTCCTCTTGAGCGACATCGTGATGTTTTCGGCGATCTTTGCCGCTTACGCGGTGCTCACGCACGCGACCGCCGGCGGTCCGAGTGGCGCGCAGCTGTTCAACCAACGCAGCGTTGCGATCGAAACCGGCTGCCTTCTCGCGTCGAGCTACACCTGTGGATTGATGTCTCTGGCGATTGGCTCGCGGCGCTATGCCGTCACTTATTTGGCTGCCCTCATCACCTTCGTGCTGGGAGCCGCGTTCCTGGTACTGGAGGTGCGGGAGTTCGCCGGCATGATCGCGATTGGGGCCGGGCCGCAACGCAGCGCGTTCCTCTCTGCCTTCTTTACTCTTGTCGGCTGTCACGGGCTGCACGTCACCGCGGGCCTGGTCTGGCTGACGGTGATGATGGCTCAGGTCGCCATCAAAGGCTTTCGCGAAACTGTGGAGCGGCGTCTGCTCTGCTTTTCACTGTTCTGGCATGCGCTCGACATCGTCTGGGTATGGCTGTTCACGGTGGTCTATCTGATGGGAGTTCTTTCATGACCGATACGCATTACGATCGCGCGCCCGGAGACGCATCAGCACTTCCCGACGTGGAACAGGGGACATCGTCCGGCGTGCTTGTCTACACGATCGGATTGGTCCTCGCGGTGGTCCTCACGGCCATGTCGTTCTGGGTCGCCAACTGGGCATCCACCTGGTGTTCTTCCTGCATGTCACCACGGGGCCGGACAACACCAACAACGTGATGGCGCTGGCGTTCGGTGTGCTGATCGTCGCCCTGGTCGTCGTCGGATCGCTTTTGATCATGGCAGATCTGAACGAAAACATGATGCCTCCGGCTGAGCTGATGAATCTGCACATGCAACACTGAAGGGCGTCTCAGCAGCATTCTCAATAAGGCATCGAGAATAGAGATGAGAGATATCCTTTCCCAAGCCACAGATCGCGAACATCCGGATGTCCGCTGCAGGCGCCTCTTGTTTCGGTGCTGGCATCGCGGGACGCAGGAGAGCGACTTCATTCTTGGCGGGTTTGCCGATGTCCATCTCGCAGATTTCGACAGCGCGCAGCTCGACCGTTTCGAGGCCCTGCTCGAGTGCACTGATCCGGATCTGTTCGACTGGATCATCGGTGGCTTCGCTGCACCCAAAGAGCACGACCACGACGTGATGCGTTTACTGCGAGCGTTTGCTCTGCACCGGACCAGGAACCAATAACAGTGTAGCCGATCGTCGGCTCAAGGAGAAACTGCTCATGGAACGTCCTCTGTCCCCGTTCATGTTTCCGACCTGGTATCGCTTCCAGATCACCTCGGCGCTATCGATTCTTCATCGCCTGACCGGCATCGGCCTCGCGGTGGGCTCCATCCTGCTCGCGTGGTGGCTCATTTCCGTTGCGGCGGGTGGCGAATTATTTGAAGCGACGCACCGGTTCCTCGTCTCGCCGATCGGCATGGTGCTGCTGTTTCTGTGGTCGGTCGCCTTTTTCTATCACCTCTGCAATGGCATCCGGCACCTCGCCTGGGATGCCGGCTACGGCTTCGAAATCCGCAGCGCTACTCGCAGCGGTTATGCCGTCCTCGCCATCACGACGCTGCTGACCGTGCTGGCCTGGCTCTACGTGTTTTTCGCATAGGAGGCCGCGATGACAAAATCTGCTGTTCCATCAGACACGACAGCGCTGCGCGACGAGACGATGCTACGTCATGTCCGGCAGCTCGGCAGTGCGCGCGACGGCCTCAGTGAGTGGCGGCTGCAGCGCTTGACCGCAATCGCACTGATTCCGCTCAGTCTTTACTTCGTTGCCTCAGTGCTATGGCTTGCCACGTCCGACCGCATCACTGCGGCCGCATGGCTCGCATCCCCGGTGACGGCGCTGCTGGTAATGCTGTTCGTGCTTGCCGGGCTGGCGCACGCGCTGGCCGGCCTGCGCTCGGTCTTCCTCGATTATGTACACACGCGTGCGCGGCTGGTTGCGGCCGGCCTCTTCATCCGTGCAGCCGCGGTGCTTCTCGCAGGCGCCAGCATACTCGCCATCCTCAAACTGTTTCTTGGCCACTAGGAGTCATCGCATGCCTAAAGCTTACGAGATCATCGATCATTCCTTTGACGTCATCGTGCTCGGCGCCGGCGGGGCCGGACTGCGAGCAACGCTCGGCATGGTCGCGGCCGGTTTGAATACGGCCTGCGTGACCAAGGTGTTTCCAACGCGCAGCCATACTGTCGCGGCGCAAGGCGGGATCAGCGCCGCCATGGGAAATATCGAAAACGACGATTGGCGCTGGCATATGTTCGACACGGTGAGAGGTTCCGACTGGCTCGGGGACCAGGATGCGATCGCGTACATGTGTCGCGAGGCGGTGGACGCGGTCGTCGAGCTTGAGCATTTGGGCGTGCCGTTCAGCCGAACCGACGCCGGCAAGATCTACCAGCGGCGGTTCGGTGGCCACACGACTGAATACGCCAAGGGCGACATGGCCTATCGTGCCTGCGCCGCGGCCGATCGCACCGGCCACGCCATCCTGCACACGCTCTACCAGCAGTGCCTGAAGCACAAGGCGCGCTTCTTCATCGAATATTTCGCAATTGATCTGCTGATGGACGACGATGGCGCTTGCCGCGGCTTGCTCGCGTGGTGTCTTGAGGACGGATCGATCCACCGATTCAGCGCCAACATGGTCGTGATCGCGACCGGAGGGTGCGGGCGCGTGTACCAGTCTTGCACCTCGGCCCACACCTGCACCGGGGACGGCAACGCCATGGCGTTGCGTGCCGGGCTGCCGCTGCAGGACATGGAGTTCATCCAGTTTCACCCCACGGGAGTCTATGGCGCCGGCGTGTTGATCACCGAGGGTGCGCGCGGCGAAGGCGGTTATCTGACCAACAGCGAGGGCGAGCGCTTCATGCCCAAATACGCGCCGCGCGAAAAGGATCTGTCATCGCGCGACGTGGTCAGCCGCGCCGAGGCCGTCGAGATTCGCGAAGGCCGCGGGGTGGGCGAAAAGAAGGACCACATTCATTTGCATCTCGAACATTTGCCCGCGGAAGTTCTCGACGAGCGCCTGCCCGGCATCGTGCAATCCGCCCGCACCTTTGCGGGTGTCGATGCGCACAAGGAGCCGATCCCGGTGATTCCGACCGTGCACTACGTCATGGGCGGTATCCCGACCAATATCAACGCCGAGGTCGTGAACCCGAAAAAAGACGATACCGAGGCGGTCGTGCCCGGCCTGATGGCGATCGGCGAAGCGGCGTGCGTGTCTGTGCATGGCGCCAACCGCCTCGGCACCAACAGCCTTCTCGACCTCATCGTGTTCGGGCGGGCCGCGGCACAGCGTGCCGCCGAAATCATCAAGCCGGGATCGCGCATTCGCCAGGCCAATGGCCAGTCCCAGGAGCGCGCCTTGCAACGCTTCGACAAGATCCGCAACAGCAAGGGCGGCAACAAGCCTGGCGAGGTCCGCCCGCGGATGCAGGAAGTGATGCAAGCGGGCTTCAGCGTTTTCCGGCGCGGCGACATCCTGAAGGACGGACTCGACAAGCTGGTTGCGCTCCGCGAGCCGCTCGACAACGTGACCGTCGATAACGACTCGATGCTGTGGAACGTCGGGCTTGTCTCGGCGCTGGAGCTTGCCAATCTCGCAGACCAAGCCGTGGTGATCGCGCATTCCGCTTGCGCCCGCACTGAATCACGCGGAGCTCACGCTCGCGAGGACTATAAGGCGCGCGACGACAAGAACTGGCTCAAGCACACCGTCGCCTGGAAGGACGCCAACTGGAACGTCAGGTTCGCCTACCGGCCGGTGCGCCTAGATACGCTTTCCAACGACGTCCAAAGCTTTCCGCCCGCCGAGCGAACCCATTAATGCTTCCGGGGTGACAGCCATCGAAGATCAACGAAAGGATAGACCGACATGTCCGAATTCACGCTTCCCGCCAATTCGAAAGTCAAACCAGGCAAGCACTGGCCGGCGCCGCAGCATGCGCAGCACGTCAAGAGCTTCCGTATCTATCGCTGGGATCCTGATGATCGTGAGAATCCGACGATCGATACATTCGAGATCAATCGCGACCAAGATAAACGACGAGATCGATCCGTCCCTCGCGTTCAGACGATCTTGCCGCGAAGGGGTCTGCGGCTCCTGCGCCATGAACATCGATGGAACGAATACATTGGCCTGTCTCACGCCCATGGACAGCCTCAAGAAGGGAATAAGCCGTATCACCCCGCTGCCCCATATGCCGGTCCTCAAGGACCTCATCCCCGATCTCAGCGGGCTGTACGCCCAGTACGAGCTGATCGAGCCGTGGCTGCAATCCGACCAGCCCCCGCCCGACCGCGAGCGTCGGCAGTCGCCGGAGGATCGCGCCAAGCTCGACGGCATGTGGGAATGCATTCTCTGCTTCTGCTGCTCCACCTCATGCCCGAGCTACTGGTGGAACCAGGACAAATATCTTGGTCCGTCGATCCTGCTGCAATCCTACCGCTGGCTTGCCGATACCCGCGACCAGCACACGGGTGAGCGCCTGGATCGCCTCGAAGATCCGTTCCGGCTCTATCGCTGCCATACCATCATGAACTGCACCAAAACCTGCCCGAAAGGCCTCAATCCCGCAAAAGCGATCGGCCGCACCAAGGAAATGATGGCGGAGCGCGGTTAAGACCACGAAGCGGATGAGAGCACAATGTCAGACTTTCGAACGGAAGCCGACGGGCTTGGTCAGGTTGAGGTGCCGGCCGACAAACTCTGGGGGGCGCAGACCCAGCGCTCTTTGCAGCATTTCAGCATCGGCCGAGACCTGATCCCCCGCGAAATGATCGCTGCCTATGCGATCATAAAACGTGCGGCTGCCACCGCGAACCACAGAGATGGCCGGCTGCCCGATCAGGTTTACGCGCTGATCACGCGCGTCTGTGACGAAATACTCGCTGGCGGCCATCGCGACATGTTTCCGCTGCATGTTTGGATGACGGGCAGTGGCACCCAGTTCAACATGAACGTCAACGAGGTCGTTTCGAACCGCTGCTGCCAGCTTGCCAGCATACCGCTCGGCAGCAAGCATCCGGTTCATCCCAACGACCACGTCAACATGTCGCAGTCGTCGAACGACTCCTTTCCATCGGCAATGCACATTGCCGCCGCCGTCAATGTCAAGGAGCGGCTGATTCCTGCCCTCACCGCGCTACGCGATGCGATTGCGGCCAAGGCAGTCGAATGGGACGATATCGTGAAGATCGGCCGCACCCACATGCAGGATGCGACGCCGCTCACGCTCGGCCAGGAATGGTCAGGCTATGCCGCGATGCTGGCAGATGACCTTGAGCGGATCGAGGCAGCGTTACCGGGTATCTACCGGCTCGCGCTCGGCGGTACGGCGGTCGGTACCGGGATCAACGCCGCGCCCGGCTTCGCCGAGGCGGCAGCCGCGGAGATCGCCAGACTGACGAAGCTGCCCTTTGTGAGCGCACCGAACAAGTTCGCCCTTCAGGGAGCACATGACGCGCTGGTGCAACTCTCGGGGACGCTGCGTACCCTGGCAGTGTCGCTCTACAAGATCGGCAACGATATCCGGTTGCTCTCATGCGGCCCGCGCGCCGGTTTCGCCGAGTTGCTCATTCCCGAGAACGAACCCGGCTCGTCGATCATGCCAGGCAAGGTGAACCCGACGCAGGCTGAAGCACTGACGATGATCGCCGTGCAGGCCATGGCAAACGATGTCGCGGTCGGCTTCGGTGGCGCCGGAGGCTATCTCGAGATGAACGTCTACAAGCCGTTGATGATCGCCAACCTGGCCCAGTCGATCACACTGCTCAGTGACGGATGCACGAACTTCCGCCAATTCCTGGTCGAAGGAACGCGGCCGAATCGAAAGAAGATTTCCGAATATGTGCAGCGCTCGCTGATGCTGGTCACGGCGCTGGCTCCTGTCATCGGCTACGACAAAGCGTCGGCGATCGCCCATTTCGCAGCGGAGCATGATCTGACCCTGAAAGAGGCCGCACTACAGCTCGGCCATGTCGACGAGGCGACATTCGATCGCGTGGTCGATCCGGCAAAGATGGTCAGACCCTACGTAGCAAATAAAGCCGATCATGGCGTTCGGGCCGTAAACACTGTCGAAATCGCACAAATGGAGCAAACACGATGAACGCACCAACCAAAATGACTGCGAAGCAGCTTACCGGTTACGATCGGCTGCACAACGCGCGCCTCAACAAAGGTACGGCATTCACGGAGACTGAGCGCCGCGCTTTCGGTCTCGAAGGTCTGTTGCCGCCCGCCATGCTTTCGCTTGAGCTGCAGGTCGCGCGCAGGCACGATGAGATCGCCCGTCTCGAGAACGATTTGCTGAAGTACCTCGTACTGTCAGATCTGCAGGCACGCAACGAGACGCTCTATTACGCGGTCCTGATGTCGGATCCGGCGACCTATATGCCGATTGTGTATACGCCTACGGTCGGCGAGGCGTGCCAGAAATTCGGCCATATCTTCCGTCAGCCGCGCGGCATTTATCTGCCGATCAGCGCGCGCGGCCGCGTGAAGGAGCTGCTTGCCAACTGGCCGGACAAGGACGTGCGCTTTATTGTCGTGACCGACGGCGAGCGCATCCTCGGGCTGGGAGATCTCGGCGCCGGCGGCATGGGCATCCCGATCGGGAAACTCGCTCTTTGCACGGCCTGTGCCGGCGTGCCGCCGCAATACTGCCTGCCGGTGGTTATCGACGTCGGCACCAACAACCAGGCTCTGCTTGACGACCCACTCTACCTGGGACTGCGGCAAAGCCGGGTCCGCGGCGGCGAATACATGGCGTTCATTGAGGAGTTCGTGGCAGCGGTGCAGCAGCTCTACCCGAAATGCTGCATCCAATGGGAAGACTTTGCGAACATCAATGCCGTGCCGATCCTCGAACGCTACCGCAACGAGGTCTGCACATTCAATGACGACATCCAGGGCACTGCGGGAGTGGCCCTCGCTGGTATCCTGGCATCGTTGCGCATCACAAAACAGAAGATCACCGATCAGCGGTTCCTGTTTCTCGGCGCTGGCTCGGCGGGAACCGGAATTGCAGAGCTGATCAGCCAAGCCATGGCTAGAGCCGGCATGGATATACACGAAGCGAGGCGTCGCAACGCTCTCTTCGATGTCAAGGGTCTGCTCGTCACCTCTCGCAAGGATCTCGCGGACTTTCAGCGCCCGTTCTTGCAGGACCGGCCGCCGATCTCAACGTTCGTCGAGGCGGTCAAGGCTCT
>WNFQ01019662.1_pt1 | contig 10252 bp, 4 predicted proteins | sample 5400171 | NCBI WGS metagenome assembly WNFQ01 (sample SAMN13153356, study PRJNA577476) | soil metagenome | isolation source: 20 cm soil under Madrone tree | place: USA:California | collected 2016-06-14 | reverse complement strand
ATATTTCGGCTCTGCCGCTTCCGGTGAATGACGTTGCGAACGCTACGGCGTTTTGCCTGAATGCGGGTTGCACGCAGACGCGGCCGATCACTAACGTGAACCAGTTGCGGGTGCCTGCGGGAGCTTTGGGTGATTTCTTCGGGCCGGGGACGACGGTGGGGATACCGTTCGCTGCGCAGTTGGGCATTCGCCTCAGTTTCTGATTAGAGAGGCTACAGCACCGCGAAAACAAAAGCCAAAATTATTGAGAACCTGTCGGCGGCTTTTCGGGATTGGTGACTGTTGAGATGACGTGCGTCGGCTGACTCGAATCGCGCCTCGGCGGAGCGAACTTCGGAGTCTTTTTCTTGGGCTTTTTTGCTTCGCGGCTTCGCCTGTCTTTGTTTCCCATACCCCATAGCATGCCACGCTACGGGCCGCTAATCCATAGCTAGGGTATGTCCAATTCGGTGGTGGTTCAGTTTCCGATAACGCGACTCTTGCGGAGTTGGCTCGCCGCTGGCAGGCCGATCAACGGCGAGAAGCAGATTTGCTGCTTGGTGCTTTAGCTTGCTTTCGCACCCATAAGAGCCACGGATCGTTCACTGAGTGCAGTTGTTCGTTCACGGGAGCGAGGGGATACCAGTCCGCCGTAAACTCGCCGTCACCTCTCTTCTTCAGCATCAAAAGAAACTGCCCCCCGGAACGATAGGAACTGGCGAAACAACTGCCCCTTCTGCCGTCAGGACGCACAAAATTGTAGGGTGCCACCTGGTCGTTAAAGTCGTCCACGTCAACGAGAACACCGGGCAAGACCAGATCCGCTGGCGCTTTCCCACGAACGACCTCGAGCACTTTGAAGCGAATCCTTGAGTCCGTCTCCAGATCGAAGCGCGTCGAGGAAGTCGGAGCTCTCGGCGCAACCGTGTAGTTTTCTGTGCTAGCACGCACGATGGCATCAGCTTCTCGCACCATGTCCACGTTCGACACTGAACGGGCGGTCTTGCACGGGTATGCATCAACCGCGCAAACCATCGCAGCGACAAAAGCAGTCACTACGGTTACTTTTACATTCATCGATTTTTTCTCCTCGCGCGTTCGATTTGGCTTGTTTGACCACGTTTCTTTAACACCGGAATCGAGCAAAAGCTTCGCCAGAATTGTTTACTCCGAACAGCTCTTGTGTTAGAAGTTTAAGCCAAGGGAAGACGTATTGTTGTTGTAAGCGTTCGGTTCTTGCGCAATGTGTTGCCCGTCTTTTTGAGCTTCGCGGCGCCTCTGCTCCACCCCGGAGCGCCTCCGCTGCGGACCTGAACGCAAAAAGTTTCGACCGCACTCTCAAGGAGAAATTGCAGTGAACATTTCTGAAACGCGAACGGCACTCTTGCGCTGTTGCCTCGCATTCCTTCTTGTCTATTTCTTGGTCTCGCCTTCCGTGTGGCCCCAGGGGAATCAGGGTACCATCGAAGGCATCGTCGTCGATCAATCCGGTGCCGCTGTTCCCGGCGCCAAGTTGACGAGTACCAACGACGCGACCGGCATCCACTTTCAAACCACCACCGATTCCAACGGCCTCTTCACCTTCCCCGTCCTCCCGGTAGGTACCTACACCATCGAAGTCGAGCACCCAGGTTTCGCCAAGCTGACGAAAAAGAACATCACGCTGAGTGTCGGGGGCCGGCTGAACCTGAACCTCCTCCTCTCGGTGGCTGGACAAACCCTGTCCGTCACCATCACGGATGAAGCCCCCATCGTCGAAACAACCCGTAGTCAGGTGAGCTCCGCGGTGAATGCTGTGGCCATTGAAAACCTCCCCACAAACGGCCGGAACTTTATCAATTTCGTGCTCCTCACCCCGGGCGTCACCCTCGACGTACGCGGCGGCGACATCAGCTTTGCAGGCCAGCGCGGCACTCTCAATTCCCTCATCGTCGATGGCTCGGACGATAACAACACCTTCTTCGGCCAGTCCGTCGGCCGCACTGGATCGGGGCGCGCTCCCTACCAGTTCAGTGAAGACGCGGTGCAGGAATTCCAGGTCAATTCCAACGCGTATTCCGCCGAGCTCGGCCACGCAGGCGGTGCAGTGATCAACGTGGTTACCAAGTCCGGGACTAACAGTTTCCACGGTACGGCCTTTGAATTCTTCCGCGACCAGAGCTTGAATGCCAACGACCCAATCAATAAAATCAACGGCCGCCGAAAATCCCCCTATCACTTCAACCAGTTCGGAGGAGACCTCGGCGGTCCGATCGTCCGTGAAAAGATTTTTTTCTTCTTCGATTACGACGGCCAGCGCAACACACTCCCCAATCTTGTCTTTCTTGGCGTGCCCGCTCCCGCCACTCCGACTGCCAATCAGCAGACCGCTCTAAGTTATCTTCAGGCACGCGCCAACTCCTGGATTCGCACTCAAAACCAGAACGTGTACCTCGGCAAAGTTGACTGGCGGCTTGCCAACAGCGAACTCCTCAGCGTCCGCTACAATTCCCAGCGTTTCGTCGGCAACGGCTTCGAAAATGGTGGCCCCCAAAATTCTTCTGAGCACACCGGCGCCTCGCTGGTCACCACGGACACCTTATCCGGCTCGCTTACATCCACGATCTCATCCGGTATCGTCAACGTTGCCCGGGCCGCCTATGCGCGCGACAACGAGCCCGGCCTGGCTAACAGCATCAATCCGGAGGCTACGGTTTTTTCCAACAGCAACCTCGATCTCGTCGTTGGACGGAACTTCTTTAGCCCGCGCTTTACAAACATTCATCGCGGCGAGGTTGGCGATACGGTCTCTTTTGTCCGCGGGCGCCACACAATCAAGACGGGCATGAATTTTCTCATAGACAAGATCGCCAACTTTTTCCCCGGCAATTTCTCGGGCGCCTACACGTTCAATTGCCTGGAAAATCTCGGCCGTAGCCTACAGGGCCTGCCGCTGGTGATCACCACCACTGCACAAGACCCATGTCCGGCGTCGCGCACTACGCCCACGATTCCTGCGGATATCTTCGTGCAAGCCTTCGCCGGCACGGGCACTACCGGACCCACCACGAATCCCAACCTTCAGGAATATTCAGCCTTCGCTCAGGATGAATGGCGCGTGCGGAATGACCTCACTCTAAACTTCGGCCTCCGATACGATCTCGACCTGATCGCCCAGCCGCCCGTGCTCAACCCCAGTGCCAGCCTCACGGCTGCGGGTCTCTTCACCAACAACATTCACAACGATCATGCCGACTTCGGTCCCAGGCTCGGTATTGCATGGACGCCTCTCGGCAAGAAGTTGGTCGTTCGTACAGGCTACGGTATTTTCTATGGTCGCACTCCTGCCATCACCGTCGGCACCGCTTTCTCCAACAACGCACTGAATGTGCAGACTCTCAACTTTACCGGCGCAAACATCCCGCAGTATCCCGCCACTAAGTGCGGCGCTCCGGTCGCAGCTCCAAGCTGTGCCGCGCCGGTCGGTGGCACCGCAGGCGCTCCAACCATTTATGTCTTCCAACCCAATTATCACGAGCCCAACGTGCAGCAGGCCAACCTGGGCCTCGAATATCAGATCCAGCCCACTCTGTCGGTTCAGATCAACTACCTCTGGGTTAAAGGAACGCACCTGACGCGTACGCGCGATATCAATCTGCAGGGCCCTGAAACGCCGGCAACCGTCGGATTTGTGGGGTCTACTCAAACTGCCACTGTGAATCAGATCACTCTGCCGCGCCCCATTGCAGGCTTTGCGCGCATTGAGGAATTCCAAAGCAGCGCCAATTCCATCTACAACGGCCTGACTGTGCAACTGAACAAGCGCCTCTCCCAAAATTACCAGTTCCTTGCATCCTACACTTTCGGAAAGGTCATCGACGATAATCCGGACGCCACTTCGGTCGTTCCTTTCTCCGGCGACGATGCCAAGATGGTGCAGGACCCTCTCAACCTTCGCGGGGATCGCGGCCTTGGCGTCAACGATCAGCGACATCGCCTCGTGCTAAGCGCGATTTGGGACCTCGACGGCTATACACATTCGGTGCGCCGCTCGTGGCGTTATTTGGCCGGCGGATGGCAACTCAGCGGTATCCTAACTGCCGAAACCGGGCAACCCTACTCAGGCATGGTCAACTCGGACTTAAATAAAGACAGTAACAGCCGCACCGACCGTTCGCCAGGACTCGGCCGGGACACCTTTAATCTTCCCAACTTCGTTTCGCTCGATCCTCGAATCACTAAGAGCATCCCCTTCACGGAGCGCGTCAAGGCACAGCTAATTCTTGAAGCCTACAACGTCCTCAACCGCACAAACTATACTTCGGTGAGCACCGTGCAATTCTCCACCGCGACGGGATGTACTGGCACCGTGACCATCTGCCTGGGGCCTCCGAGGACGCCATTTCAGACGCCGCTGAGCACGCAATTGAACTTCAGCCCTGGCTCGAGAATTGTCCAGCTTTCGGGCAAGATTACGTTTTAGGCGGCTGATTCGGCGATTCTACGTTAAACCCGGTGGATTCAATGGGTCGACGCAACACTAGGCCGAAATCCCCTTACAGGGGCCTCGATAGCTAAGATTCGTTCGCGAGCGTTGATTCAAGCGGAACACCATCCTGGCTAGGGTCTAATAGGGTCACAGTCGGACAAAGCGCTTCTCAACGGGGAAGTGCTGTCGAATCAACTGACTAGATGGTGTTGCATCGACCGGTTGAGCCCGCACGACTTACCAGGCGTTAGCGGCGTTTCCGAAGCTGATTCTTGGAATACAAATGTCGGAGGCTCACCGGAAACTAATTAGCGAATGGGCTAAACAACGCAAACAGGAACTAACTGTTGTGAGCGCATCCTAATGAAGAACTTGACCATTCGCTTAAAGCACCTCCCTACTTTCAACCAATGCCCCAGCCCATCGCAGGTGCTTAACGTCGTGCGTCCCATTTCGTCACTCCCGAATGAGTCCCGTTTCAAGTAGCTTCGCGAACTGCTGTGCAACCAAGGGCCGACTGAAATAGTATCCTTGCCCCTCATCGCAGCCATGGGCCTGAAGAAATGCCAACTGTTCTGGTGTTTCCACGCCCTCAGCGATCACCCTGTGCTTGAGACTTTTACCCATGCTGATGACCGCGCTAACGACGATAGCATCGTGTGCACTTGCAATGATATCGCGCACGAACGATTGGTCCACCTTCAGGGCGTCCGTGGGAAATCGAGTCAGATAGCTTAAGCTAGAATAGCCGGTGCCAAAGTCATCAACGGCCAGTCGCACATCGATGGCTTTGAGTTGTTCAATTGCGTGGGCAGCGGACTCAACATGTCGCATGAGAACGGTTTCGGTTAATTCGAGCTCGAGATATCTGGGGTCCAGGCAGGCATTCTTTAGGGCAACCTGAACGCTTTCGAGAAACTGGTCGCTCCGAAATTCCACCGACGAGATGTTGACTGCCACGGGGACGGCTAGTAGGCCCGCATCAAGCCATTCCCGCGTTTGCCTGCATGCCTCGCGTAGTACCCATTGGCCGATTGCTACGATCATGCCGGTGTCTTCGGCGATGGTCAGGAATTGCCCCGGAAGAAGCAGCCCACGCTCTGGATGTTGCCAGCGTACGAGCGCCTCGACACTCGTGATGGCTCCTGTCTTGAGATTTACCTTCGGCTGGTAATGCAACAACAACTCCTGGCGTTCAAGAGCATATCGCAGCTGGCTTTCCAGGGATTGACGCTCGACGGCCTGGAAACCCATGTCTGGCGTAAAGAATTGGTAATTATCGCGCCCATATTCCTTGGCGCGATACATCGCCGTGTCGGCATTCTTGAGCAGCGTCTCACCATCTTCACCGTCGCCGGGGTACGTGCTTATGCCGATGCTCACGGTAACTCGAAGACAGTGTTTGCCGATGCTGTGCTCCCTCTTAAGCTCGGAGATGATCTTTGCGGCGCTAATGGCGGCATCTTCCACGTGTGTGACTTGTGAAAGCACTATCACAAACTCATCGCCACCGTGGCGGCTTACCGTGTCAGATTTGCGGACACAGGCCGATAAGCATGCTGCTACGGATTGGAGGAGTTTGTCACCAATGGCATGTCCGAGGGAGTCATTAATGTGCTTGAAACCATCCAAATCCAAGAACAGCACTGCGAGCTGGTTGCGATTGCGACGGGCTCGTGAAATTGCCTGGATTAGCCGGTCCTTTAGCAACAACCGGTTGGGCAAATCGGTGAGAACATCATGCTGGGACATCGCGCGCAGGCGCAATTCTTTTTCGCGTAGCACCTCTTGCGCTCGCCGCTCACGATCTTTTAGCTCCACCATCGCCAAATAGACCCCTAGCTGGGAGGCCACGGCGGAAAGCAGTTGGACATGGTGGAGGTCATAGGTGTCGTGGCGCTCTACTTGCAGCACGCCGATGATCCGGTCTGCTCCGATGACCGGCAGCACGAGATGGCCGGAACCGGCGCCCGAGGGTTTGATCTCGCGATTTCCCTCCATCACGTGCAGCATGTTCGAGAGCGACGATTGAAGAGCAGCCCGCGTCGTTGCGGGCGCGTCGGGAATGATGAAAAGATGCGCGTTCTTCGACGGGCCCACCAGCAACGCGCAACATTCATTGGGAACGAGGCGGTCGAGTAACTCGAGCAAGCGATGAACCCTTGCATCCCTGCTTTCTTCCGACTCTAGTAGGTGTGCGATCTCCGCGAAGGTGCTTGCGGTCTGAGAGGAATCCATTTGGTCGCGAACGGATGATTTCATCGCTTTGATCTTGCTTTGGCCGGCGCTCTGCCGGTTAAAACACCGCGTCGGCCGCTCAAGCCGGCATCCGTAAGTGTCACGCCGCCATGCCCGATCCTGAGCAATCGAGCCTGCGTTTGGTGCTTTATCCCTCGCGCTTTCAAGATCGAGATGCCACGCTCAAGCCTCCCGTCGACCTCAGTGTATCGCAGCCGTACCAGGTTATCCGCAATAAACGAGATACCGTGTCCGGACAGTTCCTCGGTACCAAGAAGTTGGGGCGACTCCATCGTCATGAAGAGCGTCACATCGGCAGCGCGCATGTGCTTGCTGAGCGAGTACACCAGTTCCTTGAAGCGGCGCTCGGATGGCACGCCAAGCTCCATCGACGTGAGACTGTCGAAGACGGCGCGCCGTGCTTTACTTGTGACCACCTGTTCCCGAGCGGTCTGGAGGTAGCGATCGGTCGAGAGTTCGACAGGCGAGATATAGCTGATCACCAGCAGACCCTTTTGCTCCATTTCCGACAAGTCCCAACCGAGGCTGGTCGCTATCGTCCGAAGCTGGTCCGGCGTCTCTTCCAAGGTGAAGAGAATGCCCTTCTCTCCTTTACGGGCTCCCGCCAATAGGAACTGAAGGCTTAGTATCGTTTTCCCAGACCCCGACGCACCCTGAAGCACCGTGCTGCCGATACGCTGGATTCCACCGCCGAACAGTTCGTCTAGTCCGTCAACTCCGGTTGACACTATCTCGGGCTTCTCAACGCGGGGAACGTCCGCTTGTTTGGGCGCACGGACTCGCGGGAACACGAAGACACCTTTCTCGCTGATTTCAAGAAAGTGGATGCCCGAAATGTAGTTCATTCCCCGGAGCTTCAGCACTTCAACTTGGCGAACAGACGTCAACTCCTGTTTTTCTGCGCCCAATCGCAAGATCCCATCGGCGATCGCAAATTCGGCATACTTGGAAAATTCATCTGGGAGGTATTCACCGACGAGGAGAGTCGTGACACCCCAGCCGGCCGTCTGCGTGACGAGATTGTAAACGAACGACCGGGAGATGTGGCCGGCATAAATGTAGTCAGCAATCGCACGGAAGCTGTCGATGGCCAAGAATGTCGGTTGATGCTTCTCGATCATTGCCGAAAGTTCGGTCAGGGTGGCGTCGGCGCCCTTCCTCACGGCGGCACTGAGGTCCGCGATCATGATCTGCTGATCGAATAGCGCGGCATCAAAGAAATCGAAGAGCTGCATGTATCGGATGACTTTGATCGCTGGCTCTGCCAGGGTCGTAAAGTACAGGCATTTCTTTCCTTCACGAGCCGCGCGAAACAGGATCTGGAACGTTAGCACCGTCTTGCCGGAGCCCGGCTCACCGGCAATAACAACAACCGACTGTGCGGGAAGTCCTCCGCCGAGAATCGCATCAAACGACTCATCGCCAGTGCTCTCGAGTTGCAGCGTGGGTATCTGCTTGGTCTTCATTTGTCCTCCGAAAGACACTGGACATACTTCGCCAGTTGTGGCAACGCTTTCAACCGATGCAAGACAACCGGTCCGGTCAGCTCCAATAGCAAGTAGCAGAGATCTTGTACGAGGGCTTGAAGCGCGGCGTTCGACCGTTTGTTTGCGTGCTTCCAATCTGCCGGAACGGCATAGGCATATTCAAATCCTTTTCGCGTGATGGCAAGCTCCCCGAGTTCCGGGAAATCTCCCAGCCGCCTCTTTGCGCTCCGCCGCAACAGGGTCGCTGTCGCGGGCGAACCCAGGATTTCGACGAGAACCCCCCAAAGAACGTTGAATATCTCCGACGGCGTGCCGGAAGGGGGAGAACCCCCCAAAGAACGTTGAATATCTCCGACGGCGTGCCGGAAGGGGGAATTGGGTGAACCTTAAAAGAGGCCTTTCCTGCTGGATCGATATTTCTCATGGGACGCCAAACCTAACATCCGCAGCATCTGCCAGCGCTGCACCTGCCACGGTAGCTCTAGCCCGAGGGGCAACGTTGCCACTTTCCACACGCTGGCAGTAAACGATCCTTCCTTGAGACCGAATACCATTCTGGGGGAAAGTAAGCAGCGCGCGAGTTCCAGGTTGAGTGCGTAGCGACTCTGTGAATCATTCGCTGGGTCAGACTACCGCTCCTTAAGGAATTTCAAAGATTTTAGCGCGGCTGCCAGTGCTATCTGTTCCTCATAGTCGTCTGTGGTGCTTGCCAGTTGTCTGAGTCGCAGGTCGACGACCTGCTCTGCGGCGCTAATCTTACTTTTCAGCAGTTCAGGATGAGTTTCAGCCATTGCCTGTAGGTAGTGAGTCTGCCACAGCGGATATTTCAGAGTTACATCGCTAATGGGTGTTTCCTTCCCTGACCAACCAACCCTGTCAGTGGGCAAACACACTCTGAGAGACTGTTTTCTGTCCGCGCTGCGGGTTGAAGAATTTGGATTGGTGTTTCGGCCGTTGGCGCGGCCAAAAATGCAATCTGCTGAAAGCTCGGGTGATAATCTACGCCTATCATCATGTTCGGCTCCTTCCTCCCGAGCCTCTGGTCGTCAAGCAACCAAAGTCTACTCGGGTCGAGGGAGCCGACACTGTTATGCAATCAAGTCATTTTCACTGTTCGGGCTCCGTTTTGGGTGACCAGCCCAGTGCTGAGGGGAGAAACTAAGGCGCAGATGGGGGCCGCGGCTGTGCCCATTTAGGTACGATACTGCTAGAGATGACCTGCCCCTTCGGGCAATTGCGCCGGTTTTCCTCCGCTCAAATACTGTCATTACTATGAAAACCACACTTGTATTCGCACTCCTGGGGACCCTCGCGTTCGCGGGAACGGCTTCCGCACAAAAAACTTTTGAATGGCAGCCGGGGAACGACGAAGCCGTCCGGCTGGACCCGGCCAACTATCACACCGGCAAGACCTATACGGGGGGTGGCGGCATTCAGGTGGATATTGAATCGCAGCAGCCGGTGACGATTTTCTTGACCGGTGAAGGGGAGTGGAACCACGCGCAGCAGTATCCGGAAGCCATAGGGACCCTAAGAATGCTGTGCTTGCGCGAGCACGTGGTAAAGACCAGGTATGTTTGCGATTTGCCGGTGGAGTCGATGACGCTGGTGATTCGCGATGACCGCGGTAGCCACGAGTCAGCCGCGTTCGCTGGGTTGGGTGAGGTACTCAAGCGCGAACCCGCCGCGATGAATACTCCTGCCGGTAATGCTGTGGGTAGCGCTGTCGGCGTAGGCGTGGGCCTGGCGAAAATCTTGAAGACGCAAAGTTCCTCCACTCCTCGCCATTTCGTGTCGCCGAACGATGTACACATTCAGTATTTCCGCTGGACATGCATCAGCAACTGCTTCCCGCCACAGTTTCAGTGGATTCAACAGGCCAAGGAAAAGTACGAGCTGACTTCGTTTTTGAAGGTGTATGGCGGGTACACGCCGGACCGCGATGGCGAGGTGATCAGCATCAAGATTAAGGCGCCTATGCCGATGCTGGTGGCGGTAGTGCCGTCATCGGTCGCCAACCAGTTGCACGGCAAGCCGGAAATGCTGGAGCCCGCGCTGG
>WNFQ01004404.1_pt1 | contig 10252 bp, 9 predicted proteins | sample 5400171 | NCBI WGS metagenome assembly WNFQ01 (sample SAMN13153356, study PRJNA577476) | soil metagenome | isolation source: 20 cm soil under Madrone tree | place: USA:California | collected 2016-06-14 | reverse complement strand
CTTCCTGGAAGGCGATGATTTCACCGTCGATAATCAGCTCTTCCTGAAAGTTCGTGGCTTGATCAGCCAATTCCGGAAATTGCCCGGTGATACGCCGCAAATCGCGCGAGAAAATTTCAACCCGCTGTGCAGTGCGATGAAGCTGCGCGCGGATACCATCGAATTTGTCCTCCAAATAAACCGTCGCCCGCGTTGACTCCCGATCAGCGTCTGCCGCGCCAACAAAACGTTCCCACACGGCTTCGGCTGTCGGCTGAGGAGTCGCAAGCATGCATTTGATCGGACGAAAGATCGACAGCTCCGCCCGGTGCAGTTCTTTCTGCGACGCGAGTGCTGCAGTCTGACCGATGTCGCCCAACAGCATGTTCGCCTCTCTTACCTGCTCGAGCGGAACATCAAATGCCGTCGCAATCGCTTCCTCGACTAAACCTTCGCGCAGTCCGATGCGCAGGTCGCCAGTCAAAATTTTGACGACGTACTGACCTTCGTGGGCGGACAAGGTAGAGAATCGATTTCGTAGCAGCTTCGCCTTGGCTCCCGGGCCGCGCGCACGATGAAGATTTTCGAACAACTCGCGCGATTCACGCATGCTGAACGGCTGCGGCGCCGTTCGCCCATCGAGAACTTCGAGTGCACTTTTGCCGGCGTCGCCGTGGGCGCTGGCGATACGACCAAGTTTCGCGTCGCTAATATTAGTTGCGGCTTGCAACGCACGAACGATGACGGCCCAGCCAACCTGCAGTGTGCGCAAATCGCTTTGGGCAAACGCTCTTCCGGTAAAGTACAGCGCCGCGACCGGAACTTGTTCGCTGCTCAGGCCGCGCAGATAATCGGCAAGCAACCGAATTTTCTCCAGCTTCGACGGCGTCGCAGCGATAGCCTCACCGACATTCGCGAACGCGAGAAATTCGGATTGAATATCGAATCCGTCTTGCTGAAACGAACCTTGGGATTCGGCGGCTCGCGAGACGCTCGCACACGGACGCACAGCACGTTCCCTATTCTCAGAAGGCAGGTTCAATTCCATTTGGTTTTCTTCGCTCAATGCCCAAGCTTCGACGCCACGCGCGCGCAGGTCACGGGCAAACGCAGCAGCAAAACCGTGGAGCGTAAGTACTCGCCGGGGCTGTACCAATTCGACATAGCGGATCAAATCTTCGTAATCCGCGTGATCCGAAAGAGGAAATGCTGCGTCGACCTGGTAACGGTAAACAACATTTGTATCAACTGCCCAGCCAGTGATCATCGCCACACGTTTGCGCGGAATTTTTTCCAACATATGCGACCGGTTCGCGCTTGGCGGGCAGATGAGGACTTTCCCTGCAACATCGTTCGGCTTGTAGCGAACGTATTTGCAAAACGATTGGCCGAACTGCTCGTAGATGCGCGTCATCTGGTAAACAGAGCCGTGCAGCATGGGAGTCAGGCCGGCCCCATCAAGCGAACACAGAATTTCCTGCGCCTTGCCTAGTGAGTAACCGAGGAGCACGGGCACCTCGTCGGCGTCAATTGTTTCGTGGCAGAATGAAACTATTTGATCAACGACCTCCTCCGTTGGCGGAAATCGATAGCGCGGTAGACCGAACGTAGTCTCCATGATGAGCGTATCGGCCTGTTGCCATTCCGCTTGTTCGGCGGACTTTCCCGGACGCAGTTTGAAATCTCCCGTATACAGGAGTGTATCATCACCGAGAGAAAGAAAACATTGTGCCGAGCCGAAGATATGGCCCGCGGGCAATAACATCAGATCGATGCCATGCACGGTTCGTTTTTCACCAAACGGCAGAATATGTTCCGCGCGATCACCCGGCATCCGGCGCTCGAGCAAGCGCGCTGTCCGCTCGGAGACAATGATCTCCTCGTGAGGCGCTATGTGGTCGCTGTGCGCGTGCGAAACGAAAGCCAAGCGTTTTGCCTCCCAGGGATCCAGCCACAAATCTGGTTGCGGGAGATAAATCCCGCGTTGGTAATGGATTTCAATCATTCAGAAGAAATTTACTTTCGGATTCGCATGAGCAAAACCACTGGTTCGGCGGGCATGCAGGATTGCTGGACTCATGCTTTGCGCGTTGACAGCTAATTCGAAACCGGCCTTTATTAATCAAATGAGGTCTGCCGTCGCTGCTCTGGCCTTGCTTTCCCTCGCCGTAACTGCTTGGAGCAGGCCACCTCGAGAAGAACCAAAAGTTATTGAAAAAGTGACGCCGCTGCCGGTGGCGCTCGACAAAGATTTCGAGTTTCGAAAAACGAAGCTTGTGCTCCTCAACGAGAAAACAAAGGCCCAGGGTACTCAGAAGACTTCGAGCAGTCTAAACAAGAAGTCGTCTAGCAATTCCCCTAATCAAAAGACTGCGACGCTTCAGGACGCGCCGATCACCTTTGAACGCCAATACCGGATGTTCGGCGCGGTCACTGGCCTCGATCAACGTCAGCGGTTCGGGAATTAATTCGATTTTTTTTGGCGAGCCAAGCGGCCCTCGGATGTCACCGTGCGTTTGGAGTATCGTCAGGAAAAATTGCACGAGCACGTCCAGGCACAGGAGATTACATACCGAAACGTGCGCGGCACTCATAAGACCGAATTCAAGGTTATTGGAGACGATTACTTGGACGACGGCCAGGTTATTGCCTGGCGCTGCCTGTTGATTTCAGACGGCCGGATCGTTGCGGAAAATCGCTCCTTTATGTGGGACTGATATTGGCGGCTGGCGACAGCTTTCTTTGATCGTGCTCGGGCGTCTCACGGCGATGCTTTCATTAATGCGGCTTTTGGTGGCCTGTGTTTCGAATTAATTCTGGAACTTCTGGAGTTCTGTGAGGTTTGACAGCATGCCTTTAGGGCTGGTATCCTTTAAGGAGCTAATTGTGGATTCATCTATTCAAGTAGGGGTAAGAGGCCCAACCATATGGGTGAAAGTCGAGGGGAGAGGTAGTTTTCTCAATAGCGGCAACCTGAAGGAGTTTGCGCGCGAGATGCTGGACCGTGGGTATCGCGAGTTTGTGGTGGATTTAGCAGATTGCGCGATGATGGATTCCACGTTCATGGGAACAATGGCCAGTGTGGCATTGCGCTTAAAGGAACTTGGTCGCGGCCATCTTCACATTGTTCATTGCGGGAATCGGAGCCAGGAGCTTCTCTCGGGGCTCGGCCTCGATCAGATATTTGATATTCATCCCAACGGCGCGCGAGCGCCTGAATGCGGAGCGTTCGAGCCAGCTCCCGCAGGCAACTCGCAAGAGGCCCGAAAACAGGAGCAGGCGGAAACAATGCTGGAAGCGCACGAGGCACTTTGCGAAGCGGCGCCGGAAAATATCTTTCGATTTAAGGACGTTCTCGATTTCTTAAGACAAGACCTTCATCGCGAGACGCCATTGAAGTAAGCTGGCCCTCCACGATGTGGCCGACTTTTCTCCTCGGACTGCTCGTAGCGTCTGTTGCCGGTTGGATTGTGACCGGCTATCTCCAGACGCGACGGATTCGCAGGTTAGAGAGGTCTCATGAAGAGATCCAGGTGGAGGAGACGCTCGTTTTTGATTTCCTGCACGGCCTTGGCGAAGCCTTCCGAGAGACGATTCGACCTCAGGAACTTCATCGGCTCATCGTCGAAGGCGCTACTCGCATTCTCGACGCGCACGGCGGCGCGCTTTATGTGACAGATCGCATGGGCGGGAAACTCACGCCGGCTTTCATCTCCAGAGGCTGTCCGCCATTGGTCGATATTCCGCCGAATATTTTGCAACAAGCGGCCGCCTCTCCCGTCGCTCTGGAAAAATTTCTCCGACTGCACACAATCGGCCCGAGTGAAGGATTGATTGGGCGCGTCTGGCAAACAGGACAGGCTGTTTGCTTGAACGAACTCTCCGATGCGCCGGAGTTGGCGAAATTGCGCGACAGCGCATTTGGCAGCAGGTCCATAATGGCGGCGGCGCTCCGGTATGGAGCTCAGGATCTGGGTGTCCTGGTGCTGGCGAATGGCCCGATGGGTGGGCCGTTTTCGCAGGCCGATTTCGTCGTTTTTAAATCGATCGCCGAGCAATCTGCCTTTGCGCTTTACAACGCGATTATTTATTACATGGCCAATGAAAAAAAGCGGCTCGATCACGATCTCGAAATTGCGCGGGATATTCAGCGCATTTTGCTACCCTCGGAGGCGCCGGCCATTGATGGATTTCAGATCAACGGCATCAACGCGCCGGCCCGTCAGGTAAGCGGCGACTATTTCGATTACATCCAGGTAGATGAGGAGCGGCTAGGCGTGGCAATTGCAGACGTTTCGGGCAAGGGCGTCCCAGCATCGCTCATCATGGCGATTTGCCGCAGCGTTTTGCGGGCTGAAGCGGCCCGGAACCCGTCTCCGGCAGATGTCTTACGAAAGGTGAATCGCCAGCTTTATCCTGACATTAAGGAAGACATGTTCATCAGCATGGCCTATCTCATTCTGGACCATCAGCGCAATGGCATTACCCTCGCGCGCGCCGGGCACGACGCGCCGTTACTCTACCGACGGAAGTCGCAAACTGTCACACCGATAAAATCGCCGGGAATGGTCGTGGGAATTGACAGCGGAAGCGTGTTTGATAGGCTTACAGTTGATTTCACCATCTCGCTCGAGCGCGATGATTGTCTCGTCCTCTACACCGACGGTGTGACCGAAACGTTAAATGCTGAGGGCGACGAGTTCGGGCTCGATCGTATGATGCAATCCATGCGCGCCAGCGCAAACGACAGCGCACCGGCGATTGTGAAGAAAATCATCGGAGACGTGCGCGACTTTACCGGCTCGGCACCTCAAAATGACGACATAACGTTGATTGCTATCCGCAAAACATGAAAAAAATCCCAGTTTCCGAACAAAACGAACGAATGAAGCCATCGGCTTCGTCTGCGCCGCCGACCGTCACCGACCAAATCGATACGGACGATGCCATGTCTGGCTTGCAAGCCGATCTCGATCGGTTTCGCGATCTCGCGTTGCGCAGCCAGGCTGACTTCGAGAATTACAAAAAGCGCTCCGCGCGCGAAAAGGAAGAGGCGATCCAATATGCCAACAGATCGTTACTTGAGCGACTGGTAGCAATTATCGACAACTTCGAGCTTGGCCTCGCAGCTGCAAAAGAACAGGGCAAGCAATCGCCGATTTATTCCGGAATGGTTCTCGTCCAGAAACAACTGAACGATCTGCTCGCGGAAAATGGGCTGCAACCAATCGAGGCCGAAGGGAAAATGTTCGATCCGAACCTGCACGAAGCAATTGCGCATGAGCCGAGCGATCAAGTGCCTGAAGAGATTGTGCTGCGACAGACTCGTCGTGGTTATCGATTCAAAGACCGATTGCTGCGGCCTGCCAAAGTGGTTGTTTCCAGCGGCCCGGCAAACAAGTAAGGCTACTTGCTTGCTCCACCGCTGGATCGCATAGATCACGTACGACGTATCTGCCCCAAATGGAAACTCAGAAACGCGATTACTACGAGGTGTTGGGCGTTGGACGAAACGCCACCGCAGAGGAAGTAAAACGCGCCTATCGCAAACTCGCGGTCAAATTTCATCCGGACAAAAATCCGGACGACCCGAACGCCGAAGAAAAGTTCAAGGAATTGGGTGAGGCGTACGATGTGCTCATGGACCCGGAGAAACGCGCGGCATACGATCGCTTCGGTCACGCCGCATTTGCTTCCGGCGGCGCAGGTTTTGGCCGCGGTGCGTTCCATGATCCATTCGAGATTTTCCGGGAGGTTTTCGGCGGAGGCGGCTTTGGCGGCGGAATTTTTGAGACATTTTTCGGCGGCGGCGGCGCGCGGTCCGAGGATCGGCGACGCGGATCGGATTTGCGCTACGACATGGAAATCAAGCTGGAAGAAGCGGCTTTTGGAGCGGAGAAACAGATTGAAATCGAGAAACTCGATGCATGCGATAAATGCGGGGGCACCGGCGCGGAACCCGGTTCGCAAAAGACCCGGTGTCCCACCTGCGGCGGTCGCGGGCAGGTTGTCAGTTCACGTGGATTTTTTCACATTTCGCAGACGTGTCCCCGCTGCCACGGTGCCGGCGAGATTATTGAAAAACCGTGCCAGAAGTGCCGTGGCGAAGGCCGCGTCGAAAAACTGAGTCGTGTTAACCTGAAGATTCCCGCCGGAATCCGGGAAGGCACTCGATTGCGTTCGTTAGCCAACGGCGAAGCAGGCGTTGATGGAGGTTCGCCAGGCGACCTTTACGTGGTCATTCACATCAAAGAACACAAAATCTTTCAACGTGAAGGCGACGACTTGTATTGCGAAGTGCCCATCCCATTTTCCGTTGCGACGTTGGGCGGCGAGATTGACGTGCCTACGTTGGAAGGCAAAGCGCATCTCAAGGTGCCCGTCGGCACACAAAGCGGACAAATATTCAAACTTCGCGGCAAAGGAATAATGAACGTCAACGGCCGCGGCCACGGCGACTTGTTCGCGCGTTTGATCGTCGAAGTACCGTCCCGGCTAAATGCGGAACAACGTCGCAAACTTGAGGAATTCGCAGCGCTTTGTGGCGAAGAAAATACTCCAATGCGAAAGAGTTTCTTCGAGCGCGCGAAGGAATTTTTCAAATAGGCGCCGCACGTTCCCGTGGTTCGGAATGCTGTCAAACTGATCGAATGCCCGCGAGACGCCTGGCAGGGTCTCAAGCGGCAAATCCCGACTGAACTTAAGGCGCGTTACGTCCGCGCACTGATCGCGGCGGGCTTTAAGCACGTCGACGCTGTGAGTTTTGTTTCTCCCAAAGTCATTCCGCAGATGGCCGATAGCGAGAAGGTGCTCGAGCAAATCGATTTGCCCGACGACGTCGAAATCATCGGCATTGTGGTGAATGAAAGAGGCGCCGAGCGAGCTATTGCAACCAAAGGAGTTACGACCCTGGGTTATCCCTGTTCCGTCTCTGAAACGTTTCTGCGCAAAAATCAAAACCAGACGCTCGAACAGGGCTATGAAGTTTTGGAATCAATTAAAACGAAGGCTGACGAGATGGGGTTCCGCATCGTTGTTTACATCTCAATGGCGTTCGGAAATCCGTATGGCGATCCGTGGGATGAAAGCCAGCTGCGGAAGGCAATAAAGAAGCTGGCGGCCCTCGGTATTCGATCGATCTCGCTCGCTGACACCGTTGGAGTTGCTGGCCCTGCTCTGATTCGCAGCATTGTTGAGGCGGTCGCAAAACAATACGCCGACTATGACATTGGCGTGCACCTTCACAGTGCGCCTCATGAAGCGGTCGCTAAAGTGCTCGCTGCGTACGACGCGGGTTGCCGCCGTTTTGATTCAGCCATTGGCGGGCTGGGGGGGTGCCCATTCGCGCAGGACGCACTAGTCGGAAACATTCCCACAGAGAGCGTCATAGCGGCGCTTCAGCAACGCGGTGTTGAACTCCCGATAAGCGAATCTTTGACCGACGTATTGGCGCTGAATTCGGTCATTGCATCCAGCTACCAGTAAAGAAATCGAATTGCTTGTCGCATAGGTCTTGTTAGTCCTATCGGGCGATGCATCGCTTCTACATCTCGCCGCAGAATTGGAATCCTCGCGCGCTCGCGTTGACTGGAGCGGAGGCGCACCACGCTCGCGACGTCCTGCGCATGAAAGAGGGGGACAAGCTTGTTCTGTTTAACGGACAAGGCCGCGAAATCACTGCCGAAATTATCAATCTCGGCAGCGACGCGATCACACTGCGAAAGCTACATGAAGCGGAAACGCCGCCGCTGCAGTGTCGGATTGTCTTGGGACAGGCAATTCCAAAAGGCAAGAACATGGACTTAATCGTGCAGAAGGCAGTCGAGATCGGCGCAGCCGAAATCGCGCCAATCATTTCCGACCGCACCATTGTGCAGGTCGATTCCGAAAGCGCCGCCCAAAAACAGACGAAATGGCAGCAGATCGCGATTGAAGCGGCCAAGCAATGCGGTCAGAACTGGCTGCCACGTATGCACACGCCGAGAAAACTTGGCGAATTCTTTTCCGCTCTGGAGGCATCATTCGATCTTCGGCTGATAGGATCGCTCCAGCCTGATGCGCAGCATTTGAAGAAGATTCTAACAAATTACTCGAGCGATCACGGAGATCGCCCTCGGAGCGTCATGATGCTTGTTGGGCCGGAAGGCGATTTTACGCCTGCAGAACTTGCGCTCGCCCGTCGCCATGGATGCCAACCGATCACGCTTGGTCCAATCATCCTGCGTGTAGAAACCGCAGCCATCTATTGCCTGAGTGTTCTTTCGTACGAATTGCTGATTTAGCTTGGTACGGACTCCGTGTTACGGCGACTGGCCGATGCAACTGGTCCAAGCCGGCGCACCGAACAAATGCGGAGGCGCCCCGTCATCGTCGTTTTTTTTGCGCTCGACAACATAGCCGAACTTTTGTGAAACTTCCGCCTATGAAAATAAAAATACCCTCAATTCTGATCGTACTAATGCTCGCCTGTGCGGCCACTGCCGGACCAAACCTTCAGGCGGTTGTTCCGCCTCCAGACGGAGGCTATCCCGGTGGCAACACGGCCGAAGGGCAAAACGCTCTTCTTAGCCTCACTACGGGCGGTTTCAATACCGGACTTGGTTTTCTTTCGCTCAGGAGCGACACAACCGGCGGCTTCAACACGGCGATCGGCGCTGGGACGCTCCTTGCCAACACGGGAAGCCAAAACACGGCTGTCGGCGCGGGAGCGCTCTTAAGCAACAGCATTGGCTTGCAAAACACGGCGACCGGAGCGCTGGCCTTATTGTTCAATACCACGGGGGGTTCTAACACGGCGATCGGTCACAGTGCGCTTCTGGACAACACGACCGGTGCCGGTAACACAGGAATTGGCTTCAATGCGCTTTATCACAATGTTGATGGTATAGGAAACGTAGCAAGCGGAGGGAATGCGCTTTACATCAACAGCAACGGCGCCTTCAACACAGCTACTGGACTAAGCGTCCTCTATAACAATGACACCGGGGATGACAATACGGCCACTGGTTTTTCGGCGCTCGCTGCGAACATCGATGGCAACAGTGACACAGCCATCGGTGATAGCGCGCTCTATAACATGGCGCACGGCAGCTTTAATGTCGCCATCGGCCAAGACGCCGGATTTGATCTAGCAGTGGGCGATGGCAATGTCTACATAGGCGCGGGGATGAACGGTACTTCCGCAGAGGCTAATCATACTTACATTCGCAATATTAAAGACACCAATGTGAGTGGCCTTAATGCTGACTCTGTTACAGTGAATTTAAACACAGGTTTACTTGGTCACCTCACCTCATCGCGACGGTACAAAGAACAGATCAAACCGATGAACACAGCGAGTGAAGCACTATACCGGCTCAACCCCGTCACCTACCGGTACAAGAAGGAGATTGATTCAACCCAGTCGCTTGCCTTTGGCTTGATTGCTGAAGAAGTAGGCGAGGTAAATCGGGACCTGGTGTCGCGAAATGCTGAGGGGCAACCGGAGAGCATCCATTATGAAATGGTAAACGCGATGCTGCTCAATGAATTTCTCAAAGAGCACCAGAAGGTGGAGGAACAGCAGGCAACAATCGCCGAGCTCAAATCAACAGTCGCGCAGCAGCAGAAGAAGTTCACCGAACAGGATAACCAAATCGCAGCTTTAACAGCCGGGCTGCAGAAAGTGAGCGCAGAAGTTGAAGTGAACAGGCCAGCGCCGAAAACGGTGCTTAACGATCAGTAAGAGCTGCCAGGGCCAGGACAACGCGGCTGTTCGAGTTGTGAATGGGGGGCGTGCGGTTTATGCCCTCGTGCCCGCGTCGCTGCCGTTTGACTGGGCTGTTGTTTCTCGTAGTGTTCGCGGCTTCCCTGCTCGGGGAAGCCTCCCGTCAATGAATAAGATTCGTAATATTGCCATCATTGCGCACGTCGATCACGGTAAGACCACGCTTGTCGATCAATTGCTGCGCCAATCGGGGACGTTTCGTTCCAACCAACAGATCCAGGAGCGCGTAATGGATTCGATGGATCTCGAGCGTGAAAAAGGAATCACGATTCGCGCGAAGAATGCGGCTTTTCAGTGGAACGACTATCGGATCAACATCGTGGACACACCCGGCCACGCCGATTTCGGCGGCGAAGTGGAGCGGATCATGAAAATGGTTGACGGCGTGCTGCTGGTCGTCGACGCCCACGACGGACCGCAGGCGCAAACGCGTTTTGTGTTGCGCAAGGCACTGGAAAACAAACTCAAGCCGGTGGTTATCATTAACAAAATCGACAGAGAAAACGC
>WNFQ01005395.1_pt1 | contig 10253 bp, 10 predicted proteins | sample 5400171 | NCBI WGS metagenome assembly WNFQ01 (sample SAMN13153356, study PRJNA577476) | soil metagenome | isolation source: 20 cm soil under Madrone tree | place: USA:California | collected 2016-06-14 | reverse complement strand
CCACGGGCCTCATTCGCCCAGAGAGGTGCAGGCTTACGCGCACTAGCGAACCCGCCGGAAGGATGCGACGAGCCTTGACCAACACACCACTCGGGCTGAGGTCAATGGTCTCGCCTTCAAAGTCTTCCCGGCCAAACCTAAGCTGCACTCGGGACTGCAGCGGAATGCGCCTTGTCCGGCGTCGATCATTTTCCATAGCTCCCTGTGTGGCCCGAACAAGCTTTAGTAGGCGATCCCTGTCGATGGGCTTGTACAGAAAGAAATTTGCGCCGGCTTCAAATCCTATGGACATTGCGCTTGGGCGCTGATCGTCACTGATCAGGATGATAGGCGTCACCCGGTTCGACTCCGTGCGGCGCATCTGCCGCGCGAGTTCGATGCCATCGGGCGAAGGCATGTGCAAGTCCAGAAAGACCACGTCAAATTTTCCTTCTTCGAGAAGGCCGGGAGCCTCCGCGCTTCTCGTGAGCGTCAGGGCTTCTAAGCCGGCGGACAGCAAGACCTTCTGGATCAGATCGCAAATTGCCTGTTCATCATCCACGACGAGAGCTCTCCGGTACATGATTCCTCTTCCATTCTGCCGTTCACCCGACTGTCCTGGACTTTGAAAATCAAGTAGCCGCGACGGCTGCGTCTACAGCAAGCGGACGTCTCACAAGCTTATGAATGTGGCGTTTGCCGGCGCTGCTGCCAATGGCGCGACGCCGATGGACGCTCCGGCCGCCGAGAAACTTCATAACAATCAAATTGAACGCCGACCCCCAACTTGCCCCTTGGCGAATCAGATGCCTCGATGCGAACCACGTGGCCCGAGCACAGCCATTCGTTTGTGGGCTCGCCGGTAATCTCCTCCGGCATCTTCAAAAGGACTTGGACGGCGGTACCGACGCGCAGCGGCGAATTTGTCGGGAAGTAGATACCTCCCCCGGAGAGGTTCTCCGATTCAGTTCGCTGCTCTGCAATCGCCGACTTCAAAATGCGAACGCGCAGGGGCAGCTTGAAGTTGTGGCGAGGAGAGACACGGCGGTCTGATAAGGCGATATTCATTGGAGGCTCCTTGCGCCGAGGAGGGGAGAAGGCGCACGCTGAGATTGCGAAACGGAAGGGGAAGCAAACTATAGCATCGTTACTGCGAGGGAGCGGCAAATTCTCAGATGAGTTTCCTTCCCTGCAGCGCCTCATTGCGCTGAGAAAAATAGAATTCAAGCCACGAAAGTCCAAGTCGATGCATCGAATGCTTAGGTGGATTAGTATAAAGAGGAAGCCTAGGAGAATGGAAGAAATGCTGGGACTCACTTTTGAAGCGGTCGGGGCCGCCAGAAGGCCCATGAAAGCCAGGCCACTGCTCCTGATGGCGACTGGTTTGTTGGCCGTGACCTTGGGCGCGCAGCAGAAAGGCCCATTGCCTCCGCCAGCGCCGGGCACGGTGGCACCCACGAGCACGCCTTCGGCGCCCTCGAAAGAAAGTTCTGGCGTACCGCAAAGATCCTCGCACATCACGAATGAGCCTCCTGCGATTCCGGCCGAGCAGATCATCCAGAAATTTGCAGCGCGCGAGGATGAGTTCAAAAAGGAACGCGATAATTACACTTACACGCAGACGCTGGTGGTGGAGAGCCTCGACCCTGACGGAAATCCGAACGGGGCATTCCGTATGACCAGCGACATCCTTTTTACGCCCGCTGGCAAGCGCTTTGAAAAAGTTCTTTATGCGCCGCAAGGGACATTGCGTGGCTTCGATATGGATCAGCAAGATATGGATGATTTGCAGCACGTCCAGCCGTTTGTACTCACAACCGCGGAGTTGCCGAAATACGACATCAAATATGTAGGGCGGGAACAGGTGGATGAATTGAGCACTTACGTTTTCGATGTGACGCCCAAGAAAATTGAGAAGAATCTGCGGTATTTTCAGGGGCGAATCTGGGTGGATGACAGGGATCTCAACATTGTGAAGAGCGACGGGAAGGCCGTGCCTGACATTCGGAAGAAGAATAACGAACACCTATTCCCGCGTTTCGAAACTTTCCGCGAGAATATCGAAGGGAACTACTGGTTTCCCACGTATACCCGCTCCAATGACGTTTTGCATTTCAGTAGTGGCGACGTGGGCATTCGCATGAGCGTTCGCTATGCGAATTACAAGCGGTTCGGGGCAACGGTCAAGATCGGGACTGCCAAGCAAGTGGATCCGGAGAAACCGGAAAAACCCGAGAAACCCTAGCGTGGGCGCTCAGGAAGAGCGGACTAGCGTCTGCTGAGCCAGACGAGCGTAACTCCCACACAAACGATTAGGACACCGATCCAGCGCTGCGGACTGATGCGTTCGTGCAGGAAGAGCATGGCCCCTGTGGTACCCGCCGCATAGCTCAAGGCAGTGACGGGAACGACCAGACTCACGTTTTCGATCGACAGCATGGCCAGGAGAGAAAAGAAGGCCAGCGTCATCATGCCAATACCGATCCACATCCATCCGACGCGCATGGCACGGAAGACAAAACGAACGAGCGCGGCGGGACGGAAGTCGTGAACCTCGCCGACTACCTTCATCGCCCGGGAAACACAAAGTTCCCCGCCTGTACCCGCCACCACGACGATGAATAGAAAGAAGAATTCGCGCACAGCTAGACCTTCTCCGTGGTACGCGGCGGAGTGCGGCCGACGATAAAGACTCCTACGCAAATCACAGCGATGCCAGCCCAGCGCAGCGGGGAGACCACTTCTCCCAACAAGAAGTAACTGAGCAGCGCAACAACGGCGTAAGAAAAAGAGGAGGCCGGCTGAACGTAGCTGTAGTCCGCCCACGTGAGCACCAGCATGTATGCGATGAAAAACGTCACGAGAGATGCGATACCAAGCCAGATGGTACCGGAAGTAAGAATCTTGATAAGAATCTGAAACACATCGGCAGGCGCCCAGTCTTTCGCCGAGCCAATCCCTTTCATTCCCTTGCTAAGCAAAATATTGCCCAGGGGAGAGAAAAAGACCATGAGCAGAATTAAAATATAGGTCTTGAAGTGCCGCACAGGAGAATCTTTCATGCGGTCCGGACTTCGCTTTTTGTCTGGCTTTTGCGAAACGCGCAAGGATCCGGAGTTCGCATCGCCGGGCCTTCCGGGCGCGCATGTGCGGAACCTCCAGCTAAACTACAGCGGTTGGAAACAATCGCGTGGGCAGGAGCGGGCATCGGCAAACTCCAAGAATTAGGATGACAACTTACCGGAAAATTGATTCGAAAGAAATTCTACTCGATGCGAGAAGCTAACTAAAGCCCTTCCGGAGAAGATGCAAGATTCCCGGAGCAATTCACAGAACGGATAAATCAGAGGGCTTAGGATGGTTGTTTGGGTGCGCTTTCGTTTTGAGTTTCACCCATGTATAGTCGGAACGGCCTGGTTACCTAATCTTTTTAAACTTCTATGGATTCCTGCGCAACGTCTTTCGCAGCGGGCCTAGCTGCTGCGCTGATTATTCTTCGCGCGGATCTGCGGCGCCGCAGACTCTCTCTGCGCCGCGCGTCCGGCTGGAGTGTGCTTACGGTGCTGGATGTGTTGTGCCCGGTGATTCTCAGCGGAACGATCGCCGCGGTGGCCGTTCTACTGGTTCCCGTAGCTCTCTCCGCGCATGCTTTGCCCCTTGGGTCTCCGCTGGTATGGCGTATCGCCGGGGGAGCCGCGATCACCGCCTACATCTGGACGGAAGGCCGGAAGCAGATCCAGTTTCAGCGGCCTGGCGGAATCGTTTGTGGCGAAGCGATGATTTTGACCGGGGTTTATTCGCTCGTAGAATCCTTTGCGCTAGCTGCGGCGAACTCACCAGTCGTGCCTCATGGAACTGCCGTGAGGGCGCTCTGGATTGTTACTGTTCTGGCGGGTGCGGCGCTGATTGCGCTCGTCGTTCACCCGTTCCTGAAGGGATCCGAGGAGCACCGAATCCTGGACCGCATTGCCGACCAGGGCGAATCCGTTCAGGCGGAATACGTCCCGGGCTCGCCGGAATGCCCGCATCCGGAACGCTGGCACATGGTGGATACAAAGAGCACGGAGCTTGAAGTTATCGAGTTCTTGAAGTCCGTGGTGACAACCGTGAAGCCACAGTTGATTGTCGAGACGGGGACATTCTTGGGTTACGGTTCGCTGAGAATTGCCGCCGGATTGCAAGAGAATGGATTCGGTAAGCTGATCACGATCGAACATGATCCGGCTGTTTTCGCGAAAGCAAAAGAGCGCATTGACGCGTCGGGGCTCGGCAAATGGATCGAATATCGCAATGAATCCAGCCTCGAGACCAGGATTGAAGGGATGATCGACGTACTCTTCAGCGATAGTTACGGCCCCATCCGCGAGCAAGAGGTGCGCCGCTTTCTCCCGCAAATCGATCCGCGCGGGCTGATTCTGGTGCACGATGCCGGTTCTCACTTTGGAGTGGTGCGAGAGGCCATGTTGCGCCTGGAGCGAGAAGGTCTGATCTCCACGGTGCTGCTCTCCACTCCGCGCGGGCTTGCGATTGCCCAGAAGCGTGAAGGGCGAAAGTAGTTGCCTGCCACTATATGAGGAGGAGGTGCGAAGATTTTGGGAGCTGCCGCCTATGCTGCCCTGGGTTTTGCCGCTTTGCCGTTCGTTTATTACTTGCTCGCAATTTATAGCACCGTGCGTTTCTTCTCCGGCGCGAAGAAGCGGGTGCCGGCTGATTCCAATTTCACTCCGCCCCTGAGCAACCTCAAGCCCGTCCGCGGCCTGGACCCGGGAGCGTATGAGAGTTTCGCCAGTTACTGCCGGCAGGACTATCCCGAATACGAGATTGTTTTTTGCGTGGATCGCGAGGACCCGGCTGCGGCTGTGATCGAAAAACTAAAGAATGACTTTCCCGATCGCCGCATTCGTGTGCTGTACGGCGCGGTCCGCGAAATGCCCAATGACAAGGTAGCGAGGCTCTCGCGCCTGGTGAGCGAGGCGAAATACGAAGTGCTGGTTCTCAACGACAGCGATGTCGCCGTGGAACAAGGCTACTTCCGGACTCTGGTCGCGCCGCTTCAAGATCCCAACGTAGGGGCAGTGACCTGCCTTCATGTTTTGGCGAAGGACACGACTTTCATTCAAAAGCTTCAGTCCGTCGGTATGCTCTCCGATTTCTATCCGGGGATTTTCGTGGCGCGAGAACTGGACGGAGTAAAGTTCGCGCTGGGACCGACAATTGCTACCACCAAGGGCCATCTCGCCGGCTTTGGCGGCTATGACGCAATCGGTGATCGTCCCGCAGAGGATCTTCACGTCGGCCGCTTGATCGCCGGGCAGGGATACGAAGTGGTGCTTCTGCCGTATACGGTAAAGACCGATCCCGATTTTCAGTCTTTGGCGGAATTTGTGAACAAACGGTTGCGCTGGATGACCTCCATGCGCCACTTGCGCTCCTGGGGGCACCTGGGCCTCATTTTTACATTTGGACTGCCCTGGGCAGTCGCGGCAATTCTGATCCATCCGACTTGGACCACCGCGGCATGCTATTTGAGCGCCTACTTGGCTTTTCGCCTGGCCATGACCTGGCTGGTGGGCGGCTGGGGGATGAAACAGGAAGGCGTTTGGAAACAGATACCCATGATCGTTTTGTGGGACGCGCAGGCTTTCGTCGTCTGGTTAATCAGTTTTCTTCGCAGGAATATCCGCTGGCGTGGAATCGACTATCGCTTTCAGAACGGAAAGTTTCTCCGCGTGGACGCCAAGCCCATTCGGAAATGATTCCAACGGGAGGACGGCCTGATGCGTGCTAAGTTCTGATACGGAATTCGCCGCACAAGCGGGCTAGGCTAATGAAACGGTCCGGCGAAAGCATAGCCGTTGCGCTCAACGGCCTCCGCAAATTCGGCGGAGAGCAACGCGTCGCGCTCCGAGTCCCAATCGAATTTCCATTTGGCGTAGCGCGTTTGCAGATCCCGGCTGTTCTTACCAGGGTGCGCTACCAGCTCAAGGTCCGGATGCCCGGCGAGTGCCGCGTCATGCAGTTCATCCGAGAGAGTAGCCGGGCTGTTGTGCCCGGCATGAGCGAGTCCCAGGCATGCAAGAGATCTATCCACGTCCCGTGCCCGAAGCCACGCAAGACTTTGAAGTGCCATTCCGCCTACAGAGCGCTTGAGGGTGCGCAGCGTCGCGCTCCGAGGCACGCGAACCCGGCGAATGCCGTATTTTCTTGCTTGTTCCAGGCAAACGTCCCAGAGACCAGGCAAAACATGGACGTGCTGGTGACTGTCCACATGGGAAAGCCGCCTTGGGTCAGCGCCATTTTCAGCGCAGAGCAACAACTGGTGCCGAATCTCTTCGCCGACCGCGGCCTGCATCGGCCGCCCCTTCAGAAACAGTTGCCTTACCAAGTCTTGCCAATCGGTGATGATCCGGCCATCGGTGGACCACGGTTCGCCGACTAAGGTTAGGTGCAGGCCCACATGCGCACCTTGATCCATCAGTTCAACCAGTTTTTTCCATTCGAGCGATCGTCCGGTAGGGCAGAATGAAATGCCCTGAACGCGCCCGCGTTCGACACATTCGAGTATCCCTCGGTCAATATCCGGATGCAGTCCAAAATCATCGGCGATGACGAGCAGGCAGGCCCGAGGATGGTCAGCGCACACGCTTAGCTAATCCTTCTGCAGAGCGGTGCGCTCGTCGCTCTCGATCGCGGCCTGTGCTGCGGAGAACGATTCAGGGCTTGAGGAAGGGATGGCTTTGCCGGGGATCGCCTCCATGACCACGAACGCCGGCCGCGCACGCACTTGCTCGAGGATCATCATGGTATAGCGTCCCAAGATTCCGAGCGAGGCAAGAACACAACCGCTGAGAAAGAAAATTGCGGTGATGAGATCGGTGAAACCCGGCACCACGAGATCCCAATGCAGGAGCTTCCAAATAATATGGCCAATACCAAACGTGAATGACACCAGCGAGATGGCCGTGCCCAGCCAGAAAACGAGTTTCAGCGGGACCGTGCTGTAATCAAAAAGCGCCTTGCGCGCCATTCGCAGCAGCATTCGGTACGAATAGGACGCGGTCCCGTGCCGTCGCTCGGCCTGGTCGAACTTTAGTGTCGTTTGATGGAAGCCGAGCGAAGGAATCAGGCCTCGCAGGAACTTTTCGCGCTCTGGAATATTCACCAGGACGCTGACCACCCGGCGGCTCAGAAGCCGGAAGTCGGCGGCATTCGGCACGATGCGCGTGTCCGACAGTTGGTTGAAGAGCCGGTATGCCCAGGTAGAAAACAGCCCTCGAGCGACAGCGGTAGGGTCGGAGCGGACCATCTGGACCACGTCGGCGCCGCGTTCGTGGGCCTCGACCATGCGAGGTATTTCAGCCGGGGGGTGCTGCAGGTCTGAATCCATCATTATGACGGCATCCCCCGTGGCATAGGCCAGTCCTGCACTTAGGGCAGCCTGATGGCCGAAATTCCTGCTGAGGCGCAAGTACCCGACAGGCGTCCCACTCGCGCGAATTTCTTTCATCTCTTGCACCGAGGCGTCGGAGCTGCCGTCGTCAACGAACAAGATCTCCGTGTCCCAATGTTTGAGTTGGCCGGCCGCGGTCCGCAGTTCTTCGACTAGGGCAGCGAGGTTTTCGGCCTCATTGTGTACGGGGATAATAATGCAGAGCCGACGCTTCCCCCCCGCCAATCCGGTGTCTGTTCCGTTCATAGATTGATGGCGCCAAGGGTGAACAGGCCAACGAACTCATCCTGTCTTACCCCTGCTGCGTATTTCTTCCCTCGGACCATGGTAAAAAAGCGGCCCCCATTTCTTCCCCAGTTCCAGTTTCCTGCCCCTATTGGCGCGAGTATATCACCTGATTCCTGTCACCGTGATAGGGCGGCGGAAGTGGCAGGCAATTCTCCCGGAAGGCGGTGATTTGTCATGACGTACTTTCCTCCGCTCAGGATCACCACGTTCAGTTGCTCTCGGCCTACCAAAGTTTCAAACCGCGTCATTGCCGCCTTATCGCCAACTACGTACCAGCGTTGCGGAGTCAGCCACAATTCCTTAAATCTCGCATCGTCGATGAAAATCGGCGGCGCCCCGGGAGCGGCCGCGCCGTATTCCATGTTGTGCCGGCGGCCGTTGAGAAGCAGCGCTTCCCGATTCGCGTAAAAAAGGACCGAGGAATATGTGAAGTAGTGATGGTCCACAATCAACCCGCCCTCCGGAGAGTGTAGCAACGCCTCGCCAAGCGGCCGTGAGGACAAGTACGGATCGAACACCACAAGAGCCATCCTTGCGGCGTGAAAGAACAACAGCATCATGAACGCAGCAGCGAGAAATGCCCGCTGGCCAACCCACCTTGCACTTCCCAAAGCGCCCGCAAGAAATGCGGCGGCCGCGATGGCCAGCGGCAGCCGGAGATATGCAAACGATTCCAGGGTAAGGTCTTGCATATGTCCCAGGGAAAGTGTGTACGCGCCAGGATGATGGCTCAACGCGCTTGCGATATCTCCCGGCGTCGAAACGTGACGCACCGCAATCAGTAGGGCCAGTGCCGCCAGGCCCGCACACGCGGCAACGACCGCAAGTACCCGTGTCCCTCGGCGAATCCAACCGCCACCCGTCGCCATTGCCGAACCAAGCAGCAGCGCGAGCGCAGGGTAGCAGGGCATCGAGTAGTATTCCTGAGTCGTTGAGAACGTAAAAAATACGAGAAGAAACCCCGTCCAGCACAGCGCCAGCAGGCGCGCCCTCCCCGCGCGGTCAACCGGTTTGAAAGAGAGCTTGGCGATCGCGGGAAAATAAACGCTCCACGGAAACAGCCACAGAAAATGAAGCAGCCAGAAATAAAGCCGCGGCACCGTGTTGTAGTCCCGCGGATAGCGCAGGTTCAGAAATCGCAGCAACTGTTCGTTGATGAAATAGAACCACAGAAACCCGTGATACTCCCCCGGCCCGCTGTGAAGCGTCCAAGCAAAATACGGCGGATTGCGCAACGTGGCCAGAATGTGCCATGGCGCGGCAATCAGGAGCGCAATGAAAAGTCCGCTGATCGGTCTCAGTCGTTTCCACGTGCGGGCTGCAAACAGTTCCTTGGTGAGAAGAAGATAAATCACCGCCGCAGCTACGGGAAATACCACGGCAATCAAGCTCTTCAACAGCAGCCCGGTCCCCAAGCAGGCTGCCATAATGAATGCCCATAGACCCGGCCGCGGCTCGTTCTCATCCAGCGCAGAAACAGGCCGACGCATGTGGCCACGCACAGTCCAGCGTACAACCCTGCTCGCCGCCCGAAGGCCCACGATGCGAAGGCGGCAGTCAGCCACGCGACTCCGACCGCCGACAGCGCAAATGGAATGCGCGCCGACCAGTCATGGACACCGAATATCTTGTAAGAGATTGCCATCGGCCAGAAATACAGCGGGGGTTTTTCGAGAAATAACACTCCGTCCAGTCGCGGCGTTATCCAATCGCCAGACGTCAGTATATTCCGGCCGATTTGCGCCATCGCCGCATCCACATCGTCCATCAGCGATGGAGGCGATACGATGCACCACAGATAGATGGCCCCTGCCACAAGCAGAACGATCAGGTGCGGAATCCAGGTCTTGCTTGTGAGAAGGTTTTCGCCGTCCTGGATGGCGTTGTCTGAATTCCTCATTTGCATCCTGTTATCTCACGCATGTTAATGAGTTACGCCCGGCAGTGAGCGCAGCAAGGCGCTTGCTCCATTCCAAAAAATCTGCACTCCAATACAGACGAGGAGAAAGGAGGAAAGCCGAAGGATGACGCTCATCCCGCTTTCGCCGATGATCGCAGCGAGGCGACCGGCGAAGCCGTAGCAAAGATAAATGCTCGCTGCCACGAGCGCCGAGGCAATTACCGCGGCGAGAATCGCGAGAAGGTTGGGGCCAAGTGGGCGGGGCTCGTTTGCACCGAGGGTGATGGCGATGGAAATCGATCCAGGGCCAACCGTGAGCGGCAGGGTCAGCGGGTAAAATGCGCTTCGAGAAATATCCTTCAGGTTCACTTTCTTTTGAGCTTCACGGGTGCGGTCCACCTCCTCCTTGCTTTTCAAGAGTGCCCAGCCGTTGGAAATGACAATGAGGCCGCCACCCACTTGCACGACGGGAATGGAGATTCCAAAGAAACCAAGAATGTGCGTGCCCACGAGAAAGGAGGCGATCAAGAGTATGAAACTGTTCATGGCGACCTGGCGCGCGAGGATTCTGCGGGCGGAGGCTGGGTAGTCGCGCGTCAATGCAAGAAACACGGGGCTGCCGCCCAGCGGATTCAC
>WNFQ01004400.1_pt1 | contig 10255 bp, 8 predicted proteins | sample 5400171 | NCBI WGS metagenome assembly WNFQ01 (sample SAMN13153356, study PRJNA577476) | soil metagenome | isolation source: 20 cm soil under Madrone tree | place: USA:California | collected 2016-06-14 | reverse complement strand
CTGGAAGCTTTGGGCATGGCGCGCGGGCCGAAATTCGACGCCATTGTCGAGCAAGTATTTGCGATCCAATTGACAGGGCGGGGAAAGACTCCGGAGGAGCGCGAGAAAATTCTGCGCAAACTGTCCGGAATTAAGGAAGCGCCCAAGAAAAAAGAGAAGAAAGGCGCGAAGGGGGCTGAGAAAGTGCACGCTGTTGCGGCGGCCGGAAAGCACACCGACGTCAGTTCCGCGGCAGCTAAAGCTGCCAAGAAAGCGCATCACCGGGAACGCCTAAGCGCTGGCAAGCAAGGGCGAAAAGCGGCCCCAGCTTCGCGGGGAAAGTCTGCAGCGGGAACAAAGAAAAGCGGCGGACGGAAGTAGCGCGGCGTTCTCGTGTCCGCCGGGATTTTGCCAAGCGATACTACTCAGCGGCAAGATGCCGCCGCTACCTGCCTGTGGGAAACGTGAGAATGCGTGTCGCAATTCTGGCACGCAAGATTTAGAATTGAAGTCCATGGGTCAACCGCAGTTCGTTCACCTGCACGTTCACACCGATTACAGCCTGCTGGACGGGGCTTGCGAAACTTCCGAGCTATTGGATGAAGCGTCGCGGCAGAAAATGCCGGCGGTAGCGATTACGGACCACGGCAACCTGTTCGCCGCGGCTAATTTTTTCTATGAAGCGAGCAAGCGCGATGTGAAGCCGATCATCGGCTGCGAAGTGTACGTCGCGCGCGGCAGCCGTCATGAGCGCGGCGAAAAGACGAATGGAGGCAACGGCCAAGAGCGCGCCGAGGGCGAGCCGGGCGCGCGCGGCAGCAACCACCTGGTGCTGCTCTGCGAATCGCTGGAGGGTTACCACAACCTGATCAAGCTGGTGTCCGCGGGATTTCTCGAAGGTTTTTACTACAAGCCGCGCATTGACTACGAACTGCTCTCCAAACATAACAAAGGATTGATTGCTCTTTCGGCGTGCCTGCGCGGGCCCGTGACCGAGGCCGTGGTCGAAGAGAAATATGATCTCGCGCGAGAAAATGCTTATCGGCTGCGGGACGTCTTCGGCAAAGGAAATTTCTTCCTCGAGGTTCAGGACCAGGGGCTGGAAATCGAAAAGGGCGTTAACCGCGAATTGGTCCGGCTCTCGAAAGAGACGGGCATTCCGCTTGTGGCCACCAACGATTGCCACTACCTGCGTCACGACGACGCCCATGCCCAAGACGTCTTACTGTGCATCCAGACCGGCAAGACGATGAGCGACGCGCATCGCATGAAATTTGCCACTGACCAGTTTTACTTCAAGACCGCGGCGGAGATGGCGCAGGTGTTCGGTGAATTGCCGGACGCGCTCAGCCGCACGGTCGATATCGCGCATCGCTGCAACGTGAAAATCGAGCGCATCCCCAGCCCGTTCCCGGAATTTAAAGTGCCGGCGGGGCACACGGCGGGAAGCTATTTCGAAAAAGTGGTGCGCGAAGGTTTCGCGTCGCGCCTGCCCATACTGGAGCGGCAAGAGAAGCAGGGCATGCTGCGCAATCCGCTTTCGGAATATGAGAAGCGGCTCACTTCTGAGATCGAGATGATCCAGAAGATGCGCTATGAGGGCTACTTCCTGATTGTCTGGGATTTCATCCACTATGCGCGCACGCAGGACGTGCCGGTGGGGCCGGGCCGCGGCTCGGCCGCTGGCAGCCTGGTGAGTTACGCGTTGCGCATTACGGACGTGGACCCGCTGCAGTACAACTTGCTGTTCGAGCGCTTCCTGAATCCAGAGCGCGTGTCCATGCCGGACATCGATATCGATTTCTGCATGCGGCGGCGGGGCGAACTGATCGATTACGTCACGCAGAAGTACGGGCGCGAAAACGTGGCGCAAATCATTACCTTCGGGACGATGGCGGCGAAAGCGGCGATCAAAGACGTGGGCCGCGCGATGGACATTCCCTACGCCGAGGTCGACCGCCTGGCGAAACTCGTGCCAAATACATTGGGCATCGAGCTGGAACCAGCGCTGGCGCAAACGCCACAGCTCAAAGCCGCAGTGAACGCCGACGAACGGCTGGGCGATTTAATGGCCGTGGCCCTGCGCCTGGAAGGGCTGGCGCGGCATGCCTCGACGCATGCGGCAGGTGTGGTGATTTCGCCGCGGCCGCTCACCGATATCGTGCCGCTCTACAAGACGAGCCGGGATGAAGTTACCACGCAGTACGACATGAACGCCCTCGAGCGCATCGGCCTGCTAAAGATGGATTTCCTGGGGCTGACCACGCTGACGGTTTTGCAGGACACCGTGCGCATGATCGGGCAAAACCGCGGCGTTAAGGTTGACCTCGACACTCTTGCCCTCGACGACGCGGACACCTACAAGCTTTTTGCGCGCGGCGACACGACCGCGATCTTCCAGTTTGAATCGCACGGTATGCGCGACATCCTGCGCCGCTATCAGCCGACACGCATTGAAGATCTAACGGCGTTGAACGCGCTGTACCGCCCGGGGCCGATCCAGGGCGGGATGATCGACGATTTCATCAAGCGCAAGCTTGGAACGACGAAGGTCAGCTACGAACTGCCGCAATTGAAAGACATCCTGGAAGAAACGTACGGCGTGATTCTGTACCAGGAACAGGTAATGCAGATTGCCAACCGCCTGGCGAGCTTTTCGCTGGGCGAAGCGGATATTTTGCGCCGGATCATGGGCAAGAAGAAAAAGGAAGAGATGGCCGCGCAGCGCGCCAAGTTCATGGCCGGCTGCGCGAACAACAAGATTCCGGAGAAGAAGGCCGAGCGAATTTTCAATTTGATGGAAGAGTTCGGTGGTTACGGCTTCAACAAGTCGCATTCTTGCGCTTACGCCTTGCTGGCGTACCAGACGGCATACTTAAAGACGCACTACCCTGTGGAATTCATGGCCGCGCTGCTCACCTCCGAAGCTGGAAACACGGACAAGATCGTGAAGTACATCAACGAAGCGCGCGGAATGAGCATTCCCATCCTGCCGCCGGATGTGAACGAAAGCGATTTGTATTTCACTCCCGTCAGCGAGGCCATCCGTTTCGGCCTTGCCGCGATAAAAAATGTGGGCGAGAACACCGCGAAGGCGATTCGCGAATCGCGTTTGAATGCCGGAGAATTTCGGTCGCTGTACGAATTCTGCGAGCGCATCGAATCGCGTTTCCTGAACAAGCGGGTCTTCGAGAGCTTGATCAAGTCCGGAGCAATGGATTCGCTGGGTGCGCGCGAGAGCATGCTGGCGTCGGTCGACGATGCGGTAATGGCGTTGCAACGAGCTACGCGAGTGCGGGAATCGGGCCAGCACGGGCTGTTTGGAACGGCAGCGGCGCCTGCGCCGGTCGCATTCGAAATGCGCGAAGCCGAGCTCTGGAGCGAAGAGGAGCGGCTGGCCAGCGAGTACGCCATGCTGGGTTTCTACGTTTCGGGTCATCCCCTTGCGAAATATGCTTCGCGATTGCAGGAGCTGAAGACCGTTGCGCTTGCGGAAATCGAGGGACAGCGCAACGGGAAGGAAGTCGCCGTAGCGGTCCTGATCGTTGGTGTGCGGCCCATGCGCTCGCGCAAGGGAGCGCGATGGGCCATCTACACGCTGCAAGATATGACCGGCGTGCAGGAGTTGCTGGCCTTTCCGGAAAGTTTCGCGAAGCTGGAGAACGTGCTAAAGCCGGGAACGCCGCTGTTGCTCAAGGCGCGCGTGCAAATCGAGGAAGCCGGGACGCGGCTCTCGTTGCAGGAAGCTCGGCGGCTGGAAGATATTGCCGAGCGCAAGGGGCCTCTGGAGTTTCGCGTGCGCCTTGAGATGGAGTCGCTGAACGAAAGCACCCTCGATCAATTGGAAGAATTGTTTGCCGCCTCGCCAGGCACGAGCCCCGTGCTATTTGAGCTGCACTCGCCGGACGGCTCGGTGGCGGTGATGCAGGCGCGGCAGCGCGTGACAGTGAACCCGGAACTGATAGAGTCGGTGCGGCAAATTTGCGGTGCGCAGTCCATCGAGCTGGTGATGTGATGGCGGCCGGGGACCAAAGGAAAAAAACTGCGGGACCTGGAGAGCGGGCGCGCGCGATCGACCGCCTGGAAAAAGACGTCGAAGACCTGCGACAGTTTGCGGGCACCGCGGATGCCGATGCGGAACTCGAGCGTTTGCGCCGGGAAGTTGCGGAGCTGCGACGCGAATTTTACGACCACTTGGGTCCGTGGCAGCGCGCGCAAATCGCGCGGCATCCGCAGCGCCCGTACACGCTGGATTTCATCGGGCTGTTGTTCACCGATTTTGTCGAGCTGCGCGGCGACCGCGGATACGGCGACGACAAAGCCATCGTCGCGGGGCTGGCCAAATTTCACGGTCGGCCGGTGGCGGTGATTGGTCACCAGAAAGGCCGCGACACCAAGCAGCGGCTGGTACGTAATTTCGGCCAGCCGAAGCCGGAAGGCTATCGCAAGGCGCTGCGCGTGATGAAGCTGGCGGCAAAGTATGGCCGGCCCATTTTTACTTTTATCGACACGCAGGGCGCTTACCCTGGGCTCGACGCAGAGGAACGCGGACAGGCCGAGGCGATCGCGCTCAACTTGCGGGAGATGGCGCGCTTGCCGGTGCCCATCATCGTGACCGTGACCGGCGAAGGCGGATCCGGCGGCGCGCTGGCGATAGCCGTGGGCGACCGAGTAAACATTCTGGAGAACAGTTTTTATTCCGTGATTTCACCGGAAGGCTGCGCGGCCATCATGTGGCGCGACTCGACGAAAGCGGAGACGGCGGCGGTGGCTCTCAAGATTACCGCCACGGACTTGAAAGAACTGGGCATTATTGACGAGATCGTGGCCGAGCCAGAGGCTGGCGCGCACACCGATTACGAGGCGGCGGCGCGATTGCTCGACATCGTGTTGGACCGGCAGTTGGTCAAGCTGTCGAATGAGCCAGTAAAGGATTTGCTCGACGCGCGCTACCAGAAGTTCCGCAACATGGGTCAATACTTCGATCACGGCTGACCTATGCACATCGGGTGGAGGCCGTCGAGACGGCGGTCGGAGCTCAGGACAAACCAGCGCCACAGGGATCTCGTTTGCGCTTCAATCCCACTCTAGAGACACCCCGTAGCACATTGGCAACGTTTGCACAGACCTCTCGTTGTGGCCTCCGCGTCCGCGGTCTACTCTGATTGCGCTAACTACTGAGGTGCACTGGTACAGGAAAACGCTGCGGCTGCGAACGCGGTGGCTGGTGCGCGGAAAACAGGACTCGATCATGTCGGAACCCTTCCGTCCGTACGAGAAGCTGGTGGACATTACAATTTTGGGGACGAAGTTTCAGGTGCCGGAGCGCAATTCGCTTTTGCGCTGCTTCCAGTTCATTAGCCCGGAAACGATTCCGTATGGACGATTCTGCTGGAACCAGGAATGCCAGTACTGCCGGGTGTCCTGCCAGTTGCCTGACGACGACGAGTCGCGCGAGATGCTGAGCTGCAAATTTATCGTGATGCCCGGCATGGAAGTGACGGAGCTGAGCCAGGAGCTGAAGTGGTGTTTGCGGTCGAAGCTGCCTTCCGACCTCGCAGTTCCCAAGTAGTAGCTCCGCTGAATCTAGTTTCCGCACTTTTCTTCGACAAGCCGGACGCGCTTGAACGATTTGCGCTCTGCGCCGGGCTCATCTACGATTCCTTGTGGCCATGAACGAAACCGATTTGCAGTGTGACGGCTGTGGACAGGCTGCTTCTCCCGAACATATTGCGAAGCGTTTGCAAAGGCTGGAGTGGACCACGCGTTTCCGGCCGCTGCATATCGGCACGCTGCTCCTGGGAGCGATTGCACCGCGAAACGACAACGAGTTTACTTATTCCCCTGCAGGCGCCTGGGACGGAGAAGCCAAAACGTTGCTTGCCGCCGCGGGTCTGACCCAGGAAGGAAAATCCGGCGAGGCGATGCTGGCGGAATTTCAGCGCCGCGGATTTTTTCTGACGCATGTGCTGGAGTGCCCATTGGAAGACGGCGCAGACGGCAGGATTCAAGCACTCATTGCCAATCGACTTTCAGCCTCGCTAACGCGAATTCGCCGCTCGCTCAAACCGAAGAGGTTGGTGCCTATTTCAAAGTGGTTGGAACAATTCTTACCCGCTTTGACCTCGGGCGAATTGCCTTGCGCGATTCTGCTTGACCACGAAAAGCCGTTCGCGTTGGATGGAGATGCAGCGCCTGAAGTAACCGGGCGGCTACGGGACGCGGTCGCGGCGCAGGGCGTCCACACGACCGGAGCATAGGGATATTGCTGCCGCAAGCACCTTTTGCAATGTGCTAGAATTCCTCTCTAGAAATTGTTCTTTCTCTTGGGAGCCGCAGTGCAGAAGCAGGCAAAATTCGGGATTGGCATTGGCATTATCGTTGTGTCGTTGGGTTTCCTCGCTTGGCTGGGCTACGGCGAAAGCAAGACGTACTACCACACCATCGCCGAACTGCAGACCTTGCACGGCACCGCGCGCGCGCATCGCATCCGCGTCGGCGGCACGGTTGAACCTGGGACAATCAAGCGGCTTTCCGGGCGCGTGGAATTTGTTTTGGCCGGAGAAGGGAAGCTGCTACCCGTGACTTATGTGGGGAGCGAGCCGTTGCCGGACACTTTTGTCGACAAGTCGCAAGCGCTGGTGGAAGGCAGTTTGGCGAACAACGGCAGCTTTGTAGCCGAGCACGTGCAGGCGAAGTGCGCGTCGAAATATGAAGCAGCGCCCGGCGGCGACGCGAAGCCCAATTCGGCGGCGCCCAGCACGATGTAGGGTCGTAGCGCGACTTTGAGCTACAGTGGCGCTACAGGGGAAGGCGGACCGCAGTGGATGTTTTTGGCTCCTTCGCATTACTCCTTGCATTTCTGTGCGCGGGCTACGCGTTCGTCGGCGGCATCGCCGCGATACTCACGCGGCATCCATTGCTCATCAAAAGCGCGCGGCAAGCGGGGATTGCGACGTGCGGGCTGATTTTCCTGGCCACCGGCAGCCTGGTTTATCTCTTTTTCAGCGACAGCTACTGGGTGTCGTACGTGGTGGCGCACAGCAACCGGGATCTCTCGACTTTCTACAAGATTGCCGCGCTGTGGTCAGGGCAGGAAGGCTCGCTGCTTTTCTGGAGCTTTCTGCTGGCAATTTACGTTTTTTCCGTCCTGCTGGTTTACCGTAACAAAAATGGGGAGTTGATGCCGTACGTCGGCGTCGTGCTGGCCGGAGTGCAGATTTTTTTCCTCACGCTGAATAATTTTGTGGCCAGCCCGTTCAAGGTGCTGGCGTTCACCGGAGCGAATGGGGCGCTTGAGATTTTCACTCGCGCCGACGGCAACGGACTGAATCCACTCTTGCAGTATCCGGAGATGGTGATTCATCCGCCGAATCTTTATTCCGGTTACACGGGATTTACGATTCCGTTTGCGTTTGCGCTGGGAGCGCTGCTGGCGCGCTATCCGGGCGAAAAATGGATTCACCTGACTCGCAAGTGGACGATGATCGCGTGGTGCTTTCAGACCATGGGCATTTTGTTGGGCGCGCATTGGGCCTACGCCGTGCTCGGTTGGGGCGGCTACTGGGGCTGGGATCCGGTGGAGAACGCATCGCTGCTGCCGTGGCTGACGGGCACGGCTTTCTTGCATTCGGTGATGATGCAGGAAAAGCGCGGGATGATGAAGGTTTGGAACGTCTGGCTGGTTTTCTCCACGTTCATGCTCTGCATCCTCGGGACGCTGCTGACGCGCAGCGGCGTGGTTAGCTCGGTTCACGCTTTTGCGCAGTCGAGCATCGGAAACTATTTTGTGGGTTTCCTGGTGCTGGTATTCGCGGTTTGCCTTGGGGCCTATGTCAAGAATCGCGACTATCTCAAGAGCGAGAACCAACTGGACTCGATGGTTTCGCGTGAATCGAGCTTTCTGTTCAACAACTTGATTTTGCTGGTGTCTTGCATCGCAGTCCTTTCGGGGACCCTCTTTCCGGTATTTTCGGAATGGTTGTCTGGTTCGCGCATCAGCGTGGGTGCGCCGTTCTTCAATAAAGTAAATATTCCGATCGGGTTGCTGCTTCTGTTTCTCACCGGCGTGGGGCCGTTGCTGGCCTGGCGCAAGACTTCCACGGACAGCTTGAAGCGCAATTTCGGTTGGCCGCTGATCGCTGGTTTGCTGGCTGGTATCGTGGTATTCGCGCTCGGAGTGCGCGAGTTCTTCTCGCTGGTTTGCCTGATGCTTTGTGTTTTTGTGACTACCACGATCGGCATGGAGTTTTTCCGCGGCGCGCGCGTGATTCGCTCTCGCTCCGGCGCGTCGCTGCTCGCCTCCGCGGTGGACCTGACAATGCGCAATACGCGGCGCTACGGCGGCTACATCGTGCACATGGGCATGGTGCTGATTTTCGTGGGGCTGGCGGGCGCGGCGTTCAACCGCGACGCGCGGAAAGACATGCAACCGGGCTCGACATTGCAGATTGGCGGTTACAAGCTGCTGCTGCAAGGCTTCGACGCCAAGGCGGAGAAGAATTACACTGCGGAGCGCATGGTCGTCGAAGTATGGAGGGACAACAAGCCGCTGATGATGCTGTATCCGGAGCGGCGCTTCTTCCAGACCAACGAGCAGTCCGGAACGATGGTGGCGATTTACTCCACACTGCGCGAGGATTTGTACGTTGTGTACGCTGGCCAGAACCCGGAAACGCAAGCTCCCGTGATTCATGCATTCCTGAATCCGCTGGTGAAGTGGATTTGGCTGGGGGGCCTAGTCGTGGTGCTGGGCACGCTGGTTACGCTGCTGCCGAATCGCCGCGCGGTGCTGGTCTTGGCCGGCGATCCGGAACGAGCTGCGGCGCAACATCCGCACGCGCTCGCGCCCTCCGTGGCGCTTAAGGAAGGTCATGACTAGAAGGCTGATTGCGGCTTTCCTTGTTTTTGGGCTTACTGTTGCTTCGGGCATGGTCATTGTTTCGCCCACCGGCGCGCAGGACAATCGCACTCATCAGATTGGGAAAAAACTGAAATGCATGTGCGGAGCATGCAACGACACCGCTGCGACGTGTTTTCACGTGGGCGGCGCCTTCTCAGGTCCCTGCGGCACAGCGAAAGGAATGCTGAACAAAATCGACCAGCAAGTAGCGCGAGGCGACTCGGACGACTTAATCGTGCAATCGTTTGTACAGGAGTACGGACAAGTGGCATTGATCGAGCCCCCGCATACCGGAATCGGGCGCTTGGCGTGGGCTATGCCGGTGGTGTATTTGCTCGCCGGAGCTATCCTCGTAGTTTTCGTGATCAGCCGGTGGCGAAAGCGCCCCGCACGTGCGTTCCAGACGGCTGGCGCGACTTCAGTGTCGGGTGTTTCACCGGAATTGCTGGAGCGTGCGCGGCGGCGCGTGGCGGAAGAAACCGAGGACTGATGGCTGGCGCTTTTTTGAATTTGGCAGCTGCGGTTTCGATTTCGTCGGCCGATGGCGCAGTGCTTGGCGCATGCCTGGCGCTGGCCCTGGCTACGCTGCTCTTCATTTTCTACATCCAGCCCGATGCTTCCGACCTCGCGCCGCATCGCTCCAAGCTGGACCAATTGATGGAGCGGCGCGACACCATTTACGACAATTTGCGAGACTTGCGTTTTGAGTTTCGCTCTGGAAAATATTCTGAAGGCGACTTCAACGCGATGAAGACTTCTCTGGAGAACGAAGCGGCGCTGGTGCTGACCGAAATCGAGCAGGTGACGGAATCGCAGGTTCGCCGAGCGCGTGGCGTGCGGCCGGTGGAGACGGAGCGTGGCCAGCGATGAAGCAGCTTGGGAAGTTTTGCGCGGCCTTCGCGTCATTCCTGTTCTTCGCAGTTTCCGCGCTCGGCGGCGTGCTACATGGCACGGTGAAAAACGGAACGACAGGAAAGGCGGCCGCGGGCGTCGAGGTCATACTGATTCAGTTGCAAGGCGGCATGCAGCCGGTGGCCAATTCCAAGACCGACGCGCTAGGGCAATTCTCATTTAACAATCCATCGCTCGGCGCGCAGCCGATGTTGGTGCGCGCGGTCTACAAAGGGATCAACTTCCATCAGCCGGTGCCTCCCGGGCGCAGCGACGTGGAGGTCAGTATTTTCGAGCCCACCAAGGATCCCAAGACGATTTCGGTGGCTTCGCGGATTGTGTTTTTTCAGCCCAACGGTGCCAACCTGACCGTCGCCGAGGAATACTCGATTCAAAATAATTCGCAGCCGCCACAAGCGTACTTTCGCGCGGATGGCAATTTCGAGTTTGTGATTCCGGAGAATGCGCATTTGCAGCAGATCG
>WNFQ01004398.1_pt1 | contig 10258 bp, 9 predicted proteins | sample 5400171 | NCBI WGS metagenome assembly WNFQ01 (sample SAMN13153356, study PRJNA577476) | soil metagenome | isolation source: 20 cm soil under Madrone tree | place: USA:California | collected 2016-06-14 | reverse complement strand
AGAGTACCACCCGGGGTCTCATAGACGCCGCGCGACTTCATCCCGACAAGTCGATCCTCGACGAGGTCGATGCGTCCGACTCCGTGCCGTCCGCCAATCGTGTTGAGCGCGACGACAAGATCCACCGGATCCAGCTCGGCGCCGTTTACCGACGTTGGAGTCCCGTTGACGAATCCGATGGTGACTTCCTCAGGCTCGTCGGGAGCGTTCTCCGGCGCGGTCGTCAGCATGAAAAGGTCGGCCGGTGGTGCGGCTCCCGGCTGCTCGAGCACGCCCCCCTCGTGAGAGATGTGCCAGATATTCCGGTCCCGGGAATAGATCTTTTCCCTCGTCGCGGCAACAGGGATCTTGCGAGACTCGGCGTAGGCAATCGCGTCCTCGCGGCTTCGAATATCCCACTCGCGCCAGGGCGCGATGATCGGCAGATCTGGTGCAAAGGCAGCATACGTCAGTTCAAAGCGAACCTGGTCATTTCCTTTGCCGGTGCAGCCATGAGCAAGGGCATCGGCCCCCACCTGGCGCGCGATCTCAACCTGCCGACGGGCGATAAGAGGACGCCCCATCGAGGTTCCGAGGAGGTATTTCCGACCGTAGATAGCCCCAGCGCGAAGGGTGGGCCAGACGAACTTTTCCACGAATTCCTGACGCAGATCTTCGACGTAGCACTCGTCGGCCCCCGATGCTATCGCTTTTGCCCGCACTCCCTCCAGCTCGTTGCCCTGGCCGATATCCGCGGCGATGCAGATGACGCGCGCGCCATAGCGTTCTTTGAGCCACGGGACGATGATGGATGTGTCGAGCCCACCGGAGTAGGCAAGGGCAATCGTACGAATCACAGGCTCCTCAGTCAATAAGTATACAGAATGACTGAATATTTAATCGGTCCGGCAAGCCCCGTCAAGACTTTACCCGGGCTCTCCGGCGAGGGCTTTGAGGCGCCGGAGAACCCGCTCGCGGGCGGCAACCGATCGGCAAATGATGAGGATCGTATCGTCGCCCCCAACAGTGCCAAGGACATCGGACCACCCCTCGCCATCGAGCGCAGCGGCGATGGGCTGCGCACCTCCGGGGACGGTGCGTAGCACCAGCATTTCGCTCACACCGTCAATCCGGAGGAAAAGCTGCGGCAGGAGGGTATCGAGCGTGGCCCTGCTTTCCTCTATGCTGCCGTCGGTAATCGCGTATCTGGCGCCCTCGGGGGTCGGAACCCGGGCGAGCCGCAATTCCCGTAGGTCGCGGGAGAGAGTTGCCTGGGTCACATCCCAGCCACGCTGGAGCAGCAGCTTGCGGAGATCCTCCTGGCTGCTCACGACTCGAGAGTCTACGATCTCGAGGATCGTGTCGTGTCGTTCGCGCTTGTTGGCCACGGAACTGATTTTAGCACTGCAGAAAGGATTGCGCGAGCGGGCGGTGCGGATCATTGACGAGCCGTGAGTGTAATGTTATGCATTCTTTATGCATAAAGTTCCGGTGGGAGTTCTGGGTGCAAGCGGCTATGCGGGTCGGGAGCTATGCGGGCTAATCGCCCGGCACCCCAGACTTGAGCTCGCGTTTGCCGCCGCCAACGAGCAGCGGGGGCAGCGCGCTCGCATCGGAGCAACCGAGGTGACTTATGTGGCCACAGAAGACGCGCCGTTGAACAAAGCTGAGGTTGTCTTCACAGCGCTTCCGCATGGCGCATCGGCCAAGTGGGTTGGAAATGCACGGGCGACCGGAGCGCGGGTGGTGGATCTTTCGTCCGATTTCAGACCGGGTGCGGGCGCAGCAATCAACCAGACTCAGGCGCCCTACGGGCTCACTGAACTTATGCGCGCCAAGATTCCAGGGGCGGACATTGTGGCGAACCCCGGTTGCTACCCGACGGCCATTTTGCTCGCCATTGCTCCGCTGCTCAAAGCAGGCTGGGTGGTCCCCGGGGCTACCATAAATGTCTCCGCTGCCAGTGGTGTTACCGGCGCTGGCTATTCGGCTCGTCCCGATCTGTCGTTCGCCGAAGTCGCCGAGGATTTTCGGGCGTACGCGGTGGGGAATGAGCATAGACATATCGCGGAAATGCGAGCCGTGACGAAGGAACTGGGTGGCCGCGACAACGACATGCTGTTCACGCCCCATTTGCTTCCAGTTGCCCGGGGAATTCTGGCGACGATCACGATTCCGGTTAACGAGTATGCTGAGGATCCGTCCGAGCTCTGGCGCGATTGTTACCGGGGTGAGCCGTTCATCGAGATTGCGGATGAACCACCGTCGCTCAAAGACGTCGTACGCCGAAACGTTGTACGTGTGAGCATCGCCAAAGCGGCAAGCGTCCGCCAACCCACGCTCATCATCATTTCGGCAATCGACAATCTGGTAAAGGGAGCGGCGGGGCAGGCGCTGCAAAACGCAAACGTTTTGCTGGGCCTGAGCGAGCAGGCGGGGTTACCGGCATGATGCGCGTCGTGAAAATTGGCGGACGGGCGCAGGGCGATCCCTGCCTGGCAACAACTCTTCGTGAGGCGTGGGATGCCGAACCTGGCGAGCTTTGCGTGGTGCACGGCGGTGGTGACGAGATGTCCGCAATGCAGCGCGCCCTGGGAAGGGAACCGGCATTCGTCGGCGGCCGTCGTGTCACATCGGAGGGAGATCTCGAGCTTCTGCGCATGGTGCTATCTGGCGTCGTCAACAAGCGACTCGTGAATGCGCTGGTCGCCGCCGGTCTGCCCGCAGTGGGTGTATCGGGAGAGGATGGTGCTCTGATTGGCGCCGAGCTGATCGATGCTGCCTCGCTCGGGTTCGCGGGTCAGCCTGTCCTTGTAAAGGCCGGGGTCCTTCGCACTCTATTAAAGGGCCGGTATTTTCCGGTGATCTCGCCGGTTGGATACAACGCGAGGAGCTCGAAAGGCGGTCCGCTGAATGTCAATGGTGACGACGCCGCTGCCGCCATTGCCGTTGCGCTCGAAGCCGAAGAACTGCTTCTGATCGCCGATGTCGAAGGCGTTCACGATCGCGACGGTGAAGTCATCACGAATCTGAGCATTGAAACTGCCCGCGAGCTGACGGCTAGCGGCATCGCTGTCGGCGGCATGGCGGCCAAGCTAGAGTCGGCTCAGGCCGCCCTCATCGCTGGAGTTGCTCGCGTACGAATCTGTGATCTTGCCGGTCTCAGCGATGGCGAGCGCGGAACCTTTGTTACCCATTCACAGAGCGTTGCCTTATGAACACAATCTCGCTGCCGATCGTAGAGGAAGTCGTGGCCATTTCATCAACGGAGTCATCTCCACTTCTTCCAACCTACAAGCGCGCACCGATGCAGCTCGTGATGGGGGATGGCGTAGAGCTCATCGACTCCGATGGCAAGCGCTATCTCGATTTTGCAAGCGGGATCGCAGTGAATGCGCTCGGTTACGGAGACGCGGGAATTGCGCAGGCGATCAGCGAGGCATTGAGCACCGGCCTGATCCACACATCGAATCTCTATCGAACCTCGGCCGGTGAGCAGCTCGCTGCCAAGCTGGTTGAGCGATCATTCGCGTCCAAGGTGTTTTTCTGCAACTCGGGGGCGGAGGCGAACGAAGGCGCGTTCAAGTTCGCGAGGCGGTGGGCCCGAAAGACCGGCACCGATGCAAAAGTCGAGATCATTGCTCTGCGTGGAAGCTTTCACGGCAGGCTCTTCGCGTCTCTTGCCGCGACCGATCGTCCCTCGTATCGCGCACCGTTTCGCCCGCTCGCCGGCGGGGTCTCGATTTGTGAGCGCGACCTCCGCGATCTCGACACCGCCCTCGATGGAGAGACTGTTGCCGCGCTGATCGTTGAGCCGATCCAGGGCGAGGGGGGAGTGCGCGTACTCGATTCCGATTTTCTCCGCCGCCTTCGCACTCTGACGGCGGAGCGGGAGATCGCTCTCATTTTCGACGAGATTCAGTGCGGTCTCGGACGTACCGGGCATTTCTTCGCGTACGAGAATATCGGAGTCGTTCCCGATATGTTGACGCTTGCCAAGCCTTTGGCTGGCGGGTTGCCCATGGGTGCAGTTCTCGTGTCAGAGGTAATTGCAGCGACAATTCAACCGGGAGATCATGGAACGACCTTTGGCGGCGGACCTCTCGTGGCGGCTGTTGCCGGCTACGTCGTAGATCGCCTGTCGGATCCATCTCTGCTGAGGGCCGTTCGTGAAAACGGAGCATGGCTCGGGGAGCAGCTTGATGCGGTCGCGCGACGCTCCGGAAAAGTGCGAGCCATTCGCGGAACTGGCTACATCTGGGGTCTCGATGTAGTCGAATCGGCGAACGAAATCGTAAAGCGCGGTTGGGACGAAGGTCTGCTCGCGCTCACTGCTGGGGAGCACACGCTCCGCATTCTTCCGCCGCTCGTAATGGATCGGGATGATCTGATGCGTGGCGTGCATATCCTCGAGAGCATCATCGGCAATTAGTAGGGACCGGAGTCGCCAATCGAAGCGTCTCCGGTTAAGATTGCGGGGACATTTTCCACAGAGATGTATGGCCTCGACGAGACTCTCGTCCCGCCGACTGCTCGCGCTGTTCGTGGCAATCGGGTGCGCACCAATGGCGCCCAATATTGGTCCGCAGCCGTCAGTGTTGTCCGCCTCCGACACAGTTGAGGCGCGGCGCCTGTTCGAAGAAAACATAGACGCGATACACAAACGTGACCGCGTTCGGTATCTCGCCACATATCTTCACACGGCGACGCTGGGACGCAATGGACCGGCGGGGCTCGAGCTCGGGTACGAAGGCTGGAGCGCGCGCCGTGATTCGACGTGGCCCGACACTCTCGTCGCCAGGAATCTCCGTGTGCTCCCAATTGCGCCGGGTGTCGTGTACGGCACTTACTGTTACACTGTGACGCAGAGGGACACGACCTCGAGCGGCGTCTCCGAACGGATCTTCTTGAAGACGCCAGAGGGTTGGAGGATAGTTGTCACGACGGCGTTTGGACTACCCGCGGGCGCGCCCGCGCAGTGCAAGTAAGAAAAACCAATACTGCCAAGAAGGAATCATGACTCGTCGGTTCCAGAACATTCTATTGCCTATAGTGCTCGCGGTTCTGCTCGCGGCACCCGCGCAATCACAAGCCCGTGACTCTTCCAGACCGAGGCTGGTGCTGTTCATCACGGTTGACGCGATGCGCCCCGATTATCTCACGCGTTTCGAGTCGCAGCTCACTGGTGGCCTGGGCAGACTCTACAGAGACGGCGCCGTATTCACGAACGCGTTTCAGGATCATGCGATAACTGAAACGGCGCCCGGTCATTCAGCAACACTGTCGGGCCGTTTCCCGGTTCACACCGGCATCTCCGCGAATTCCGCTGGCGTATATGACACGACGGTGACGCTCATCGATGCCCCCGGTCCGGGAGCATCGCCGTTTCGCTTTCGCGGCACTACGCTGGTCGACTGGTTGGTCGCGCAAGATCCGCGCACGCGAGTCCTTTCGGTATCGAGGAAGGATCGCGCCGCGATTCTTCCGATCGGAAGGTCGAAACAGCCTGTCTTCTGGTACTCCTCGAACGGAAACTTCACGACGAGCACTTACTACGGTTCTGCTCTTCCGGATTGGGTGAACGCATTCAATGCTCGGAAGCTTCCCGCGAGTTTCGCTGGTCGCGCGTGGCAGCTCTCGTTGCCGGAGAGCGCGTACCCCGAGCCGGACAGCATTCCGTTAGAGTCTGGTGGCGTCGGATTCCTGTTTCCGCATGTTGAATCTGCTTCGCCTGACACGGCCGCTCGCGTGCTCGCCGAGTTTCCATGGATGGACGACCTGACGCTCAATTTTGCGCTCGCTGGCGTCAATGCGCTCAATCTCGGTGCAGGCCCGCAGACCGATGTCCTCGCGATCTCGCTATCGACTACCGACGCGATCGGTCACCGTTATGGACCAGATTCCAGAGAGCTCCACGATCAGATACTTCGTCTCGATCGATCGCTGGGCACATTCCTCGATTCGCTCTTCCGCATTCGAAATCAGAAGGACGTCGTCATAGCTCTGACGGCGGATCATGGTCTTACGCCTTTTCCGGAAAATCACGCGCACGATCCAAACGCGGGAGCAATCCGTGTCAATGTCCGACCAGTTCTGCAACGACTGAGCAACTCGCTTTCTGAAGCCGGCGTACCGGGTTACGGACTCAACTATGTTGGCGCTTACAGCGGCAATGGCTTCTTGTTCGACAGTGGTGTGTTGGAACTCGACCGGTCGGCTCTCGCGCAAACAAGGATCAATCAGGACTCACTACTGCGCGCGGTGCGCGCTGACTTTCTTCGCGTGCCTGGCGTTGCGCGCGCGGACAGAATTACCGATCTCGCCCGGGCAGATACCGTGAATGACAGGATCGCTCGCAGGTGGCTGCACATGTTTGGTGACGAGAGCAAGGCAGCTATGGTGGTGACGCTGGCTCCCTATAACTACTGGCTGGCCGGCTATCAGGCGCAACATGGAAGCCCGAACGATTCGGATGCGCAGGTCCCGATCATTTTTTACGGGAATGGCGTCAAGCGTGGCCGTTACGCAGAATTTGCGAGAGTGGTCGACATGGCACCGACCCTGGCGGCGATCGTTCACGCAACACCGCAGGAGAAACTCGACGGCCACGTGCTGCAGAATGCGATCCGGTAGGGTCTCACTTCATTCCGTCTGGAAGGCTTTTGACGAGGCAGAGTTTGGGCCGAAGAACATTCTGAATCTTCGAGAGTCCTTGCCGACTGCCGCGGACGCGCGTCATCGCGCCGAAGCATGGTTACGCGAGCGACAAGTCGCAGGGACGAGCGAAGTCCTGCTGATAACCGGACGTGGCAACCAAAGTCCCGGCGGAGTCTCGGCCGTACGCGCGGCGATCGTCGCGCTTTTGCCGGCCTTGCGAAGACGAGGTGTGGTAAGTGAGTGGCGGGAGCATACACCGGGATCCTTCGTCGTGAAGCTGGGTTCGATCTCGTCTCTTCTCAACGCCCCGAGGCGCAAGCGTGACCGCGCGTTGGTCTCAACGCCCCCCGACCCGCAATCGCTGGCAGGACTCGAAAGCTCTACTCTGTCGCTGCTTCGACGGTTGGCGGTTCGTTCTCTGGAGTCGCTCGGAGTACGCCAGCCGGAGAAATACGTGGACGAAGAGATGTTAGCCAAATTCAACTCACTCGCTGGCAGCGTTGCGCCAGGGTCAGAAGGCGAAGCCAGACTTCGTGAAGCAATCTCCGCCGCCCTTGAACAGCTGGACGAATAGACACCGCCTTTCAACGGCAGCAAGCCCAAACCGAGGTATCCGTCCGTAAATGAACAGGAAACTCGCATTCTCAGTGCCGCTCGTGCTCGCGCTTCCGCTTGGCGCCCAGACGAGTCCCGGATACTCGCCCCAGTCAGCGGCGACCGAACGCGCCACGGAAGCCGATGTTATCTCCCGTCCATCGCCTGCGAGTGCATCCGCACACTCGAAGTTTCTCTCGTTCCAGCCTCACATGGCTGGCACTCCAGCACAGGCGCGCACGCGCGACTATGTGGTGAATCAGATGAAATCGTGGGGTCTCGAGACAGAAGTGCGCTCATACAGCGTATGGATGCCCCACCCGGTCAGTACGCGAGCGTGGCGCATCGCACCAGATCCGATCGAGCTGAATCTGCAGGAAGGTCCAATTCCCGAAGACACGACATCGGTCGCGTTCCCCCAGGTAATGGCTTTCAATGGTTATGGGGCCGCGGGAGATGTCCATGGTGACGTCGTCTACGTGAACTACGGACTGATCGAAGACTACGCGCAGCTCGACTCGATGGGTGTCTCGGTGAAGGGAAGGATCGCAATCGCGCGCTATGGCCGGTCGTTCCGCGGTATCAAGGCTCGAGAGGCCGAAAAGCATGGAGCGGTCGGGCTCATGATCTACAGCGATCCCGCCGACGATGGCTACGTGCGAGGAGACGCATACCCCGTCGGTCCAATGAGGCCGTCGCAGGGGATTCAGCGCGGTAGCGTCATGAACCCCGATGGTGATCCGAGTACACCAGGGTACCCGAGCACAGTGAACGCGAAGAGAATTCCGGTATCGCAAATGGAGGTACCTCACATTCCGGTGCTTCCCATCTCTTATGGAAACGCCGCCGAGCTTCTGCGCGGATTGTCGGGGAAATCGATCCCGCAGCCGTGGCAGGGAGGCCTTCCTTTCAGATACCACGTCGGCCCCGGCCCTGTGCAAGCGCGAATGGCGGTAACGACAGACGCAACGACAAATCCTTACAAGGAAATCTGGGACACCTTCGGGATCGTTCGCGGGAGCGAATTCCCGGATGAGATCGTGATAATAGGCGGGCACCGCGATGCATGGGGACCGGGCGCGGCGGACAACGTGAGCGGTACCGTAAGCGTGTTGGAAGCGGCGCGCGCAATCGCGGAGCAGGTGAAGGCGGGGAAGCGGCCGAAGCGCACGATAGTGTTCGCGACGTGGGACGCGGAAGAATGGGGATTGATCGGATCGACGGAATATGTCGAGGACGATTCGCTGCGATTGAGCCGGAGTGCCGTCGCCTACCTCAATCAGGATGATGTCGCTCAGGGTCCGAATTTCAGCGGCGGCGGATCGCCATCGCTTCGGGCATTGTTGCGCGATGTCACGAAGCAGGTACCCGATCCGAGCCACCAGGGCAGCGTGTACGACGTCTGGAGGAAACGCGCCAACCTGACGGCGGATTCGCTCGAGCCACAAATGGGCGACCCCGGTGGAGGGTCCGACTTCGCCGGATTCTACAACCACCTGGGCATCCCAATCGCCGATTGGGGTTTTGGGGGACCGCAAGGTGTCTATCACTCGGCGTACGATTCATATCATTGGATGTCGAAGTTTGGCGACCCGAACTTCGAGGTTCACGCAACCGCGGCGCGAATAGGCGCTGCGACGCTGCTGCGCATCGCGAACGCCGACATCCTGCCGTACGACTATGTGGAATTCGCGCGAACAATGCACCGGTTCGGAACGCAGGTTGATCAGGCAATTGCCGACAAGCACCTGAAAGTCTCAGCGGCGGGATTGACCGCGGCGATCGGACGAATGGAGGATGCGGCCTCGATATTCAGCGCCGCGAGGGACCGAGCTCTTACGGCTCAGCTGGCGCCAGCCACAGCGAAGCAAGTCAACGCAACGCTGCTCGAAGTTGAACGCCAGCTTACAAGACCACACGGTTTGGCGACGAGACCGTGGTTCAGAAACCTCATTTATGCCGCTGATGAGAACAACGGTTATTCCACAATGGTCTTACCGTCTGTGAATGAAGCAATTCGGCTCGGTGATCAGGGTGCTGTCGGACAAGAGCTGGCAGATCTTGCCCAGCGTTTTGACGCGGCGACGCGCGCGTTGCGGATGGCGACGGAATTGCTAAGAAAAAGCTGAAAACGCGAAGTCATCTCTCGTCCGGGCCGGGCCCGGACATTGCGTTAGATGACCGCTCGGCGAGAAACGAAATGAAAGACAGCCAGATTAGAAACGGGCAAACGGGAGTGCGACGCTTACGTCTCACTCCGGACGAAGTAGCGCCCCTCGGCGCCTACGGCGCCAAAGCAAACTGGCCTCCCGGATTTCAACTCTATCAGCGCGGCGCTCCCGCGGACGGCGTCTTCATCGTACTCGAAGGTCACGTCGTTTTGCGCAACAAGATAAAAGTAGGACGTGGATTCGTTCCTCTGATCGCCACGTCCGGACAGACATTTGGAAGCGAAGGGCTTTCTCCGTACAGTCACTACGTCACGGACGCGAGCGCATCGGAAGAAACGACGACCATGTTTCTGAGCGGAGCACAGTTCCGCGCTTTCATCAGGGAGCGTCCGGCCCAGACGATTCCGCTGTTGTCGCAGATAATGTCGGAGCGCGCCTATCTGCTCGAGAAACTTCACGAACTGGCGGCGTTGAACGTCGATCAGCGTCTGATGTCCACGCTGACGCATCTCAGCACGGACCGCAGCTTCACGGCGTCAGATGGCCGTCTCAAGCTGGAGAACGCGCATCATCGACTCCTCTGCGAGATGGTCGGTGCGACGAGAGAATCGATCGCGTTGGCACTCAGCCGCCTGGTGTCAGCTGGCATCGCGGAGAGACGGGGTATGACTTTTCTGATCGAGCCTGGTTCACTGACATCCTCGCTTGCCCACAATGGTGACAGGGAAGCGACGGTTCCAGTAGCGAGAGAAATGGTCCGATGATGAGGATGAATGGTCGATTGGCGAGACGCTGACCCGGCCGCGGTACTGAAGGGGGCCGAAACGATCGACCTGCAGGAGGAGGGCTCACACGGA
>WNFQ01018110.1_pt1 | contig 10259 bp, 13 predicted proteins | sample 5400171 | NCBI WGS metagenome assembly WNFQ01 (sample SAMN13153356, study PRJNA577476) | soil metagenome | isolation source: 20 cm soil under Madrone tree | place: USA:California | collected 2016-06-14 | reverse complement strand
AGACGTTGAGATGGAAAGCGTCGGGGAGGACGGTGTTGATATTGACCATAACGCGACCTCAGAAGAGGACGAAGACCAAGATTCCGAAGTCGAGTCCATGGAAGTGGATATTGGCGCTGGTATCCAAAGCCTTAATCCGAAACAGGCTGATGCGCCTGCCATCTCTGATAGCGTGCGTCCTGCGCCTGTTCTCAAGATACAAGGCGGGTTCCAGTGGTCCGGCGACATTCCACAAGAAGGCGAAGATGACACAGGACCTTCTGAGGGTAGCGACCCTGATGATGAAGAACAATCAAGTAAGAAGAAGCGGAAGAAAAAGAAAAAGCAGATTGAGGTCGACCTGACGGCCGATATGCACACCAAGACACCATCGTCGACGAGCGACTTTGAGCGCGTACTGCTCGGTTCGCCCAATTCGTCCTACCTCTGGATACAGTATATGTCGTTCCAGCTTCAACTGTCAGAGATTGACAAGGGGCGCGAGATCGCCAAGCGTGCGTTGAACACGATCAATTTTCGCGAGGAGAGGGAAAGGCTGAATGTATGGATCGCGCTTATGAACTTGGAAAACGTCTATGGCGGCGATGAGTCTCTCGACAGCGTATTCAAGGACGCCGCTCGGCATTGCGAGCCGAAGACAGTCCATCTGAGACTCGCTTCCATCCTAGAAGAATCAAGCAAGAACGAGGCAAGTAAATAAAGCATTTTCTCATAAGGACGTCTTTCGCTCATCGCAGAGGTAGAAAGCGGAAGACCAGTATAAGCGGACTTGCAAAAAGTTCGGGCAAAGCTCCAAAGTCTGGACCTTGTTCTGCGAACACTACCTCAAGCGGGGAGACGTAGAACAGGCGCGGAAGCTCCTTCCGAGAAGTCTGCAAAGTCTAGAGAAGCGAAAACGTAAGTCGTATCGAGTTCATGCTATGCATATGCTGTATAAATGGACGCGCTCAGACCTCAAGACCATCTCCAAGTTCGCACAGCTAGAGTACAAATTGGGCGAACCTGAGCGGGGCAAGACGCTATTCGAGGGTATTATCGATTCGCATCCCAAACGATGGGACCTCTGGTCCATTTATATCGATATGGAAGTTGGACAGAACGACATCCAAAGCATGAGGTTGGCTACTCAAGCACGGATTCTCCCCTACCCTGTTGACTTATGCCCTGTCACTTCAGAAACCTCTTCGACCGTGTGCTCACTCAAAAGATGACAAGCCACAAGGCCAAGTAGGTTTTCATACCTCATCATGAAGTGACCGCCCATTCTAATCTGGACGCTGCACGCTCTTAGGGCTTTCTTCAAGAAATGGCTTGCACTTGAGAAAGGGATCGGAGACGAGGCAGGTGCTGAGACTGTCAAAGCAAAAGCCATCGAATGGACCCGACGCGCCGCAATACACACAACAAAACAGAAGGTGGATGAGTGAGGCATAAAACGGCCAATGCCGTCCTTCGCATTGGGCCATTCCAAGAAATAGCTTGAAGGCCTGGGTCTGTGTGTACTGCTCCAATATATAACTAATATCACACATCGTAAAAAAGCAGTTCGAAAAAAATTAGGAGAGTAGCAGATATAAAGAAAGAATGAAAAAAACCAACAATGAGTGTGAACGACATCGTTTTACGTCGAGATCGGTAGGGTATGTGTGCTTAAAGAAAAAAAGAGAAAAGAGAAGAAAAAGCATGTAGGGAAAGGGAGGAGGAGCATGGAGAGCAAGTCGAAACTGATGAAGCAAGTCAGTGAAAAAGGAGACTGCAGAGCGTCAGGGTGTCAAGGTCGTGAACGTGTGCGTTCATGACCGTGTGCGCTATAACTTTGTGACTCGTACTCGCTAGGAGGCCGTCGCGTACTAAGAGTGCTCGTAAACTGGCGCTGCCAGCTATCAAAGTCACCATTCGAGATACGGGAGCCATAGTTAATACCGTCCGAGCTAGCGCCGCTGACCGGTCTGTCCGACATAGACATTGCCGACGTGCGATGGTCGCGACCAAAAGCAGGCTCGTCGTCGTCAAGGAGAAGGCCGATTTTGTGTGAGAGCTGTTCGTTCTCACGTTTGAGCACATTGTTTTCGCTGCTCAGTCGCTCTAGCAATGTCTCGTCGTGTCCACCACGCGCGATCACCAACGCGGATCTCTGTTGCTCGACCTCCTGCTCCAGCTCTTCGACGCGTGACAGACGTTCGTCAGCCTCGCGCTGAGCCGCAATGAGGCTATTCCGCATCGTTCCGAGGTCCTTCTCGAGGGATTCGATGCGTAAGCGTAGATCCTTGTTTTCGCTGATGGCACGTTGTGCTTGCCGTTGCATGTCAATGAGTTGACTGCGGAGTGATTCGCTTGAACGTCCATCGTCCGAGAGGGGTGTAGCGCGGCCGTTGGGACGTGTGCGAGAGGTTGATTCCGTACTACCGGATGACCCGCGCAGCGAGTCAACCTCGGTCAACAGACTCGTGTTGAGGTTCTTCTGTTTCATTAGCTCGTCCTTCATGCGTCGATTCAACCGTTCGGTTTCCCTATTGTAAGCCAACCACGTTTAGACCGATCGCCCACATTCTATCATGAATCACACCTACTTCACAAGCTGCACCGCGAGACGGTAGTCGTCCTCGAGCTGCTGCATTCGTGCCTTATAACTCCGCTCTACATCATCGGCGCGCCGCTCCGCCTCCACGACACGGGCATCGCTCTTACTATCGTCCAGATCGTTGCGAGCCAGGGCAGGACTCTGCGTATTGCGGAGACGATCAAGCTGAGTCGATATTGCGCTGACCTGTGCGAGCGCGTCTTGCTTCTGGCGTGACACAGTCTGCAACTCGCGTTCGGTCTGTTCTTGCAGGCGCGCGTACTGTGCCAATTTTGTCTCAAGTTCCGCAACCCGGGAGGCTGTCTCGCTCTCGGTCTTTGCCGGTAAACCATCATTGTTGAGCACGATGTCGTTCTCCGCCAGGTAGTTCCGGAGCATATCCAACCGCATGGCCGCATCCGCCGCGTCCTTTGCCTTTTGCTTTAGTTCCGATTCGCGTAAAGCGAGATCCTGGCGTGCACGCCCAGTCTCTGCCAGGGCATTACTGAGCTGAGAACGTAGGCCGGCGACCCGAGTTTGTAGTCCGAGAGCCTCTGTCTCGCTGTCGCGTGCTTTGCGACGCTCATTCGCGAGCTCGCCATGCGAGTCCTCAACCCGTTTTGTCGCGTCCTTTAACATGACCCGTAGTGACGCCACCTCAGCCTCCATAGCTTGCACGCGTTCGGCATGTCTGCGTGTGAATCGGTCCTCCTCAGTTTTGAGGTCGCGATGTGCGTCAAGAAGTTCACCAAGACCCGTGGTGGTGAGAGCACGGAATGCATCTGCCTCTTCTCGGCTCTTGGTCCACGCATTCTCCGCATCCGTGAGTCGTAAACGGGCCGCTTCCAATTCGGCGGTCCTCGTCTCAAGCTCACCGCGTAGCTCCGCAAGCTCCCCTTCGTACTGTCCAACCTGCTCGCGAGCACGTTGGCTCTGCTCGTCGACCTCAGTGGCACGGGAGGTCGCCTTCTGCAGTGCGCTCTGAGCCTGCTCAAGGGCGCGCACGTGCTGGTCGCGAGAGAGCAACAACTCATCGAGTTGCGCTTGCATATTCGTAAACTCTGCGTCCTTCTGCTCTACCAGCGATGTCTGCGCGAGGAGTCGATCTCCCTGTTCTCGTAGCTCGGCGTCGAGAGCAGCGTGTCGCTCCTGAAGATCCGTGTGGTCCCGAAGCACGTGTACATGCGCCTCCTCCAGTAATCCCGCGCGCTTCGTTGCCTCCGCGGCATTCGCCTCGGCCTGTTCGAGAAGCGTGCTCTTCAGTGCGAGCTCGTCGCTTAGCTGTGCCAGGCGTCGGTCCCGCTCAGCCTGCGCAGCAAGGGTTGTCGATAGTTGACGTTCGAGCTCCACAAGACGTTCGTGCTCCAACCGTGCAACTTCTCCCTCTGAAGAGGCCTCTAGAGCTGCGAGCTTCGCTCGGTAGTACGCAGCCTCCTGGACCGCACCAGCCCGCTGATGTTCGGCCTCATTAATGCGCAGCGACGCATTGCGTGCCTGTTCAGTAAGACTCGCCTGGCGACGGTCAACGTAGTTCAACCTCTCGGAGCCGCACTAGAACAACTAAGTTACGTACCTGAATGCGTCCATGGAGTTTTTTCAGGGTAATAACCGCCTCGGCTATTTTCGGTTGCTCATCTGCAACACCGCGGTCTTCATCACCAAGAGTGGCGTTTACGTAGACGAATCCAGCGTGCATGGCTTGAGAAAGGGCTGCCTTCATCCAAGCCTCACGGCGGCGCAGCCTCTCTAGCTCTGCATCACGGGCCTTGACATCACGAATCAAATCGGTAGTGACATTGCCCGCGGTGCCAGTTTTCGTGGGATGCGTGGAGATTACTAGGCCGTTAACCGAAGCGAGGTTCGGTTGCTGTTGCCCGTAGTCCTGAGTGTCGGGTGATTTGGCGCGCTCACGTTCGACCTGAGGGGACTCAGAACGTCGTTGCTGTACTGACTTGACCACGCTCTCGATACTGAGAGGACCAGTAGGTGTTCCTCCGCGTGCAGGTGGACTAAGTGCGCGCACTTGGTCGGGAGATAACGCACGTTCACGAATTACCGACTCGGTCGAACTCTCGACATCGTCGTCTCCTCCAATAACTCGTCTTGGCTTACCATTTACACTGGCTGGTTGCGATGGGAGACCATTCGGACCGGGACGTTGCCCACGCGCATTCGGCGGAGATACCGCGCGGCGCAACTCTTCAGGGTCAGCAGCCGGTTGAAAAGGAGAATTGCTGTTTGTCGCATTGCCACCCGCTGAAGAAGGACGTGGTGGTTGCTCCTGGGTTGGAGGACCCGCAGATGACTTGCGCGCGAGTTGGGTAGTCTTCTCACCGGGCTTGACAGTATTGGGTTCGAGTTTAGGGTACTTGATGTGCTCTGTGTTTACAAACCTGTAAGCCGTCCAACAAAATGACAAAAAGGAAATACGAACTTGTGTCGAGAACGTGAATAAGTGCAGCTTCGTCCGCCTGTACACCTGCTGCTGATTCTCCTCCAAGCACGAAGACCCGTGTGCCGTTGGACTTGGTCCCATGTTTTGAAACATGAACCATCGCTGAGCTGGATATGTGTGAACTAGGAGCGCGTGCGGTTCAGCAGGCCAAATCACTCACTCGACAACTTGAAAGCCGTCAAATCACCCAGGTCGGTTCCGTCGACGCCACGACCACCAAAGACATACATAACATCATCGACGAGGGCAGCAGCGTGACCTTCACGGGGAGACGGAATATACCCAGTACATTGGAGCTCTGTCCACTTTCGTGTCGGAACGTCAAACAACCAAGTGTCGTTATAATGATATCGGCCGTCGGTACCACCGAAACTACAAAGGGTTGTAAGAAAAGGGGAAGACGGTGGGCAAAGGGGTGACGAACATGATGATACGGTCACCATGGGTTACTGATGCATGGCCAGTCCTCCGAGGGGGCTTCTCGTTTCCGGGTGCGGGTTCATATGACTCCCAAAAAGGGTTCGACTTTACTGTGGAATATCGAGTCAACATGGCTTCGAACAATATCAATGGGCTAACGTACGAGAGTTCAAGTCGAACCCCCACATATCATTCAAAAACTCCCCGTCGACCTGACCACCGAAGACGAAGAGCTTGGAACCGACCATCGTAACGGCATGGCCGTAACGCCCAACAGGCCCGGGAGAATTGGCCACGACGCGGGTCCACTCTCGTGATACTGGAGTGCAAGAGACTCTAATCAGCTGGAGCCAGTAATATCAAAAGAACCGACGTGCCAAGATTGAGAAGATAAAGGGAATCATCCTGTGGCTCATTCGGTGCCTCCTGGCCTCCGGTATTGGTGTCACCGCCCCAAATCAAAAGGACGCTGCTAACGAGGGCGCCGGCATGCCCGACACGTGGGCTGGGAATCTCTCCGCTGGTTTGCAACAGAGTTGCAGATAGATCCCGCGTTGAGAAAACATATAGATCATTGCGTGCAGAGTCGTGTACAAGGCCTCCGAAAAGGAACAACTCGCCGGCGGGTGTGGCAACGGCGGGAAGTGCATGACCATACCGGGGAAATGGCGATGGCGACGGTCCGGATGAGGGAGCATTCTTGCTGAGTAAAGTCGGGGGTAGAAGGTTCAGGCGACGCGCGGTCCATGGATAGACAGGCCGGGGCTGTTGTTGTTGTTGCGGAGGGGGTGATTGCGATTGGGCGGGAGGCGGTTGGTGTTGCGGTGGCAGCTGTTGGGTGGACTGTGAAGCGAGACCATTTGCGGAAGATGAGTTGGAGGGTGGGGAGTTGGAGCTTGTTGGGGGGCGAAGAGATGTCGATGATTGATTGTAGGAGCCGGGTAAGTTCTGGGTGGGATGGCTAAGAATTGGAGAGAATGATGGGGGTTAGGCGGGGGTAAGGATACAGAGAAAGAAAGAGGTTTACATGTCGGTGTCGCGAGGGAGGTGTGCGGGCTGTGGGGCCGGCTGTGGGTGGTGCTTCTCCTGGTTGAGATGAAGAGAAGAAAAAGAAAGGTAAGGAAGCGAAAGTGGAAACGGTAGAGGAGGGTATGTAACTGACATTCTTCTTCCGCGAGAAGAAGGACATTCTCCTTGATCTGATGGACGGTATGATTGGGGGAGTTGTCGAGAGGGCAAAGTGGAGAGGGAGAGCGACGAGGTGGAGAGGACGGGGCTGCCAATCCAATCGTGCAAAGCGGATAGATTCCCACGACTACTCATTCCAGCTAATTATCTCCCCCTCGTCTCTCTCGTGATCCCGCTTCCTGTGCATCATCACCCGCTCTGCAGATGGGAACAGTCGGTTGCAATCTGTAAACCCCATCACTTTCCTGCTGCCACCCGAACAACGCCACCCACCCGCATATGCGCATATAAATATCGGTGTTCTGCCTCAATCGTCAGTAATGCTTTATTGGGAGACGCTCGACGCACTCGACCGGATTTGTGGCCCTTGCCACACCCGTATTTATCTGGTCTTTAGTCGTTGAAACTAGCATACGATAGTGACGTGTATCTACCAGTGACAAACGAATACACATACCATCCTGCAGCGCAGGCTGCGAAGGAAGCACCGAGGGCAGTTTGGGGCGCGTAGGTGCAGTGCTCATCGTTCTTGTAAGACCCTCGTTGGCGGGCCGCGCAACAGATTCGAGACATGCACCGTTTGAAGACAACGTTCCCGCCACGCCCCGTCAATCTCCACTTGCCTCCTCACAACATGCCCACTCCTCCACCCAACCTGCAAAAGTCTCCCCATAAGGCCCCGCATCCAGTCTTCCGTTGGTCCGGCCACACAAACCCCTCCTCCACGCCGCCTTCACCCTCATCCGACCCCGTGGAAAACTTGCTCGACGCCCTCACATCCCCTCTTCCTGCCCTCTCCGTACCTACTATCAAACGACCCCCGAGGGCTGTCCCTCCAAACATTCCCCTATCAAGGTCTCCATCTTTCCTCCGTAGTCTCTCTCGCGTGACACTCCCCACTGCATCCCTTTCTAACCTCATTCCCGCCACGCGTCCATTTGACCCTCCGGATGACCGCCAGTTTCCAGGAGCTCCAATATTTCTCCAACATTCCCCCCCGGAACGCTCCTCAATAGAGGCCCTCCGTTCGCTCCGCAACCGAGAGAGCGCTTCATCGGCCCGCCTCAGCAGAAGCACATCACACCCATCATTAACATCTCTGTTCTCAACGTCCGCGACACCCTCGTGGTGGCGGTTTCAAAATGACAACAAAGTTAACATCGATCGTCTGCTCAGCGAGGAAGATCGAGCTCCGACAGTCGAGGAGGAGCGGTCCCGAATTCATAAGAAATGTTCGTGGTGTTCCGTTACCCTCGGTATATTCTTTCTTACCTTTTCCCCGCGTAGATATCTCACCCGAACATCCGATCGTGTTCTGTCACGGTCTCCTTGGCTTTGACTCGGTTACCATCGGTCCCGCCATTGCACCTCTCGAGGTGACACATTGGCGAGGGGTCAAGGAAGTCCTGCAAGCGAATGGAACCGAGGTGCTCATGACGCGCGTCCCTGCAACAAGTTCCCCTGTTCAACGTGCGAAAGTACTCGAACAGAAGATTGAGGAAATGTATCCAGGGCAATCAGTCCACCTTCTTGGTACGTCTCCACCGTCACATTCTGGTCATGCGCTCACACTTATCCAGGGCATAGTATGGTGAGCCCTCTACTTTCGCCCTGTCGCTGATAGCCAACCCTGGCTTACAATGATGTCCAGGGAGGCCTCGACTGCCGGTACCTCGCATCAAACCTGCACGACCACACCTTTCGCATCCTCTCAATCACCACAATCTCGACCCCACATCGCGGTTCCTCTTTCGCGGATCACTTTCTCGATGCTGTCGGGCCCGAGCGCTTTCCCTCATTCCTCTCGCTCCTTGACATGCTCCCCAATGGCGGAGGTGACGGTTCGGCATTTTCGTGCCTCACCCTATCGGCCATGCGCAAGTTTAACGAGCAAACACCGAATGTGCCCGAGGTAAAATATTTTAGCTGGGGTGCAGTATACAACCCAGGGTTGATTGACACCTGGAAGTGAGTGGACGTCATGCCGTCTCTTCGATCTCGATTTTTCTCATAGCCCTGTTGTATTGACCATGACTTTATACCTTTACGCCGTAGGTGGCCACACTCGGTGGTTCTAGAAAAAGAAGGCCCCAACGATGGCCTCGTCTCTGTAGAGTCTGCGAAATGGGTAAGCTTGACGGGTTTCCCTTTTGTTATGTGCGCGCCCTGCTCAATTCTTTTTTATCTTCCCCGTAGGGAACATATCTCGGTACGGTCGAGGACGTAAGCCACCTCGACCTAGTCGGGTGGGTCAACGCTGCACGGTACAGCTGGGCGAAGTTTCGTGGGCGCAACATCGCGTTCCATCCGGCGACGTTCTACCTCTCCATCGCAGACCATCTGGCGCGCGAGGTGGACGACGTGCAATCCGGGCCTGAACCAATTGAAGAGGACCCGTGGGACGCGTCCTCTGAGCGAGACGACAGTGAACGATAAAGTATATAATATTTACTCAGTCGGCCTTCATAGATGGATTCAATTATACCATGTCATACTTATAATCGCAATGTAGCTATCTTAGTTAGGATACCGTCTAGTCTATGGAAGATTAATGAACCATACAGTGGAGTATGAGGTTGGCACCATTTGAACGTGAATGAGCAAGATAAAAACAAGATACGTACATCATCAGGGATTGCCGCTGTCGGACCCCCTAATATCAAGACGGTATAACTCGTACAGTGTGTACGCAGCGGACGCGGCGTAGCGGAGCTGTGCTCTCGATGCGTTGTTGGTAAAATCGTGTCATCATCGTGTCTGCCCTCATAAAACGTTGCTACGGTGCTTCCCACCGTTATGATCCCTACTTATAGGGCGCTCATTCGCCGCAACGTGCGTTTGGCACAGCTAGTATCATTCATTAACAGACAGCCAATCTTCTTCATTCTCACATGTCATGGCGCGGGTGCGCCGTCAAAGGGGCTTACTACATGGCGGAACATTCCTCTTTGCACGGTAAAGGCAGCCATAGATCCTCCTGTTTTTTTTTTTCTCTCGACCGTGTGCGCCCAATACGGCAGGACACCAACTTGGATGGCACCCCCCCTAACAGGCCTCATGCCATCATGCTGGGTGTAATGCTTCCCAATGCGGTGCCGCAGCCAGAGTCATAGCACTATTATTGGGTTGAGGGCACTCCCGTCACCGTTAACAAGGCGCTCGCCGCATTGCGCATCGCCTTTCCACAAGAGTGTGTGTTATACACTCTTGGCGAACACCTGTAACTTACCCGTTTTCCTTACACTGCCCGTTTCCTCAACGATGACCGTGCCAAGCGTTGACCAGGTAGTGACCGTCATCAACCAACTACAAAGCATTGTGGAATTGGTGAGTGCCTATATATTGGGAGAAAGAGAAAACCCAATCGATGATTCTGTGTCCCCCTGTTCCCCCAGATCTCGACGAGCTACAAGCAGTCCGGCGACTCATGGATAACTACACAGGACTCACTGAACCGCCTTACGGTGCTTGTGCTCCGGTGCAGTGCGAAGGATTTCGATACGAGCTCGGAGCTCCAGCAACCCCTAGGTGACCTGCAAAGGTGGTTCTTGACCCTGAGGAATCGCCCCCCGTCACGGCTGATGATTTGTTCCCCAAACCCACAGTGAGCTCGAAGCAACGTGTACACAATGCCGG
>WNFQ01004773.1_pt1 | contig 10259 bp, 8 predicted proteins | sample 5400171 | NCBI WGS metagenome assembly WNFQ01 (sample SAMN13153356, study PRJNA577476) | soil metagenome | isolation source: 20 cm soil under Madrone tree | place: USA:California | collected 2016-06-14 | reverse complement strand
AGAAGGCGCCGAGATCGGCAATGGCTTTTACCCTCATGCCAAGGATCGTGCCGTCGTTTTTCAACGCGAGCTCGACATCGTCGATCTGATCGCGCCCGTGAATCGTAGCGGCGATATTCTCGCCGCGGCCTTCAATCCATTTCACCGGACGGCCCGTCTTTTTGGCCAGGTAGCCGACAAGCCCATCCTCGGCGTACACATCGATTTTGGAACCGAACCCGCCACCGACTTCGGGTGCGATCACGCGCGTCCGGTTTTCCGGAACGTTCAGCATAACGGCGAGCTGCGTTCTCAAAAGATGCGGGACCTGCGTGGACGCCCAGACGACGAGTTCGTTATCCGGCATCTGGTAGGTGGCGACTACGCCGCGTGGCTCCATGGAAAGCGGAGCGAGGCGCTGGTTGACAAAGCGTTCTTTGACGATCACATCGGCTTTCTTGAACGCCTCTTCGGTGTTTCCGCTTTCGAATCCGAAGTTAAAAGCGATGTTGTCTGAGAATTCGTCGTAGAGGCGCGGGCTGTCGGGTTCCATTGCCTTCTCGGGATTGACCACGGCAGGAAGGGGCTCGTAATCGATTGCGATCAGATCGGCAGCGTCTCGGGCGACGTATTTGTCGGTCGCGACGACGGCTGCAATGGGTTCACCCACGAATCGCACCTTGCCTACCGCCAGAAGCTGGCGCTGTGCATTCTTCATTTTCGGGATCGAGGCGGCACATGGCACGGGACCGCAATGAGCGGCCACCTCTTCGCCGGTGACGACGGCGACCACGCCCGGAAACTTTTGCGCTCTCGACGTGTCGATTCGCTTGATCCGTGCGTGTCCATGGATGCTGCGCACAACAACCATGTGCAGCATGCCGGGCAGCACGACGTCATCGACGTATGTCGAGGTTCCCGACACGAGACGGGGATCTTCCTTTCTCTTCATAGCCAGCCCGACGTAACGTTGCGGCATACTTAGTCTCCTGCGGCCACTTTGGTTGTTCGTTTCAGCTTCCCCGCGGCGGACTGGACCGCTTTCACAATATTTTGATATCCAGTGCAGCGGCAGAGATTCCCGTCGAGGGCTTCGCGGATTTCCGCCTCGGAAGGTGATTCATTACGCGACAGCAGTTGATGGGAGCACATGATCATTCCGGGAGTGCAGTATCCGCATTGCAGCCCATGCTCTTCCCAGAAACTCTCCTGAAGCGGATGCAGTTGGCCGTCTTTGGCCATACCTTCAATGGTTACGAGGTCTGCGCCATCCGCCTGGACCGCGAACATCGTGCAGGACTTCACTGCCAGACCATTGCTCAGGACCGTGCAGGCGCCGCAGATGCTGGTCTCGCATCCGATATGGGTACCCGTCAGGCCGGCAACGTCTCTAATAAAATGAGCCAGCAACAGGCGCGGCTCCACGTTCTTCTCATAGAGCTTTCCATTGATATTAATTTTCACGTGCATACGTGGTTCTCCTTGGGTGAGGGGACGTATTGTATGCTAACCGTCTAATAAGTTGGATGTGGAATTGTGCCTCTTGAGCGGATCTTCATACATCGCCTGATACGGATACTGCGCGTCGCTGTGCCGATCCTCGTGGCAGTACTGATCGCCATTCCTACGTTCAATTACATCTCGCGCCACGAAGAGAAAAAAGCGCCGCAACAAGTTCAACAGTTGCCGCAGGATGCGGCGGTTTTCACCAGGGACATCACCTATTCACAGACCGAAGGCGGCCGGACTCTGTTCACCATTCACGCCAAGTCCAATCTGGGTTTCAAAGACAGCAAAAACATGCTCCAGGACGTGGATGTTACCGTGTTCGGCAAGACCGAAGCGGAGCCGGCGCGGCGCATCCAGAGCAAAAGCTGCAGCGTCGATCAGCAAAGCAACGACATTCAATGCAACGGTGACGTCCGATTCCAGCTCAACGACAAAACCCGGGGCCGCTCCGAGGAACTCACCTACAATCATCGCGACCACATTGTTGCCTCGCCTGTCGCAACCACCCTTGAGCAGCCTGGCTCTGCGACCGCCCGGGCCAACAATTTCGAATACGCCATCGATACCGGTTTGTTGAAGCTCACAGGGGACGTCAAGGTTCACACAGCGAATGAGACTTCCCTCGAAGGGGGCTCGGCTGTCTTTAATCAAAAGGAGAATTGGGCAACCGTTGCGGGCGGTGTTTTTGTCAAATCCGCCACCGCATGGATCCGGGGCGCATCGGGCCGCGCAGAGCTCATGGAAGAAAGTTTCCAGCCGAAGACAATTGTCGTCGAGGGCGGTGTCACTGCCGAATCACAATCCCAACAAAACCAGAGTACATGGAAAATGCGTGCAGAGTGGGTTGAAGCGGCCATGTCGCCGGCCGGCAATGTGGAACGCGTGAAAGCGCTTCGGAATGTTGAAGTCGAGAACGTGGCGGTCGATAAGCGGCAGCAAATCACCGGCGGCGAAATAGACGCCATTATGGATGCAAATGGAAAAGTGAACCTGCTCAAAACCCGGGAAGGTGCGCGCATGATTCTCGGGTCCGATCGAACGCTCCGCTCCACCACGATCTGGAGCAATATCGAAGGATCCGTGGAGACCGAGGAGAACTCGGTTCTGCAACTGGCGGACACTGTCATCGAAGGCGGCAAGTTCAGGATCCAGCAGGGAGACATTGTGAAGTTCAGCACGTCAGAGCGGGCGAACATGCGATCGGGTGAGCGCGAGAGCCGGGCCGACCGAACCGAGGCGCGGTTCGATAGCCGGACCAACAGTCTGGTGGAGTTAGTCCAGTCGGGCAATTTTCAGTTTCGCGACACGCAGTTCCAGGGACGCGCTCAGAACGCCCGCTTTGAGGAAGGCGGGGCCGTGGCCACGCTGGATGGTTCGCCTGTGGTCACGAACGCCCAGATGCGCATGGAAGCGGGCCAGATTCGGCTGAATCAGAAAGACAATTCGTTCAGCGCCGCGAGGAATGTGAAAACCGTATCGAAGGGCTCCGCCGAGCCCGTTCTTGTGACGTCCTCCCGCGCGCAGGGCATGGGCGACACGATCATTTACACGGAGAATGTCCAGCTCTGGCGCGGGAACGACACGAATATCAAGGCGCAGCGGCTCGAGATTTCAACCAAAGACAACCGGTTCAAGGCCGACGGCAAGGTGCAGTCGAAGTTTGAGGCAATTCGGGCGTCTTCGGACAGGCTCGATTACGACGACAGCCGCGGAGAGGCCCACTACACCGGCAACGTGCTTGCAAAAAAGCAGGATATGATCCTGGAGACGAGCGATATGCGAGTGAAGCTCGGGGAGACGTCGAAGGACATCGAAGAGATTGTGGGCATCGGCGGCGTGGTCGTGACGCGTGGCGAACAGCGCGGAAAGGGCGATCAGGCCGTTTACAACGCTCAAACGGACATCATTACGCTGACGGGGAAACCCGCGGAGGTCCACGACAAAGAGCACGGCAGCGCTCAAGGCGACCGCCTCATCATGAAAAAGACCAGCGAGACCATGGCCGTGGAAAGCGAAAATGGCGGCCGGGCCGTGACCAAGCATCCGGTCAAGAGATGAGCGGCTGCGAATGCAAGCCCGACAGGGCGCAGCCATCAATAAAATGATTTCACTCACCACCGTAGACGTGTCGAAATCCTACAAAGGCCGAAAGGTCGTTCGCGATGTCAGTCTCGTTGTCGGTCAAGGAGAGGTCGTTGGATTGCTAGGACCTAATGGGGCGGGCAAAACCACGACTTTCTACATGATCGTCGGCCTGACCCGTCCGGACTCAGGCGCAGTCCTGCTGGGCGATCATGACATTACCGATCTGCCCATGTATTTGCGGGCGAAGAATGGCATCAGCTATCTACCGCAGGAGGCATCTGTCTTCCGTAAGTTGACTGTCGAAGCCAACATTATGGCGATACTTGAAACCCTGCCTCTTTCGAACAAAGAGCGCCGGGAAAGGATGGAAAGTTTGCTGGAGGAATTCGGCATAGCTCATGTCAGGAAAAGTCTGGCAGATACGCTGTCAGGCGGCGAACGACGCCGGGTCGAAATTGCCCGCTCGCTGGTCATCTCTCCGAAGTTCATCCTCCTCGACGAACCCTTCTCCGGTATCGACCCAATTACGGTGCTCGAGATTCAAAAAATCATTAACCATCTGAAAACCAAGCGCATCGGGGTTCTTGTGACGGACCATAATGTCAGAGAAACCTTGCAGGTCACGGACCGCGCTTATATCATCAATAATGGATCGATATTTCGGTCCGGTACTCCACAGGAACTCGGAAATGACGCCGAAGTTAAAAGGGTTTATCTGGGAGAACATTTCAGTCTAAATTAGAAGTAGATCGCCCCTATGGCTTATTTGGAACCAAAGTTAGTCACAAAACTCGCGCAGAAGCAGGTCCTTACCCCCGGTCTCGTGCAAATGGTGAGCCTGCTTACCCTGAACAAGCTCGAACTCACTGAAATGATTCAGCAGGAACTGGTGCAGAATCCGGTGCTCGAAGAGGGCACCGAGATCGTCGAAAGCATGGAGCCGACGTCTGAGATTGAAATAGATCAGGGTGCTCCGGCTGGCGAGACCGACGGCACCGACGCTGAGTATCAGGCTCTATCGGAGGCTGCCGCGCGGGATCACTGTGTGGGAGACTCCGAACCGACCGCAGAACGGGCCGTGGAAACGGCCGCGCCTGCCGAGCCCGAGCCCGTGGATGACCCATATGCGGACATCGACTTCCAGAGCTTCGACAATTACCTCAACGACGGGGCATCACGCCCCCGCGAGACGGAAATCTTCGAGAAACCATCCTTCGAGAATTTCCTCGCAAAGCCACCCTCACTGACAGACCATCTGGAATGGCAACTGGGTCTGGCGACTGTTGACGAAAACATCCGGCTCGCCTGCCACTCGATTATCGGAAATCTCAACGAAGACGGCTACCTCTGTGCCGTTGACGAGACTGGTCGCGAGGTGCCTATCACGCTCGAGGAAATCGCCGAAAGCGGAGAGCACACGCTGGAGGAAGTGCAGCAGGCCCTGGAAGTGGTTCAACGCTTCGATCCGCCTGGAGTAGCGGCGCGCGATCTGCGGGAATGCCTGATGATCCAGCTGCGGATCCTGGAGGAGGACGACACGATTGTCGCCGAGGTCGTGGCCGATCATCTCCACAAACTTCAGAACAAGCAGTTCAAGGAGATCGCCAAGGCGCTCAACCGGCCGTTGAACGTCATCATGGAGGCGGTCGAGATCATTCAACAGCTCGATCCGAGGCCCGGTCAGAAACACAACAGGACGCAGCCGCGGCTGATCGAACCGGACGTGTTCATCGTCAAGGTTGGCGGCCAGTACACCGTCGTCACGAACGAAGATGAAGTCCCACAGCTTCGTCTGAGCCCGACCTACCGCCATATGCTCGAGCGCGATGCCTTGAACAAGGACGTAAAGAATTATGTCAAGGATTGCTTCAAGTCTGCCGTCCAGCTGCTGAAAAACATCGAGCAGCGGAAGCACATCATCGTGAAGGTTTGCGAGGCCATTATCCGGCGCCAGACCGACTTCCTGGATAAAGGCATCGATCAGCTGAAGCCGATGATGATCAAGGACGTTGCCGAGGAAGTGGGCGTCCATCCGTCTACCGTGAGCCGCGCAGTCGCGAATAAATTTGCGCACACCGCGCAAGGTGTGTTCGAACTGCGATTTTTCTTCTCGGAAGCGGTAAATGGTCCGATGGGCAATGGAACTTCACTGCTGATCGTTAAGCGCAAAGTGAAGAAGTACATCGAGACCGAAGATCCACGAAGTCCGCTGACGGATGAAAAGATTGCCCAGATGCTCAAGGAAGAAGGCATCTCGGTGACCCGCCGCAGCATCACGAAATATCGCGAAGACTTACGCATTCCAAGCACACATCAACGTCGCGTCAGATCCTGAGAAGAGGTCTCCTATGAGTGTGGATATTACGGGTCGCCACATCGAAATCACTGAGCCACTTCGGAAGTTCGCCACGGATCGCCTCGAGCGACTCAGAGGAGTTATCGAGGAAGTTCTCGAGGCGCATTTTACCCTCACGGTCGAGAAACATCAGCGCCACCTCGCGGAAGTGAACATCAAAACGCGGGATGATTTTTACCATGGCGAAGAAGTTTCCACCGATATGTACACCTCTATCGCCGCCGTTCTGGACAAGGTCGAGAAACAGATCCTCAAGCACAAGGGCCGCAATGTGACTCGCAAGCGACACAACAATCACCAGGGCGCGGGAGTCGTTTCGACAACTTCCATCATCGAGGTCGAGGAAATACTCGGCGAGCGGTTGCCAAGAATCATCCGCTCGAACGAAGTTGCGGCCAAGCCTATGAGCATTGATGATGCCGCGATTGAGATCGGCGATTCGGATCGTGAATTCCTGGTATTCCGGAATGCATCGACCGAAAGGCTGAACATCGTCTACAAGCGAAAAGATGGGAATATCGGATGGATCGAGCCTGAAGCCTGATCTTGAAGTGCAACCATCGTCCTTCACTATCATCACCGGTCTGAGCGGCTCCGGGAAGGGAACCTTCCTCCGGGCGCTCGAAGACCGGAGCTATTTCTGCGTTGATAATCTCCCCGTCGGCCTTCTAAGCAAATTTTACGAACTGGTTCTGAAATCGAGCGAGGAGCCGGCCAAGGCCGCGCTTGTGATCGACGTACGCGAAGGCCAGACATTGAGCGAGCTTCCTTCAATCCTCGAAGAGCTCAGGAACGATCACGCGCTGCAGATCTCCGTGTGGTTTCTCGAGGCATCCGATGAGGTGCTGGTCCGCCGCTTCAGCGAAACCCGGCGGCCGCATCCTCTCGATCCGAATCGCCCTGTCCTGGAGGCTATTGCGCTCGAGCGCGAGCTGCTGGCGCCTATCCGGGACGTGGCCGATCATGTGCTGGACACGTCGCAGTTCACGATCCACGAACTGCGCCAGCACGCGGTGCGGCTGTTCGAAGAACGGACAGACCAGCATCTGCTCGTCTCGCTTGTGAGTTTCGGTTTCAAGTACGGCGTTCCCATCGATTCCGACCTCGTCTTTGATGTGCGCTTTCTTCCCAACCCGAACTTCGTGCCGCATCTGAAGGCATACACCGGCTCGGACACGAACGTGATTGACTACATGAATTCCCAGGAAGCAACCGGCAAATTCCTGAAGCACGTCTATGACTTCATCGACTTTCTGCTGCCGGAGTACAAAAGGGAAGGTAAGTCCTACGTCACCATTTCCGTCGGCTGCACCGGCGGCCGGCATCGTTCCGTCATGATCGCGAACGCCATTGCCAAGCACGTTGAAGGCTTGAATTACCGCGTCAAAGTGTCACATCGAGATGTCGAGAAGAAGGGGTGAAAAGTAATTCGGGGACAGACGCATAAATCACCTAATTAGCGGGTAGGTAATCTTGAAAGCTAATTAGTTGTTTATGCGTCTGTCCCCGAATTATCCCTCGCCGGTCCCCCCACGCTCTTTTTTATGTGCGGAGAATATATCTCACGAGTAAACTTCCGGCAAACGAGGCCGAGGAGAAACCTATGAAAATAGCCGCCGTCGCACTGGCAATTTTGTTGGCTTGCATGTCTGCTCTCGCACAACGTCCGTCCGATCCAGCGTTGTTGATACCGCAACATGCACCGGAACTGGACTACGTGGCTGTTGCAGAACCTCTCGGGTTTCCCGCCGGCACGACTCTGGCAGGAGCGGCGGCGAGCGTCGCGTTCGATTCCAAAGGGCATCTGTTTGTGCTGACGCGCGGACAGCCGTCTCTATACGAGTTCGACAATAACGGAAAGTTCATTCGCTCCTTCGGCGAAGGTCTTTTCACCCGGTCGCATGGATTGAAGATCGATAAGGACGGCAACATCTGGGCCACTGATGTCGGTGCGCACACCGTCATGAAGATCAGCCCGCAGGGACAGGTTCTATTGACGCTCGGAACAAAAGGACAACGGGGCGCGTGGGACGCGTCGACGCAGCTTTTGAACGAGCCCAACGATATTGCGATTGGCCGCAATGGAGACTTATTTGTCGTTCAAGGCCACACTCCTGGAGCCATGGGCGATCCGCGTGTGCTGAAGTTCGACAAGAATGGGAAGTTCATCAAGTCGTGGGGCGGGAAGGGAAAGGAACCGGGCAAGTTCGACGTTGCCCACGGGATAGCGATGGACGCCAAGGGATTGCTCTGGGTGACCGATCGAGAGAATCAACGAATTCAGGTCTTCGATGCGGACGGAAAATTCATCAGGGAATTGAAGTACGCCGGCTTGCCGTGCAGCCTGGATATCGGCAGCCAGTACATCTACATGGTGAACGGGTTTGCCGGCCAGGTCCTGAGGATGGATTTGGATGGCAAGGTTCTCGCGGCCACCGGAAAGCCTGGAAAGGGTATTGGTGAATTCGGCGAGGCTCATGTTCTTGCGGTGAGCCCGAAGGGAGAGATCTACGTCGCCGATAGTGTCAACGCCGCCGTGCAGAAATTCGTGAAAAAATGATCACTTAAGACGCGATCCGCTTCAACAAAAAGCCCACGCTCGGCGTCGTCATGTACACGACCGAGCCGGTCATTCGGAGTCTCCGGCACCCGCAGGCAGAACCTGAAGCGTTTTAAGAAACTCGATAATCTCGGCGCGATGAGCTTCTGTCGGGCGGAAGAACGCATCACGAGCCGGCTCGGCCTCTCCGTGGTGATGGTCAATCGCTTCCGTAAGTGTTGTGCAATCTCCGCGGTGACCATAAGGTGCCGAGTTGCCGGCATCCCAAAGCTTTCTGGTCAGGAACTCGCGCGTGGAGATGCCCGCTTGAGAGACTTGCTCATTGCAGAAGAATTGATCCGTGGTTCCACAGAGGTCGTGGCGCTTCAGATCGGTAAACGCACGAACGATTGCGCCACCATCATGGGCTCTTTCAAGTCTCGGTTTCTCCCCGTCTCGAGTCATGTCGAAAGCATAAGGTGAGGAAACATCTTTAAGCTGCAGGTTCCCTGCAGGGTTGAATGGATTGGGTTCGGTGAACCAACGGCTGCGCAACTTCATTGCAGGAATGTGGCATCCTGCACATCCGATAGCGGCAAACATGGACTCTCCGTTCTCCACGGCTTTTCTTCGAACGGGATTGCGGGGCATCAACCGTCCCGGCGTTCCAAGCTGTGCCTGGAAAATCGTTACTGCGGTGATATCGCCGGCTGTCAGCTCGTGCTGTACTCCGTCCTTGTCCGGGTCCGGATCACCAGGGAATAAGAAAGAAAACCGTTCGTCGGACTGCATCCCGTGATGGTGATTCATCGCATTATTGGTGAACTCGCGCAGAGAAAGAACCACGCCCTTCTGGTGGAATGGACGAATTTTTAGATCAGTGTTCACGCCTCGGACACGGCTGGTGTCCAGAGTAGCGTTGGGATGCGCAACGATCGAACCGAAGTTCACTCCCTTGGTGTTCAATTGCGCGATGACGTCTGAAGAAGTTGCCGCCGCTTTCGAGAGTGAACCGGCCCGAATTGCGAGTAGATCTTCGGTCATTTCACGCGCCAGCATTTCGATCGGCCCCGCCCCGAACATTCCCAGGGTGTTCCGCTCGTCGCTGAACTGGCCGGAAACGGACTCCGTTACCGGGTCCAGAGTCTGAGCCAGTACGAACACGTTGGCCACAAAATCGCCGGCACCGCCTGCGCGTGGCTGATTGTGGCAACCCGCGCAGGAACTGGCGTCCGGAGCAGAGGTGCGAATCATTGCCGGAGCGCTGCCTCGACCGTTCTCGATGTCGCTCTGATCCAGATGAAATGGGATCGCACCCACGTCACCGATCTTTTGACCGGCAGTCACTCCGGCGAACAGAAACAGGCATCCTGCCGCAAGACAATTTCGGACGTTTCTCATCTGTCACCCTTCGAAGACTCCTGGAATTTGAACTTGGCGCGGAAGTTCGGACATCCGGTGGCATTTGTGCCGAAGGGCCCTTCTTCGATGAAGCCGCTGGCACCGCTGAAGCCGGCGATACCACCAGTCACCGACAATAGTTCCCCGGTGGGAGTGGTGTAGCCCTCGGCAGTTAACGCCCGGCCGTCGTTCAGGATGAAGTACTGGGTGTTGAGGGCGAAGGGCACCGATGCGTAGGCCGAGGCGATGGCAGCCGGAAATGGTTGAGACACCTGGCCGCGGCACATCCAATTGCCGATCGGGGCGACTCCGTTGACGGGTTGTGTTGGATCGTTGGTCGCGGTTCCAGAAGGGAGAGTCCCGGCAGGAAATATCTTGCCGTTGACGATG
>WNFQ01004397.1_pt1 | contig 10259 bp, 10 predicted proteins | sample 5400171 | NCBI WGS metagenome assembly WNFQ01 (sample SAMN13153356, study PRJNA577476) | soil metagenome | isolation source: 20 cm soil under Madrone tree | place: USA:California | collected 2016-06-14 | reverse complement strand
TCGTTGATCGAATATGCGAAAAGGCTTTCGCCGAAGAAAATCGTGCTCGTGCACGGCGATCCATCAGCTGTTGCGTGGGTGCGCGCGAAATTAATTGTCGATCTTCCGCAGGCGGAAGTCATCGTTCCGGCGCCGGGGACCGAGTTGGAATTGTGATCTCAAAAGGACTGTCATCCCGAAACCGCGCAGACGATGAGGGACCACACATTACCTATCGTGTTACCCTGCTTATAGAGCGTGATCATCACCGAACGGGAGGTTCTTCGCTTTGCTCAGAATGACACGGTGAAAATTACATCCTGGAATATTAACTCACTCCGCAAACGGCAGGACCGTCTGTTTGCGTGGCTTGATACGGCCAAGCCGGACATCGTTTGCCTGCAGGAAACGAAATGCCCCGACGAGCAATTCCCGGTACTTGCCTTGCAGTCAGTTGGGTATCATTCGGCTTATCACGGAGAGAAATCGTATAATGGGGTTGCGATTCTTTCGAAAACCGAGCCGCGCGATGTCCGTCTGTCGCTGTGTGATGAAGTTGTCGATCCACAAGCGCGGGTTATCGCGGCAACAGTCGATAACCTTCGCGTCTTTTCGATTTACGCACCGAATGGACAAGCCGTCGGCTCGCCTGCGTACGAGTACAAACTGAATTGGTACGCGCGACTGGGTGATTGCGTGGCGCAGGAAAAATCTCCCGATCTTGTTGTTTGCGGCGACTTCAATGTCGCCCCGGAAGATATCGATGTTTACAATCCCGATCTATGGCGCGGCGCGATCATGTGTTCTGATGGCGAACGAAAAGCATTCCGCCAGTTATGCGAGGCCGCTTTCCGGGACACGCTGCGATTGCATCACAAGGAAGACGGCCTTTTTACCTGGTGGGATTATCGGATGCTTTCGTTTCCGAAAAATCGCGGACTGCGTATCGACATGATTCTGGCGAGCGAAGCCCTGGCGAGAAAATGCACTGCGGCAGGAATCGATCGCGATGCGCGGAAAGGAAAAGAACCCTCCGATCATGCACCGGTTTGGGCAGAGTTTGGGGAATAGAAAAACGCCCAACGCTCAACATCCAACACCCAACGTCGAGCTCGGATTCTGAATTGGACGTTGGACGTTGGGCGTTGAACGTTGAGCGTTAATGCCTAGCGAGCCGCATCTCCGCGTTTCCAATCCGCCGCGCCGCCCGCTAATGATTTGGGATGGCGAATGCCATTTTTGCAAGCGCTGGATCGAGCGGTGGCGCGAAATCACCGCGGGCGAAGTTGATTACGTCACCTCCCGGGAAGCAGCGAATCGGTTTCCCGAGATCCCGGTCGAACAATTCAAACGCGCCGTTGCCTTCATCGAACCAGATGGGAAAACGTTTTTTGCCGCGGAAGCTGTCTATCGCTCATTGCGATGCCGATCTTCGAGAAAATGGCTGACCTGGAGTTATGATCACATTCCCGGGTTCGCAACAATTTCCGAACTCGCCTACAACTCGATCGCTCGTCATCGCGGCATCGGCTCTGCGATTACGCGCCTGCTCTGGGGGAAAGACGTTCGTCCACCGACATATTTTTGGGCTCGGCGCTGGTTTCTTCGCGCGCTTGGCCTGATTTATTTAATCGCATTCGTTTCGTTCTGGGTGCAGGTCGACGGGCTCGTTGGCAGCAACGGAATGTCGCCGGTAAATCAATTTCTGCCGGCAGCCCACGAACAACTCGGCCGAGAGGCCTATTCGCTTTTGCCGACACTTTGCTGGTTCAACTCGAGCAACGTCTTTCTTCATTTCCTCTGCGGCGGCGGTGTTGTTTTGTCGTTGCTCCTCATTTTTGAAATTGCCCAGGTAATCTGTCTCATCGCGCTATTCGTTTTTTATCTGTCGCTCACCATCGCAGGGCAAACGTTTCTCAGCTTTCAATGGGATATTTTGCTGCTGGAAACCGGCTTCTTGTCGATCTTCCTCGCGCCGTGGCAGCTTCGGCCAAAACGCGCAAGGGAACCGCCAGTCTCGCGCGCCGCGCTCTTTTTGCTAAAGCTGCTTCTTTTCAAGTTGATGGTGATGTCTGGCGTTGTGAAGCTCACCAGTGGCGACGATTCCTGGGGCTGGCTGGATCAGTCGTTTCATTGGAGCGCGCTAACGGCGCTCGATTATCATTACTGGTCGCAACCGCTGCCGACCCTCTTTGCGTGGTGGGCTGACAAAAGCCCTGAATGGTTCAAGCATTTTTCGGTCGCGTTTTGTCTCGTAGTTGAAATCATCGTTCCGTTTTTCATCTGGGCGCCGCGTCGGCCGCGGTTAATTGCAGCCGGATTGATAATTTTTCTGCAAATCGCGATCGGCGTCACCGGCAACTATTGCTTCTTCAATCTGCTAACGATCGCGTTGTGTTTGTTATTGATTGATGATGCGGTTTGCCGTGGAAAGGATGTCCGCGGCTCCGCGTTCGGTGCGCAACCTTCGACGTCGCTCAGGGCAGGCTCAGGTCGCGTCCTATCATCGCGGTTATCCACGTACGGCTCGATCGCGGTGATTGTTGTCACGTTGCCGATCAATGCATGGCTTATTTTCACTGCGTTTAAACCCGACGCTCCGTGGCCGCGCCCGCTCGCGGCGATTTATGGCCGGCTCGAAGCATTTCGGATCGCGAACGGGTACGGACTTTTTCGTGCGATGACGAAGGACCGTGGGGAAATTGTAATCGAAGGCAGCGCTGATGGCATTGATTGGCTACCTTACGAATTCAAGTGGAAACCAGGCGACGTGAAACGCGCGCCCGGCTGGTGCGCGCCACATCAACCACGGCTCGATTGGCAGATGTGGTTCGCTGCTTTAGGAACGCCGCAGCAAAATCCCTGGTTTAGTGGATTGGTCATCAGGCTCCTGCAAGGGTCGCGGGATGTGAGCCGATTATTGGCGCACAATCCGTTTCCAGATCAGCCGCCGCACTACATTCGGGCAAGTTTTTACCGTTACCGTTTCACCACTCTGGAGGAACATCGCCAATCGGGCGCATGGTGGAAACGCCAGGCGCTTGGCGAATATTTGCCGACCGTCTCGCTGGATCAGCTGCACTAAGACCGACACTGGTTTGGCGAGCCAAAGTGTGGCGGCGGACACGCGCACCCCTTGAGAGATGCACGTTCACGAATATATTTCGCGTCATGTCGAAGGAGGGGCAGATCGTAACCGAAGGAACGGTGACCCAGGTGTTGCCGGGTACCATGTTTCGCGTCGATCTTCCGGGCCAGCGCAATGTGCTTGCCCATATCTCTGGCAAAATGCGCAAGCATTTCATCCGAATTGTGCCGGGCGACAAAGTTTCGTTGGAGCTTTCGCCCTACGATCTGACAAAAGCCCGCATCGTTTTTCGTGAGCAGTAGCGGCGAACGTCCGCGCCTCAGTACTGGCACGAGATTTGTTTGCCGAATCTGCAAAGCGCGCGGATACTGAGGGAGAAAATTAACTGGAGATTACTAATGGCTGAAGATAATAAAGCAGAACAGAACGCGTCCGCCGCGGCGGGCGCGCAGGACAAATTGGAAAGCAGCAAACAACACGCGCGCAAAGCAGCCGAGGATTTAAGATCGGCGGCGGGCGCAATCGCGGGAGAATACCGCGGCAAGGCAGAGGAGGCCTGGGGCGAAGCGCGGGGCAAAGCAGAACAAGCCTGGGATGATGCGAGAAATCGCGCCCGGACGTTCCAGGAAGATGCTGAGCAATATGTGCGCGAAAATCCGACCAAGGCGGTGTTCACGGCGCTCGGAATCGGGTTTGTGCTGGGTCTGATCTTCCGGCGCTAATCGCGCCGTGGCCGAATGATCAGCGAGACCACTCGGTCCCGCAATCCTGCGGGGCACGCCGGTTTGCTCGAAAACCTGCTCGCATTCGCGAGTGCGCTAACAGAGTTTTTTGAAAGTCGCCTGGCCCTTGTCGCCCAGGAATCGAAAGCGGCGCTGGTGCAATTGCTGGTGCTCGCGGGCTGTTTGATTCTGGCGCTGATTCTTTTCGGATTTGGCTACGGCTTCCTTGTTGCCAGTGCGGTTGGCGGGCTGGCGCACGTCGCTCGGATTTCGTGGTTATGGATAGCGTTGGCGGCTGCCGGCTTGCATTTCATAATTGCACTGGTCTTACTTCTGATCGCGCGCAATCGAATGACTAGGCCGCTCTTTCGCGCTACGACATCTGAATTAAAGAAAGATCGCGAATGGCTGAAGAATCTGGACACGACAAACCAATCGACGAGCTGAAGGCGCAAATCGCCAATTCACGCGAGCGCGTGGCACGCGATTTGCGCGGACTGCACTACGAGTTGGATTTCCCCGCGAAACTCAGGAGATCATTTCGCGAGCAAACGGTTTCCTGGCTCGCGGCCGCAGCCGCCGTGGGCGCGCTGATTGCGTTTGCACCAATGCGGAAGAAAAAAATTTATATAGACCCAAAGAGCGGCCGGGAAACAAAGCGCAAGCTCCTAGAGACTGGTTTCGCTCTGGGTGCACTGAAAATCGCGGCGGGCCTGGTTCGGCCCGTAATTGTCGAGTTTGCCAAAAAGCGGTTGATCGGTTTTGCCGGGCAATCGCGCCGATCAAGAAAATCGTGAATTATCTCGCAAAGAACTCGTGTGAGTACGCTTTGAAAGTAGCCCGGTCCCGAAAATCCCAGAAAGCTTTCGAGGCCGGGCCATTGCTGGCCCGGTGACGGGCCGCTGTTTACCGGACATTAGGTCGTGATCTCGTTTTCGCTTTTACGCGCCCCCCCGGTCGCATAATCATTCTCCAAAGCGTGCCATGACCACAACAGCTCCGGACATTCCAGTGAAATCGCATCCGCTAACACATGTGGACGAATATCTCGAGGTCGGGCAAAAGGCCGGCGCATCCGACGTTCATCTGGCGGTTAACGCGCTGCCGAGATGGCGTTTGCATGGAACCTTGCAGCCGATCTGGCCCGACGCACCACTGCTAACCGCCGAGCAAACCGCGGCCCTGGCCGAGGGCTTTGTTCCTGATATGTACAAAAAGGAACTCAATGCGCGCGGGGATTCCGATTTTGCGTATGCAAACGAGTTCGCTCGTTATCGCACTAGTGTGGTCCGGCAGCGGCTGGGGATCGAAATCGTTTTCCGCGTGATCAACAGCAACGTGCGCACAATGGACGAACTTGGGTTGCCGGAGCACCTTAAGTTACTCACCCGCTATCAAAACGGGCTGATTTTGGCGACCGGTTCCGTGGGCACCGGTAAATCCACAACACTGGCGGCGATGGTCCAGCAAATCAATACGGAGCGGCGCGATCATATCATCACCCTCGAAGACCCGATTGAGTACGTCATCAAGTCGAAAAACTGCCACGTCTCGCAACGCGAAGTATTCACGCATACCGACTCTTTCGCCACCGCGCTGCGCGCTTCGCTCCGGGAAGATCCGGATATCATTATGGTTGGCGAAATGCGCGACTTGGAAACGATTTCGCTCGCGATTACCGCATCCGAGACCGGGCATCTTGTTTTGGCAACATTGCACACTGGAAACGCGTCGCGCACACTTGATCGATTGCTCGACGTCTTCCCGGCCGATCAACAGGAACAAATTCGCGTGATGGTAAGCGAATCATTGCGCGGGATCATCAGCCACCAGCTGGTGCCAAGAGCCGATGGCGCGGGTCGGGTGCTGGCGCTGGAAATTCTTACCAATACCCCGGCTGTGGCCAACGTTATTCGCGAAGCAAAGACGTACATGTTGCCCGGCATTATTCAGACCGGCAAAAAACAAGGCATGCGTTTGATGGACGATACATTGATCGATCTTTATGATCGCGGCCTGATCAGCGCAGAAGAAGCTTACGCGCGCGCCGACCAGAAGCAGTTGATGCGGCAGCATGTGGGAAAATAACGAAGCACGAATGATTGGAATGACGAAGCCCGAAATTCGAAAGCAGGAACGACATCTCTTTTTGGCATTCGAGCTTTGTCATTGTTTCGTCATTCGTCATTCGTCATTCGTCATTTAGTAATGGCTTACCTCGATCAGTTTCTCAGCGTGATTGTCAAGCACGGCGGGTCCGACCTGCACATCGGGGTAGGGCAGCCGCCGAAAATGCGCATGCACGGCGATATCATGCCCATCCGCGCGGATCCGGTGACACACGAGGAAGCTACGCGGATGATGAGTGAAATTTCCGGTCCGCATAATTGGGGAATTTTCGAGCAGCGCGGCGATCTCGATTTCGCTTACGAGATGGACGAGGCCTCTCGCTTCCGCAGTAACTATTTCAAGCAGTCGAATGGTTACGGAGCAGTTTTTCGTCTCATTCCCACCAAGATTGCCACTCTGGAGCAGTTGGGAATTCCACTGGTGGTAAGAGAATTTGCTAATTTCCGTGGCGGCCTTGTCCTCGTCACCGGTCCAACCGGTTCTGGCAAAACGACGACGCAAGCCGCGCTGATCGACTATATCAACCAAAACTTTTCCAAGCACGTTGTGACAATCGAGGAACCGATCGAATTCGTGCACAACAACAAGCGAAGCACAATCACGCAACGAGAAGTCCCGGGAAACTCGACTTCGTTTGCCGCTGCACTCAAGGCCGCACTGCGCGAGGACACCGACATTGTCCTCGTGGGAGAGATGCGTGATCTCGAGACAATCTCGCTCGCGCTCACTGCGGCAGAGACTGGTCTCCTCGTATTCGGCACACTGCACACAAACAATGCGCGTAAAACGGTTGACCGTATGGTGGACGTTTTTCCGGCCGACCGGCAACCTCAGGCGCGCGCCATGCTGGCAAACTCGCTTCGCGGCGTGGTCGCGCAATTGCTTTTGAAAAGAGCGGACCGCCCGGGCCGAATCGCGGTGAATGAAATTCTGATCTCAAATCCCGCGGTCGCCGCCATCATTCGTGAAGGAGCAACGCAAAAACTCCAGGACGTAATCGTTTCCGGTAGGGCGCAAGGTATGCAGTTTATGGACGACACCATCTGGGCGTTGCTCGAAAAGGGCATTGTCTCCCCGCACGAAGCGTTCATGAAAGCGATCGATAAAGGCCGCTTCAAACCATTTCTCTCTGCGGAAGAAGAAGCACTCGCCAACGCCGCCGGCGCGGCCCCGGACGACGAGAAACGCGCACGTGGCGATTTTGTGAAGCCGACCGGCGCACGCGCGGCGAACCGCGCGGTAAGGTAGAAGGATTAACCGGATCGCTCGGCGCGGCTTCGCCGTAATCAAAACTTTGACTCCGGATTTCGCCGATTAAACGAATTTACAACGGCGCAAACTGGAGCCCGTATCCGATCACGGCGCTTTGGGGCATCCTGAGTCTCTAGCTGGGACGAAAACAGGTTGCGCTCGCTCGCTCGCGAGTTGAATCGTAAACAACAACAAATAAGGAGGCAAAACAATGGCAACACGAACTGGATCGGCTGTTTGGGAAGGCACACTGAAGCAAGGCAAAGGTACCATGAAACTCGGTAGCGGCGCATTCGAAGGTCCTTACTCATTTTCATCGCGCTTTGAGGAAGGAAAAGGCACGAACCCGGAAGAACTCATCGGTGCGGCTGAAGCCGGCTGCTTCTCGATGGCACTTTCGCTCAACCTCGAAAAAGCAGGCCATCCTGCCAAACGGATCGGCACGACCGCGACCGTGAAACTGGAACCCGCTGGCGGCGGATTCAAAATCACCTCCATCGATTTGAAAACAGAAGCCGACGTTCCGGGGATCGATGAAGCAAAATTCCGCGAGCAAGCCGACCTGACGAAGAAGACTTGCCCGGTCTCGGTCGCCCTCGCCGGCACGCAGATCAATCTCGACGCCAAACTGCTCCGGTAGTATCATCCGCGTTATCTGTCGGTTCGCAGTTGAAAAAGGCGGCAGCCGACACGGCTGCCTCTACAGCTTGAGGGTTTCCTGTTCGGCCGCTGGAACTATCGAGGCGAACTTTTTCACCAGTTCATCGAGCTTGGCGGTGTAGTAATCGACGTTTTCGTCGCGGTTTTCGGGATCGAACTCACTGGCGAGCTTCGCGGCTTCATAGGCGGGGACTTTTTTCGGCGTCGCCTTGATGTAATAGCTGATCTGGTTGCCGGGTTTGTAATCGCGGCCGCTTCCGAGGGCGAGCTCGTAAGCTGCGGCGCGGTTGCGCGCCGAGCCGGCAATCTTCGCGCGATATTTCTCCAGTGAATCCTGGAGCGTGTCGGTTTTCATCAACATGTCGATCTTCCATTCGCGGTTCCGGATTTTCCGCTCGAATTCATTTCGAAGATCGGCAATCGCTTCGGGCTTTCCCTGCATGATGCGCTTGATCATTTCCTCGAGGAAAACACGCTGGAATTTCTCGAGCCCGCGCGACTTGAGCGCGCCGCCTTTGATGATGACGTCGCCATCTTTGGTGAGCAGCGCATAGTTCTTCGCTTTGTAGCTGAACATGGCGTCGAACTGTTCATCGAACTCGATGTCGATACCGGCCGGTAATTCTTTGGCCAGACCTGTTTGCAATTGATTGATGTCGATCTTGTCCGGCGGGACGAAATAAATTCCGTCCGTATCGACCTCGATCACCTGTGCGCCTTGCGCATTCAACCAGTCGATCATTTTCTTCAACAAATCGCGTCCGATCTGAGTGACGCGCGCGGCAGCATCGAAATCGGCGAAATGGCCTTGTGCGAACCCTAGATACCCGTAGAAACTGTTGAGCAGAATCTTGAATGTGTTTTGCAGCGCCTGGAGATGATGCTGCTTTGCGGCATCCTTTTCCGCCCGCATGTTTGCCTTTGCTTCCAGTCGAAACGTGCGGAGATCATTGAGCAGATGGCGAAAGATTTGTAGTTGGTCGGTGGCGGGAAAGCAATCGAACTTTAACATGATCGACGGATACAGCGAGGCGATGTCGCAATGCCAGACGCCGTGCGCCACGCCGGTAAAAAAAACGTCGGTGTACCCGCCTTCGAATGCGCGCGCCATCGGCATTTCTGGAATGGAATGGCGTTGCCGAAAATATTCGCGAAGGAACAGCGCGTTAATACGGGTTGCGTTACCGCGTACAATCACGTCCTGGTAGTTGTACGGGAAAATTTGCGCTTGGATAAAATAGCTCGGGCTCAGCAAGTCCGATAACGCGCGCGTTTCGCGTACCCCGCAAAGCGCGCGCCGACGAAATCGTTCGCCGTTGTCCATGTACGCGCGCTGCAATTCCTTCCCTGTAAGCGCTGAAATCTCTTCGCTATCGCAAAGAGCGAAATGCCGGGCAACATCAGTCCGCTCGAAACCGGCAAGGGAACGCATGCCGACATCGTAAAATTGCGCGAGCAAGAAAGTATCGACGAAGTGACGGCCATCGATGGTGAACTTCGGATAATCGATCGTCTTTTCCGCGATTTGGAGTCGGGATGGGCGCGCGCGCAGAAATCCACCGCTGCGTCCCCAATCTAGCTTTGTTTTCGCCTTTTTCGCGCGCGAAACCAGATACGGCAGATCGAATCGGAAAAGGTTATGACCTTCGATCACATCCGGGTCGCGTTCTTTGATCAGCGCGGTGAGTCGCTTAAGCGCCGCGTGCTCGGATTCCTCGACACTTGCAGGATCCACAATCACCAACTCCTCCCAGCCGGTGTTATCTGAGAGCGCGATACTCATGATGTGATTGTTGTAGCCGGGGTCGCTGAGCCCGGCACCGGCATTACCGATCCCGGCTATAGCATCTTCGCGCGACAAAACTTCGAGCTGCATCCGCTTCAATTCTTCAACCGGAAGCTCTTTGAACAATGTGCGACCGGTAGCGGTGAGGTAATGCTGCACCGGATCGTTAAAGGCGAAGAAATCGCGACTCGCCTTTTTGAGACCGTTGCGCAGCGCGATCAGTTCTTTCCAACTATCGACCGTGATCAGCCAGCCATATTTGAGATCGCCTTCGAGCCTCTCGGTCTCGATGCCAAGATCGACAACGTCCGAGTCGCACCAAACAAATGGATGGAATGGCTCTACGTCAGCGACGGTCGATCCGTCCTCTTCGCGGCGATAAACTTTCACGGTACCGGTCTCGCCGAGCTCGATGGCAACAATCCGCGGCATCGGGTCGGCACCGAAGAGCAGCCTGTTTTTCTCGAATTGCATTTTACTTAACAAACCTTCTGTCATTCCGATCGAAGTCGAGGAATCTCTTACTGTTTCTCCGAACTGAGATTTAATTTGAGAGATGCTTCGACTTCGCTCAGCATGACAAGCATGAAAATTCGCTCCTGGTCGATCTTATCGCTCTCGATCTTGTCCGCGGTTTCGGTTT
>WNFQ01006347.1_pt1 | contig 10261 bp, 10 predicted proteins | sample 5400171 | NCBI WGS metagenome assembly WNFQ01 (sample SAMN13153356, study PRJNA577476) | soil metagenome | isolation source: 20 cm soil under Madrone tree | place: USA:California | collected 2016-06-14 | reverse complement strand
GGAAAGATGGGCCAGATGTAGCGCCAGAGGTGGGCGAGCCAGACATATGGAGTCCCGAAGTTTTGTCGCACCACGTTGTACTGCTCGCTGTACGTGGCCATGTTCCCTGAAACACCCACGCTGACCTGTTCCGCGACCACCGTGTTCGAGAGTCTGACCGATTTTCCAGCTTTCGCCATTCGCTGGTTGAGGTCAAAATCGCCATAAATCCGGTATTGGATGTCGTATCCCAGATGGCTTCCGCGTTGATAGAACGTACCCTGGTGGTGCCAGGGATTGGCGAAGCGCAGAATGAATCCGCCCCTGGGGCGATGGATTCCAAAGCCTTCCATTTCCACCGCAAAACACGCGATGTCGATATTGTCCGCCAGAGATTGTTCGAGTTCCTGCCGAGGAATGAAGCGGAGGCGGTCTCCGGCATTGAGGTGCAGGACGAATTTGCCGGTTGCAGCCGCAATGCCTTTGTTCATCGCATCGTAGATACCTCGATCGGGTTCGCTGATCCAGTAATCGATGGAGTCATCGAAATGGCGCAGAATGTCGATACTTCCGTCATCTGAGCCGCCGTCAATCACGATCAACTCAGTGTGCTCGTCGCGCAGCGCTATGATGCTTTCGAGCAGTGAAGGTAGCTCCTGCCGAGCGCGGAAGACGACACTTATGATGGAGACGAGCGGGGGACCAGCACGCGCCCCGCCGCGCAAGCGTCGGCCCCCTTCTATGCGGGCGGTAATGGGATCAGTCAAGTTAACATTATGCACGCGTGATTCAATACGGAACAAGGTTTGGCTTCACAGTTCAGCCGGTTCTCGAGTGTCTCTTTTCGGGGCGGGTGGTTTTGCCCGCGAAGTGGAGTGGCTCATCGCTGACAAAATGTGCACTCTCCCACCGTCGTGGCCTGCTTTGCAGGTAGGGGCGATGAAGTCGGTCATGAGGTACATGGCACTGCCGTGCTGACAGCGACAGAGGTTTGACAGATCGTAGCGCAATATTTTTTCGTGCACTTTTAGCGAGGGCGGTTCCCATTGAATCAAGACAAGACTCCTCTAGTCACGGCGGTTATTCCTGTCTACAACCACGAAGAGTACGTGATGGAAAGCATACGAAGCGTCATCGACCAGAGCTATCCCAAGATTGAATTGATCGTCATCGATGATGGATCTAAAGATCACTCACACGAGATGGTTCTGACCCTCGTCGAGGAATGCAAGAAGAGGTTCTCGCGATTCGAATACATTAGCCGGGAAAACATGGGTCTAGCTGCGACGCTGAATCAAGCTCTGGATATGGCTAAGGGTAAATACTTCAGCCCGCTGGCTTCAGATGATATGGTCCTTCCCGATAAAGTCAGTTGCCTGGTGGAGGTCATGGAGTCGACTGATGACAGATGTGCGGCTGCAATCGCCGATGCATCCTTCATCGACAAACTTGGGCAGGAGATATTTCTGGACTCAAAAGGCAACATTCAACCGACCAAGAGCGCCGGGACTTATAGCACATGGCTAGAGTTTTACACCAGGGATAAAGATTTCGATTACAAAACTGAAGTCGGCCTATATCGGACATTACTTGCGGCTAATTACATACCCTCATTGTCGGCTTTGTTCAGGACGGCCTGTGTAAAGGATGTCGGAGGGTGGACTGTAGGTAACGTATCGGAGGACTGGGAGACCTGGCTTAAACTTACGAAGGACAATACAGTCGTGTTTGTTGAAGATAGAGTGACCGCTCTTTATAGGATACACGGACAGAATTCAATCGACATCATTAAGGATCGAATGCTACAAGCCAATTTGATGCTGATTGTCAAAGAGAAGGAATACTGCACTCGAAGGGGCCTAATGCGAGAATGGGAAAAAGCTTTCCATGGTCATCTTTTTGGGATGCTGAGATATGGAAATTTCCCGTTAGAAGTTAAGTTACATGAACTAAAGCGTGCTGAGCTTACCTCGTTTATCGGTTGGGTTCTGACGGCGCGGTGCAAGACGCTGTTAAGGAACTGGCAGCGGCGATTCTAGGGCAGTCCAGTCATCGGGAAACAGGTACGCCTTAGCCTGGCATGGGATGTCACTACTGGCTATTTATCGGTCGCCTGTCGGGCTGTGAATGACAGGGGTGCGCCCTTCGCTGACAAATGGCTGACCGAATCCATCGAGAAGGGTTTGGAGTACTCGCTGTGTAATCAGAAAATGATAGACGCCCAGTCTTTGTCCAACATCGGCTATCGAAACGGAAATGAATCAATAGAGCTGAGTAAGCGCTGGCGTCTATCACCGCCGTTGGAGTCCGCGCCACACCCGCACGATTCCAACTTGCTGAGACTGAATGATAGGATTTGAGGCCTCCTCCAATTGGAGCGCTAGGCAGCAAGCGCGGATGCCGCCACGTAAATCTCACCGGCGATATCCGGATACCGCTCCCCCATCTGCATAAACGCATCGATCATCTCCGGCGTCCAGTCTTTCTCGATTTGGCCGTTGGAGATCGGCTTTAGGAAGTAGCCGCCAAAAACATCAACGCGCAGGCCGGCTTGGGTAAAGGCGCTGCGGAAGGATTCCGGGTTGAAAACGCGCCGGTGCCCGTGATGCCGATCCATGTCGTTTAGCTCATACTCCTCTTGCAACAAGCCCATAATGACCGCTGCCTGCCGATGGAGACTGCGGGCATTCGGGACAACTGCAACAATCACCCCATCATCCGCGAGCCACTGCCTTGCGCGAGCTAAAATCGCCGTGGGCTCATCCACATGTTCTAGAACATGTCCAAATACGATCGTATCGAATTTTTCAGCAGTCGAAAACTCCTCGAACAGAGAACAATGCACTCTGGCATTTGGATATCTGTCACGCAACGCGCGAACAAACGTCTCTGCTCCCTCCACCAGGGTAAGCTCAGGGAAGTGTTCATAGAGATGAGCACTCATCACCCCTTCCGCTGGCCCCATCTCTAAGCAGCGACGGCCACGGAAGTGGCGACGAAAGACTCTGAACGAATACTCTATCGACGCTGCGTTAGCTCCCTTCGCGTACCAACTGTCGGAGGCAATTTTATCGAGGCGATTTCGCTCGGATGTGACTAGATCCATGTTGAGCTCCCGTCGTGATGCTCCATTTGTGATGTTAACGCGCTTTCCGACAAAATAGTGTACTGAACGAACAATGATGCCAACCACTTTTCACGCTGTGCAAAACCTGCTCTTATCAGGGAGAAACAGATAGTAACTGCTTAGGACGCACTTTTTTCAAGTAAACGCGGCAGGCCCCATAAACCGAACCCATAACGCCACTCAGCCACCTCGCAGCTTTCGAGCCGCAACTTCTGCCAGTTTTTGCAACCGCGAATTGATCGCACTCCACGTCTCTCTAGTCACCTCGTGCTCCACTGCATCTGCGGGCTTGCCGCCCAAGTTGAAGTGACCTGGTAACAGGCGCTTCGCTGTGATCCCGCAAGAATCGTGGAAGGAGATCACCAACACATTCTCGGCCACGGTACGGCAAAAAACCCGCTGCAAGCCTAGTTGTTCAAAGGCGCAGCGGTATATCAGCCAAGCGCTTTCCACCGCGGCCAGCGAACCGGGCCTGAGAATCCAGCGGCCCCATTCGCCGTAATCGCCCTGAGGATCGACATCGTACAGGGAGATCACACCTTCGGCGGCGCCAGAATCCTGCCTCTCGACAACAAAGTAGTAGTCGCCAGGCCGCTCATAATAACGGGCAAACCAGGCCAGTTGTTCGTCCAGGTGCGGAGGAATCGGATGGAGGTAATGATTCCTTTTCGTGTCACTGCGCAATTCTAGTACCAAAAGCGCGTCGGCATCGGTTATCGGACGCAGTCGAAAAGCGGGGCCGGCCAAGATCAGGTCATGCCGCATGGGGGCTCAAGTTACAGCTGCCGACTGCCAGTGCTATGCGTTCGAGGGTGATCATTTTTTGATTAGTAGTCGCTCGTTCGCCTGGTGTCAACTTTCGCTGCCTGGGTGCGGAAGTTTTGATTCTATCAACATGTCCATTTGTCACGCGTCTAGAAGCTGTCACTCGATCTTCATACGACTTGGTGTAATAAGGGGCGAACTACTTGCCAGTGATTCGTCTCGCCATTGCTCCAATTCGCCCTAGTGGTCCGCCCAAATCGCTCATCTGTAATATTCGCCCTGCCGCGAACACGCCAAATCCGGCTGCAATCAAACAGCCAAGCAACATCCCCCATTTTGTTAAGACGATGGCTATGCCGACGCCAGCACAGAGTGCAAATGTCAATACTATTGAGCGGAAAACGGAACTCGACCAGCGAAAGCCAATTCGCCGCCGGGCTAGCCAATAGACCAGAGGCAGGTAAAAAGCGTAACAAGCCAAGGGTGCTATGCCGGTGGTACGCAATCCCATTACCGGCACCAAAACCAAGATGAACCCTGCCATGACAAACCAGGAAGCACTTTCGGACCAGAAAAAGGTCTTTCCATCGCCTGCAGCCAGTATCACAAATCCCAGCGGCCAGCTGGCCACCCTGAGAACATCGCCCAGTACTTGCCACCGCAGGACCTCAACTGCTGGCACGAAAGAGGCCGTGTAGAGCAGACGAATAACCCAAGGCGCCATTGCCATCATGGCTATGAAAACGGGCGCACTCAGCAGTATGGCGATTTCAGTTTGTTCATTTACCAGACGTACAGCGGCATGGTGGTCATGATGCAGGCCGGTCAGACGGGGGTAATAGTCTGCCGCCATGGCCGCAAGTACGAAACCGATGTATTGCGTCGAAATTGTCCAAGCCGCCTGGTACTGACCGAGCGATTCTGTGCCCAGAACTTTACCAACGTAAACTCGAATCCAGAGCTGGACCAATGATCCAACTAGTTCTGCGCCCACGAATGCCAGGCCGAGGCGCAACAGTGTCTTCCATTCGTCTACAATTTGCTGCGTTGTGACGATACCGGGCTCAATCTTCGGTAGTCTCGACACATATACGTGACCGAGGGCAAAATTCACCGCTGGGCCGAGGAGTACATATGCCACAAGTCCGGCATTGCCCCACCGCCACAGCAATCCCACACCCAGCACTGTATTGAGTATTGCCCCGAAGACGTTGAGCCTGGCCAAATCTCCGATACGACGCATGCCCTGAATCAAGGCTCCTTGCGATGCGGCGGCTACCGAGAGCGCGACACCAAGGGAGAGCCATCCTACAACACCCGAACGGGACGTACTTCCCAAGACCGTTACAGCCAGAACCATTCGTAGGGACCACACGACCAAAGCACCAAAGCCGGCCAGCACCAACGCGCCCCAGAACATTGCTCGTCGCGCAACCGCCAGCGCGTGCAGGTCAGCCTTGCTGGAGGCTTCAGCAATCTGGCGCGTCCCAACCGTGCCGACGCCCATGGTCGCAAAGGTGCCTGCCGTTGTCATGAGACCGTTGTACAGGCTGGTCAAACCGACTCCTACCGGGCCCAGCAACACGGCCAGAACTTTGGTACGCAACACTCCAATCGCGATATTGATGAACCAAGCCCCTCCGAGAATGGAAGAGCTCCTTAGAATGCGACGGTAGGATGCCTTCGCCTCAGTCATACCTGTGCCGCTGCATTGACTGCGCGGATCACGAACGTAACACTCGCCTCGTCCAGTTGCGGCCCGATGGGTAAACTGAGTAATTGATTGGCCATGCTTTCTGAAATTGGGAAATGGCCCTCACTATAACCCAGACCCTTATACGCCGGCTGCAGATGCGGGGGAATCGGGTAGTGAATCAGCGTCCCAATACCGCCTTCCTGCAGGGCAGCTTGTAGAGCGTTCCGCTTCGGATGCTGCACTACATAAAGATGCCAGACCGGCACGGCCCAGTCCGGTACGGTGGGTAGCAACAGCCCTGAATCCGCAAGTTCTGCTGTGTAGCGGGCGGCAATCGCTGTCCTGCGAGCATTCCATGCATCCAGAACCTTGAGCTTGACCTGCAGAGAAACCGCCTGGACCGGGTCCAGGCGGCTGTTGTAACCCAGTATTTCATGCACATACTTGACGCGTGAACCATAGTTACGCAATACCCGAAGGCGGTCTGCGATCTCAAGGTTGTTCGTAGTTACAGCGCCAGCGTCACCCAGAGCCCCCAAGTTCTTTCCTGGGTAGAAGCTCCATGCCACCGCGTCACTGTGGCCGCCGATACGGCGACCTTTGTATCGCGCACCGTGCGCTTGAGCTGCATCTTCGAGCACTCGCAAGCCATACTTTCGCGCAGTCTCAAGGATAGGGTCGATATCCGCTGGCTGACCGTAGAGGTGTACCGGGATAATGGCCTTGGTGCGCGGCGTAATGACAGCCTCAATCCTGCCAGCGTCAATGTTGTAGGTGGCCTTCGCCGGTTCAACCGGAATTGGGGTTGCCCCACATTGGCTTACGGCCATCCAGGTCGCGATGAAGGTGTTAGCCGGGACGATCACTTCATCCCCCGCGCCAATATCCATGGCGCGCAACGCCAGATGGAGGGCCTCCAGACCGTTCGCAACGCCATAGCAATGGCGCGTTCCGGTATACGCAGCGAACGCTTGTTCAAATGTTTCTACGTCTTGCCCACCGATATACCAGCCCGAATGGAGAGAGGTAAGAATGGATGCTTCCAACTCGGGCTGGAGCTCCGCATACGCCGCGGCAAGATCAAGAAAAGGTACCTTCATCCAAGCCCCTGTGCTCGGAGGAATTCTCCATAATCACGGTAATAATCAATCTCGTCATACCGATTGGAGGCGAGAACCATACAGACGGAACCGGAAGAAAAATTGTCCAGCTCCCGCCAGATCATCGGGCACACATAGAGACCGTAGTAAGAGCGGGATAAGTGAACGCGTTTTTTTTTCCCGCCGTCATCAAGCACTACGTCGAAACTCCCTGACATCGCGATGATGAACTGATGCAGTTCCCGATGGGCGTGCCCTCCGCGCTCGGAGCCGCCTGGGACGTCATATAGGTAGTAGACCCGCTGGATGTCAAAGGGTATGTGGTTGCTACCCTCGATGAAGGTTAGATTGCCGCGCGGATCTTGGATTTTTGGGAGATCGATGATTTTGCAGTGATCTATGCTCAACGCGTTTCTCTTTCAGCGAAAAGACTGACGGGTTTGAAGGGAGTGCCGCGAACCGGTCTACCTGTATCAGCGCCTCTGCCTACAAATACATCGGCGACAAAATGCGTGCCTTCTCGATTGTACAAGAGCGGCAGGCCAACGTGATGTCGGCCTAAACAACCCCCCTTGCGGGTCTTCCGCCCGCGAGACGTGCAGGGAAGTTTGGCTGCTGCAGGTCGAGTTTCGTTAAGATAGGTAGATGATAGGTCCGATTAAGCGGGCATTGCTGGCGGCAGCGCGAAGCGCTGGCTATGAAATTGTGGCCATCGATCCCGTATATCCAGCGGCAAACCGTCGCCTGACTATGATGGCTCACCACGACGTCAATACCGTTGTAGACGTTGGGGCAAATACGGGCCAGTACTCGTCCGCCCTAAGACAAGCCGGCTACACAGGGGAAATTCTCTCATTCGAACCCCTTAGCGAGGCTTATGCGGAACTCGAAAAGAAATCGCGTCCCGATCCGAAATGGCGTGTATTTCACTGTGCGATAGGCGATGAAAATGGCGAAGCTGAAATCAATGTTGCAGGGAATAGTGAGTCGAGCTCTCTTCTACCCATGCTTGACACGCACATTCGCAGTGCGCCGGAATCGCAATATCGGGCAACAGAACGCGTCAAAGTTAGCACCCTGGACACCCTCCTTGAGCCCCTCCTGTCCAAGGAAAGCCGCGTACTCCTTAAGATCGATACTCAAGGCTACGAGCACCACGTCATTAAAGGAGCCAAGTCGCTGTTACAGCAGGTTTGTCTTATCGAATGCGAGTTGTCTCTGACGCCATTGTATGAAGGCCAGTACTTATTTCACGATATGCTGGACCTCCTTGATGGAATCGGTTTTAAGCCGGTTCATTTTGACTCAGTTTTCTCTGATATAAAGACTGGGCATTGCCTTCAGGTAGACGGGACGTTTGTCCGGTCGGTCTGAGTATCGTGCCCTGTGGTGGCGGGGGCTGTGCCTCGCTGGGATAAGCGAACGCTCGCCGCTATTTGTGGGAAGAGCTTGCACACTCCATCAAAACTTGTGAGGCAATGAAGATCGGACTGAAGATCGGACTGAAGATCGGACAGAGGATCGGAAAGACAATCGGACAATTACGGAACGATCTCGGACCATCGTCAGATGTTCATCAGGACGCCAGCCAGCGTGGCGCCAGACGCAACCGCGGCGCGGCGATCACGGGCGGCACGGCAGTCCTGGCTCGGGCCGTGCAGGTTTCAACCTCGCTCATCACCATTCCGCTCACCGTTCATTACCTCGGCAATGAGCGATTCGGCCTCTGGATGACTATCAGCTCCGTGTTTGCCATGGCCAACTTCGCCGATTTCGGCATCGGCAACGGAGTACTCAACACTGTGGCCGATGCCTTCGGCAAGAACGACTTCGACCGCATCCGCGCTGCCATCTCCAGCGGTTTCGCCGTCCTCGGCGCGGTTGGGCTTCTGTTGCTGGGGCTTTTCGCTTCCACCTTCGCCTGGGTCTCCTGGGCCGACGTCTTTCGCGTCACCTCGGCTCAGGCTCGCGCCGAGACGGCTCCGGCGCTCATGGTCTTCGCCTGCTGCTTCGCGCTCAACATTCCCCTCGACCTCGTACAGCGCGCCCAACTGGGACTGCAGCATGGCTTTCGCATGAATCTCTGGCAGGTAGGCGGCAGTCTCGCCGGGCTGGCCGGCGTCATCGCCGGAATCCGTATGCACTCCACTCTCCCACTCCTCGTCGCCGCCCTTGCCGGAGCTCCGGTCGCGGCCGCCGCCTTCAACACGTTTCACTTTTTTGTCGTCAGCCGGCCCGATCTGCGCCCCCGCCGTCGTTTCGTCTCGCGTGACGCCATCTCTCGCATCGTCACTTTCGGAACCCTGTTCTTTGTCCTCCAACTGGTGGCGGCCGTCGCGTTTTCCGCCGACAACATTATCATCGCCCGCACCCTGGGAGCCTCGAGCGTTCCGGATTACTCCATCCCGCAACGCGTGTTCTCTCTGATTTCCCTGATGGTCGCCATGCTGGCCACGCCGCTCTGGCCTGCCTATGGAGAAGCCATCTCGCGTGGCGATATCCCGTGGGTCCGCCGGACTCTGATCGGCCCGCGCATCTCGCCGCCTTTCGTTCTTCTTCTCGGCCTCGCCCTCTGGACGATCGTGGAATGTTGCGGAACCACCATCGCGATGTTTCTCAGTGGCGCCAGCATCATGCGCTTTCAGATCGTCGTGGCCTCCATCTTGCTGTACCGTGGGCAACCCTGATCGCCTATCTCTCGCCGTCATGCTTCCCTGCGCGTTCTACGTTCCCCGCGCCCTGAAACATCTGCACGGTGCGCCCAATCGGGTCACCATCGCCACTCCGGTTGTCGAGGATTAACGGGAAGAGGATTAGCGGGAAGGAGACCAAGGATGGCGCGAATTCCCTAATCAGGATCTGCTCTTAAGAGGCGTTCCACACTGCTGGTACCATTCGATAGTTTGTCGCAGTCCGTCTACCAGCGAAGTCTTGGCTAGAAAGCCGAACTCACGCTCGGCGCGAGTGATATCGAGGCGGCGCCGGGGTTGGCCATCAGGCTGCGTTCGGTCCCAGATGAGTTCGCCTTCAAACCCCGTCACTTGGCAAAGCAACAACGCCAGGTCCCGAATGCTGATCTCATGTCCTGATCCGACGTTCACCGGCTCAGGCTTATCGTAACGTTCCGCGGCCAACAAAATAGCTTCCGTCGCATCTTCCACATACAGGAATTCGCGTGAGGCTGATCCTGTTCCCCAACACGTAACCGCACGTTCGCCGCGTGCCTTCGCCTCCAGCATCTTCCTTATCAACGCTGGAATCACATGCGACGTTTGCGGATCGAAGTTGTCCTTGGGGCCATAAAGATTGACGGGCAAGAGATAAATGCAATTGAACCCATATTCCTGCCGGTACGCCTGTGCCTGGACCAGCAACATCTTTTTCGCCAGTCCGTAGGGTGCGTTGGTCTCTTCCGGGTAACCATTCCACAGATCTTCTTCGTGAAACGGCACCGGAGTGAACTTCGGGTAAGCGCAGATTGTTCCCAAGCACAAAAACTTGCGAACATTCAGGCGCCTCGCCTGTTCGATGAGTTCAATGCCCATAATGGCATTGTCGTAAAAGAACTCGGCGGGATGCGACTGGTTAGCTCCG
>WNFQ01004395.1_pt1 | contig 10261 bp, 13 predicted proteins | sample 5400171 | NCBI WGS metagenome assembly WNFQ01 (sample SAMN13153356, study PRJNA577476) | soil metagenome | isolation source: 20 cm soil under Madrone tree | place: USA:California | collected 2016-06-14 | reverse complement strand
GAGAAGGACAAGAAGTTGCCCCCTTTATACAGGTTGATGGCGACACCAACTACCCTGAGGTCATGGCCACCTGAGGTCATGGATGTAATGTCCACACCAGAGCACTATGTGCCAAGCCAAACCCTTACCCACGCCCCCAATTCATGCGAAAGGAAGAATTCTTCTTCCAAAACCACGAGTCTTTCACACCCCTAGTCGATCGGGCAATCCACCTCAAAGGAGACCCCACTTTAGCAGCTGAGGTACAGCAGTATTGCAACGCATGCTGTAAAGCATGACACCTAGCCATGCAGCTCAGTGCCTTAAAAGATGAGTTCAATGATACTTGCTGGACCATGTGTGACAGCGCAAACCACCTAGCAGCCACCAACACCCATAGTCACCTCCATCCTTGTACCATCATTGAGCTACCCACAGATGGACACCTCCCCCAGCATATCCTCAGGGCTGGCATCGACACCATCGAAGACCCTTGGTACCAAGAGTCTGAGCCAAGACTGGGGCAGTGTGAGTGGTGCCAAAAGACCACACACGACACCCTCGACTGCCACTTCATAAGGCAGTGTCTGTTATGCCATTCATGGGGGCATAATGAAATCAACTGCAAGATTCCCCATCACCGCTGCAAACCAGGATGAGTCTGTCAGGTTGGTGATGACCACCCAAACTACCACTGCACTCTCTGTTGCACAGACGTCAAGACCTTTGGACGAGGCTAGAGATGTTAACAGGGGGGTAATGTCACAACCATGACCCACTGTGACCATAACGCATCACCATCCTCTTTCTCTTTTCCACTATATTCCACCTGATTCTATATATGGGTAGAAGCTTCCACAAGCTTCCGTTGAGTTTCACACTGTTCTGTCTGACATCACCACTATCCACAGTTGACCTGAACATTCTAGTAGCTTCCATCGACTCTGTATATATAGTACTCATACCAGTAGAGGTCAGCCCTAAGCTTGATCTCCTGTAGACACAGGTTGTCTCTTGTATCCAGCTCAGACCCCTTGAAATCCACTTGCCAGACCCATGACGTTACCATTGGTGTCATTGGCCTTTGCCCTCTTATCACTGTTCTAAGATGCGTGCAAGTCTTAGCTGAATCTCTTGAGATATCCCATCTTCAAGATCCCTGAAACCTGAATGAATCAGCTTGTCACTAAAACATGATACACTGCTACCTGTCCAGTGACACGTTTCCCCACTGTGAAGTGGTCTTCTGGCCATTGCTTATTTATTTCAGCCTTTATGCTTGCCTCAAAGATTATTTGTGATGATACTTATCCTAACAAGTCCTGGTGTATCATTGGTCAGGGTATGTTCACACTCTGAGGCCCATTTCCCTGCTGCGAAAGGGTCATCCGGCCATCACTTATTTATTTCAGCCTTTATACTTGCCTCAAAGATTATTTGCGACAATACTTATTCTAACAAGTCCTGGTGTATCATTGGTCAGGGTATGTTCACACTTTGGGAGATCAGCCAGATGGAGCAGGAAATGTGTTCCTGCCTGGAGTTTGCCTATGCCCTTCACCACATGTGGCTACACTCATCTGTGACATTTGTTGCACTCTACCTCCTCCAACATCTCTAGGCCCATTTCCCCACTGCGAAGTGGTCTTCCGGCCATTGCTTATTTATTTCAGCCTTTATGCTTGCCTCAAAGATTATTTGCGACAATACTTATCCTAACAAGTCTGGTGTATCATTGGTCAGGGTATGTTTGCACTCTGAGGCCTGTTTCCCCACTGCGAAAGGGTCATCCGGCCATTGCTTATTTATTTCAGCCTTCATGCTTGCCTCAAAGATTATTTGCGACAATACTTATTCTAACAAGTCCTGGTGTATCATTGGTCAGGGTATGTTTGCACTTCAGGAGATCAGCCAGATGGAGTGGGAAATGTGTTCCTACCTGGAGTTTGCCTATGCCCTTCACCACATGCAGCTACACTCATTCATGACATTTGTCATGCTCTACCTCCTCCAACATCTCTAGGCCCATTTCCCCACTGCGAAGGGGTCTTCTGGCCATCGCTTATTTATTTCAGCCTTTATGCTTCCTTAAAGATTATTTGCGATGATACTTATTCTAACAAGTCCTGGTGTATCATTGGTCAGGGTATGTTTGCACTCCATTTCCCCACTGCAAAAGGGTCATCCAGCCATCGCTAGTGAATGGTGCAGGTAACCCCCAGGTAATTTTGACTGTACCCCTACCCTACCCTCCATTTACCCATACCCCTGCACAGGGGTACAGATAAATGGAGGGTCCATGTCATGATACCCAGGGTACAGATGTACCTGTACCCGTGGCAGGTAACCTGCGGGTTTGCATTTCAAATGAGCCCAAGATTATTGAAATTGGCCCAGAAATGAAGGAGATATGGTCAAAACAATGATTGAGCTTGTCACTGCCATGACTTTAGACTTGAAAAGCTAAGTCAAAGTTAAGCCAGCCCTATAGTTGGCACATGGTTTGTGCAAGAGTTTGAAGTCAGATTGAGACCAGCCCTAAAGTGGTCATGTGGTCACATGATTCGGTGTGCCCAAAGCAGAGTATATGGGCATTAGACTGAGAAGGTATGCATTTGAGTGCTTGTAGATGAGCTAAGAGAGCACCTCTCCTAGAGTGCTTATAGAGCAGCGGTTACCACCATGCAGTGTGTCACAAGACCCGCTATGAAGAGAAGGGAATTGGACAGAGAGAGAGAAGTTGAGAAGACAGATAGATTGTGAGTTTTCTGAGGTATGTAGACAGGAGACTCAACTTGCCGTCCTAGAGACAGCAAGGAGGGCTATTTGTATCATACAAGACTAGGGTTTACTAAGCATTTTTCTGGGATAGGTAAGCGATTAGAAACATGCTTTGTAAAGACAATAAGATGGGCAAGTAAGCAAGAGACGACGATCAGCAATCCCCTTTCCTTGTTACTAAGACCTTACTATTGCTCTTTGTCATTGCTTGAGCTACCCTCATTAGTAAGGTCTATGACATCACACTCCCTCTTAGAAGTGACGCCCTCGTCCTTCCTTCCATCCCCCTCAAGTGTGCTTGTTGGTGGGCATCCACATGAGTTCTCCTGCCAAATGCAAAACCCGCTCCGCAATTTGCATGCATTCAAGCCTACCCCTGCATTGATCTCGGGCAATGATAGCACTCTTGAGCTCACTGTGAGTGCAATCGAGTTGGGCTTTGTAGTGGATGATGCACTCATCGAGATCTCTATACTGCATAACATTGGCTTCAAGACCCCAGTCATCTGTGTCCTTGACTGCATCAAGGAGGGCAGCATAGCCAGGGGCCAGCCCTTGAAGGGTCTCGTGGAGCCAATGGGGTAGAGGCTCTGCAGGGTCAGCTGTATGCCTGGGGGTTGCATAGATCTCGCAGACATGGGGGAGGTTGTGAGGGCCATCCTCTGTTGAATAGCCAGCAATGCGACCATCGTCAAGCTTCTTAATCCACTTGGCTGGGTTGGAGAGTCCATTGCCACAAGGGATGGTGAAGTGGGGGAGTCAGCCATTCTTGGTATAGCCATTTGGAGGCTGGGAAAAGGTGTCAATGTACCTGACAAGATGGGCCTCCAGGAACTCAATGGTCTCTTCAAGGTCATCCAGTTTCTTTTTATGCTTTTCTTCCTTGCTCACACATTATTGTTCGAAGCTGTGGGTGCAGGCTTCGGAGGTGATGACAAGTCCATTGATGATGGACTGGTAGGTAGCTGTGTCAAGGGTGTGAGCGGTGATGGTGTTGTGGACAGATCGAGGGGAGAGCCTCCCAAGAGTGATGAGGTTATTAATGGTGGCGGGGTCTTGTCTGGTGGGTACTGGAGCGTTGGGAGCGGGAGTAAGTCATCTAGGTAGGCCGGGAGTTGGGGCAAAGATGGCTGGCTGAGCTGGGGGGAACTCCTCAAGAGGCATGTCAATGAGAGTAGGGAAAGCTGGCCCTCCGTATGATGATTCGGCATCTCCAGAGCAGTCCGACATAGCCTAATAGGGGTGGTGAAAGGGGCAGTAGTCAAGTTTACAATACCAATGGTGGTCAAGGACATGTGTGGAGCTGAGCTTGTAGTGGAAGCAGAATATGCTATTTGTTCTTGATTCAGAGGGGTCAAAGTCAAAGTTGGACCATTTAAGGGGAGTGAGTTCTTTGAGAGGAAAGTCTTTGGGGAGGCGTTTGATAGGGAAGTGGGGAAGATTGTTGGGCATTTGATGGGGTTTTGAGGGCTCGTTTTGAGGGCTCTTATATGTATAGGAAGGGCTGCTGACTGATGACCTGTATTTGCTGCTGACTGATGATGGGCTGCGGATTAATAATGCTTGATAAGTTGAGGGGTGTGGACTTGATCAGCAGGCTCCCATGTGTTGTTGCTTTTGGGGTAGCCTTTCCATTTGATGAGGTATTGGAGCTTCTTTGATTGTCTGAATTGTTGGTGTGTGACTATCCTTTTGACTTCGTATTCATCCTCTCCATTAATAAGGTCAGGTGGGGGTTGGGTGAAGTTAGGCCCATGAGCATGTGTTTCATGGTAGGGTGTGAGTAGCGAGGTGTGGAACACATTGTGAATTCTCCAATTGGGCAGCAGCTCAAGGCAATAAGCTACTGGGGATATCTCTTGGGTTATCCTGAATGGGCCTAAGCGTTTCAGAGTTAGTTTTGCCTTCTGATGGGGGAGTTTTAGGTGGGACACATCTAGCCAGACTTGTTCTCTGATTCAGAATTGTGACAGTGGGGGTCCCTTCTGATTGGCAACTTTGTTCAGCGCTCAGATGGCATTTGCACGGTTTTCAGTCATTGTTTTTACTCGTGATTCCACCAGAGTGTTGTGGGTTTGTAACACTTTGTCAGAGTTGAGTGTGGGGTTATATCCAAAGAGGATTTGGTTAGGTGATAGTCCAGTGGTGGTGTTAATTTGGTTATTGTGTACCACCATAGCCAATGCCAGCCAGTGTGTCCACCCTTTAGGGTTGTTCAAGGTTACCAGCCTTAGATATTGCTCTACCCATTGGTTCTTTCATTCAGAAAGCCCATCCGTTTGGGGGTGAAAGGCTATGGATAGGTTCCATTGGATGCCAAGCTTTTCAGTGAGCACTTTTCCAAATTGGGAGGTGAATCTAGGGTCCTGATCACTTATCATTTTGGTAGGCAGACCGAACCATCGGTAGACATAGTCCAGGTATAGTTGGGCAATACCAGGGCCTGTAATGGTGTCAGAGCATGGGAGGAATATTGCTGCATGTGAGCATCCGTGGTCTACTATGGTTAGGATGGCATTGTGTCCATGATGCTGCGAAAGGCCTGTGATGAGATCCATTGCAATTTGTTGAAAGGGGAGGGTTCCTTCTTTCGTCGTAATCTGGTAGAGGGGTATTTTTATCTGGTGAGTAAGGATTTTGTTCTGCTGACAGGTTGCACATCCTTTGACATAGTCTGTTATCCATTGACACATCCCCATCTATGGTAAGACTTCCATGGCTTTTCTGATCATTTTATTGCATCCTGGGTGGCCCGCCATGGGGTGGTCGTGAACCAAAGTCATGAGATTCCTTTTTGACAATTCTGGGAGCGTTGTTAGGTTGGTGGCATTAATGAAAAGCTTGGGTTCTAGGAGGGTTTGATCTTGATTGTCATTTTCTCCTTGGTCCGAATTTGGTGGACATGATAGTTTGTCCACTGGAGTGTTGATCTTCCCAGGGATGTGTTTGATGATGAAATCATACTCTTGGAGATCAGCGTGCCAGCGTGCCGTTTGACAGTTTAGCTTTTGAGGGGCTTTCCAGTATTGGAGATTGGCATGGTTGGTGAGGATGGTGAATGGGGTTTTTGTCCATCTCAGATAGTGCTGCCAGTGAGTGAGGGCTTTCATTATTGCTAGGAGTTCTCGTTCATAGATATCATAGTTGCATTTGGTGGGTGTGAAGGTTGCAGAGTAGTATGCAATTGGGTGTAGTTTGGGTTTTTGAGAGGCGACTGCATGGTGTTCACCCTCTTGTGAGAGTATGGCACCCACACCATAAGCTGATGCATCTGTCTGAAGGAAGAATGGTTTGTCAAAGTCAGGTTGTGTGAGGACAGGACGTGAGCACATGTGTGTTTTTAGCTCCTCAAAAGCCTTGTGTTGTCATTTGCCCCAATGCCATACAACTGCTTTTTTTGTGAGATCTAGTAGTGGGCATGCTATTTTTGAGTAGCCTTGGACGAAATATTGATAGTAGCCAGTAAAGCCAAGGAATTTACGAATGTCAGTTGGGTTTTTAGGTATTGGCCAATCTGCAACACCGTTAAGTTTCTTGGGATCCATCTGCATTTTGCTGTTGCTGACAATGACACTGAGGTAGTCAATTTCCTTTTTCTCGAAGTCACATTTTTCGGGTTTTAAGTAGAGATTGTTTTGTTCCAGCTTGTGTAGCATGTGATGGGTGTATAGGCAGTGTCGTTCTATGTGCTGTTGTTCAGTTTCATTTGGTTTGCGTTTTGTGTGGATTGCGATGTCGTCCATGTAAACCGAGAGCCATCCTTGGGCCACCTCAGTATGGAAGATGGTGTTCATCATCATTTGAAAGGTGGCTGGGGAATTTGTGAGCCCAAAGAACATTACTGTTGGTTCAAATAGGCCTTCAGGGGTTAAGAAGGCAGCCTTCCACTCATCACCTTCCTTGATTCGAATGTTGTTATAGCCCCATCATATGTCTACTTTCGTGAACAGCATGCAGCCTCATAGTCAGTCAATTACTTGTGGGATTAGGGGGGATACATTTTGGTTGCACTTTGTCCATTTATTGATGGGGCAGTAGTCTTGTACTGGTCGGAGCTTTCCATCTTTCTTTTTGATGAAGAAGAAGTTGGCTGTGTATGGGCTCCAGGACTTGCATATGGTTCCTCTTTTTAGGTGTTTCTGAACAAAGTTGTGGACCTCTTGGATTTCTTTTTGATTTAGGGGTAGGAGGCATCCTGGCATTGTGGAGGGGGCTCCCGGGAGTAGTTCGATGGCATGGTCCCATATAGTGTGTTTTGGAAGTCTTTGTGATTGTTCTTTGCTAAAGACTTTGCTGTGTTTTGAGTACTCTTTGGGGATCTTGGTTGGGTCAGTTTCTTGGGCAGTCCCTATGGTTGCTTTGCAAAGTAGGATTTGTTCTATCCTTGTGGGTTGTGGTTTGTTAATGGAACGTGGTGTAAATCGTGCTTTGGTTGCATCGGGAGCTTTGAATACGATGGGTAGTTGTGTATGATTGATCCATCCCCTTTTCCAGTCAATCCTGGGTTGTATGGCTGCGAACCAGGGATACCCCAAGATTACTTTGTGTTCCCCTAGTTGAGTGAGGAAGAATCTCATAGTAGTAGTGGTTGGCCTGGTTCATATTGCTAGATCCGTATAAAATTGGAGTTGGCCTGCCTTGTTTTCTGTTCCATCTACATTAAATAGTTTCCTTGGGAAGGGTAGTCATTTAATAGGTAGATTTAGCCATCTTGTGTAGTCAAGGTTGAGGAAGTTTTCGGTGGCTTCCGAGTCAAGGAGTGATATGGTTTTGGCTCTTTTTGCATTCGAATGGATAAATATGTGGACTGTCATTGACTTTCGAGTGGATATGTATACATTGGAATTGCTAGGCCTAATTAGTGCCGATCTAATTAGGCTGAGGGAAAATCCTGCTGGTCCCCTCCTCCCATGGTGATGGCAAGTTTTTCCCTATCTTGAGTTGACAAGGAGTTGAGCTGGGTTTGGAGTGTCTTGACTGGGTCTTCTTCTATGATGTTGGCACCGTCGTAGCTTTGATTAAAGTCAATTAGGTTGGCAGTACGATTGTACTGGTTGCTTTGGCAGTGTTTTGGGCAGTTTCTTGCAAAATGTCCTTCTTCACTGCATTGGAAACAAGTGTTCAAAGAGTTTCCAGTAGCGGCAGCATTCCCTTGGAAGTTGTTTTGGGGTCGGTTGCCTTGATATTGGCTGGGGTTTCTCTGTCCTCAGAAGTTATTGCCTTAGTAGTTTCCTTGGCTGCAGTAATTTCCTTGTCTGCAGTTCACCCTATTCTGGTCGATGTTCATGGGGACAGGGGTGTTGTTCATCCATCGCAGGGCATTTGACAAGTTGTATTGAGGGGTATTTTGTCCTTGCAGGTGTGGGTTATTCCACTGTGGTCGTTGTTGTTGAGGTGCAAAGGTGCCGAAGTTTCTATTCCCTCCAAACACATTCCTGAGGAGTACTTTTGATTGGACGCTGGTGAGGGCTTTCTGAGTGTATTCTTGGTATGTGATGGGTGTGGGGTAGTGCATCACGTCTTTGGCAACATCCCAGGGTAATCCAGATAGGAATTGTTGGTTCATTTCGTGAGATCCCAGCCAGTAGAGGGCTTTTCTGACAGTTTGTTCGAAGTCAGTGATATAGGAATCTATGTCAGGAAATCTCATTTTTAGTTGGGTGAGTTCTTTCCTAGCCATCAAGTCCAATTGAGTGTCAGTAAATCGGGCATAGAATCATTGCAAGAAGACGCACCAGACATTGTCCATGTTGCTCTGGTCGTCGATCTGTTGGATCCATTGTAGTATCCCTCTGGTCCATTCCTCTATTTCTGGTCCTTGCATAAAGGTTAGGACAAGAGCAACCTTTTTCTTTGGGGAATTGAATCCCGCAACATCATAATTGAGCATTAGATATTTCTCAACCTTGTTCATGAAGGTGTCCACCTTTTTCCTTTCCCCTTGAAAGAGAGGGGGATCTTTGCCCATGGCCTTGATGTTGGCTGCTGCTGCAATTGGTTGTAGTGGTGCCGCGCCCGTGGCAGCAGTGTTTCCTCCTCCTGGCAGGCCTCCTCCTCCTGGCGGACCTCCTCCTCCAGGGGGACCTGGTGGGTTTCCTCCAGTTCCTCCTCCTCGTTCTCCCATTGCAACGTTAAGGAGTTCTTCCAGTTCATATGTGGTGAGGGGGTGTTGAGGTGCGACCGCCATCATTGGCTGGGTTGTAGTTTGGGTGGTGGTTTGAGTCATAGTGGTCATCGTAAGTATTTGGGATAGGTCATTCTTGGCAACAGCGAAGAATGGAGTAGGTGTGACGGGTGTTTCTGGTGCCAGAGGTTCTTTTAATATGGCTGGGCTGTTGTGGATGGCAGTGTTAAGGGAGTCTTGTTCTGGTTCAGATTCACTATTGCATGTGGGGACTTCGACATCGTAGTCATGTATTTCGGGGACAGGTTCCAATAGGTAGACGGGTTTGTCGTTAGCGTTTGTGTATTTGAGTGAGTGCCACACTCCTCGGTAGAGACAGACTGGGAGTTTTCTTTCTGGTGATTTGTCTGTTGCTGGTTCAATGTATGCTAGGAAGTCCCTTTTCAGTGGGTTTCCTCTTTCTGTGCCTTTGATAACGTGTACACAGTAATTTGCCCTAGATTGAAGGATGTTGAGGTTTGACAAGAAAGTCTGTGGTTCTTCCTGATGTTTTCTGGCTTTCCCTTTGTTTGTAGAAGCCATGGTGTAGATAGAAAGTTGAGTCTAATGTCACCGCCACAACTTTAGACTTGAAAAGCTAAGTCAAAGTTAAGCCGGCCCTATAGTCAGCACGTGGTTTGTGCAAGAGTTTGAAGTCAGATTGAGACCGACCCTAAAGTGGTCACATGGTCACATGATTCAGTGTGCTCAAAGCGGAGTATATGGGCATTAGACTGAGAAGGTACACGTTTAAGTGCTTGTAGATGAGCTAAGAGAGCACCTCTCCTAGAGTGCTTATAGAGCAGTGGTTACCACCTTGTAGTGTGTCACAAGACCTGCTATGAAGAGAAGGGAATTGGACAGAGAGAGAGAAGTTGAGAAGACAGATAGATTGTGGGTTTTCTGAGGTATGTAGACAGGAGACTCAACTTGCTGTCCTAGAGACAGCAAGGAGGGCTATTTGTATCATACAAGACTAGGGTTTACTAAGCATTTTTCTGGGATAAGTAAGCGATTAGAAACACACTTTGTAAAGACAATAAGATGGGTGAGTAAGCAAGAGACAACAATCAGCAATCCCCTTTCCTTGTTACTAAGACCTTACTATTGCTCTTCGTCATTGCTTGAGCTACCCTCGTTAGTAAGGTCTATGACAGAGCTAGTGTTGCTGCAGCTTAAGCTGGTTGATTTTGAAAAACATGCAATTAAAAATTGAAACAAATCTGTAAAATCACAAAAATAAAGGAGTAGCTAGACCTGATCAGAGGCAGATGGGTCACTTAAGACAACTTTGTGATCAGATAAGCCCTTAAAGTGCCAAAGCATTGCTATAAAAAC
>WNFQ01010326.1_pt1 | contig 10262 bp, 3 predicted proteins | sample 5400171 | NCBI WGS metagenome assembly WNFQ01 (sample SAMN13153356, study PRJNA577476) | soil metagenome | isolation source: 20 cm soil under Madrone tree | place: USA:California | collected 2016-06-14 | reverse complement strand
AAGAAATTATCGTTAACGCTGACTTCGTTTAGATTCAGCAGCGTTGTCAGGATCTTGCTAAGTCTCTCTTCGATGGGAGTGCGAGGCGGCGTAAAGGGCTCGTCGCGCAGAGTGTTGTCTGGATCCGGGTCTGGCAACGCGGCGCGATCGACCTTTCCATTGTACGTTAACGGCAAGGCTTCGAGACGCACAAAGACTGACGGCACCATGTAGTCGGGTAGCTCATTTTGCAGAAAGGTGCGCAACTCGGCAGCGGCCGGCGTTGTGCCGTTCCGCATGACCAGGTAGGCCGCAAGCCGCTTTTCTTCGGAGGAGTTGCCCCGGGCGACGACGACGCTTGACTGGATCGATGGATGGCGGTCGAGCACTGTGACGATTTCGTTTGGCTCAATTCGGTATCCGAGCATCTTGATTTGATCATCGATGCGCCCCAGATACGCTAACTGGCCATTGGGCAGACGGCACGCCAGATCCGCAGTGCGGTAAAGACGCGCGCCCGGTTTTGAACTGAACGAATCGCGTATGAATTTTTCCGCCGTGAGATCGGGGCGATTCAGATAGCCACGAGCGACGCCGGCGCCGCCAATGTATAACTCGCCGCTCTCACCCGTTGGCACCTGCTCGAGATTTTCGTCAAGGAGGTAAACCGTCGTGTTGTCGATGGGGTAGCCAATCGCCGGCAGATTCGTTTCATTTCCGCGCAGAACCCGTCCCGAGGTAGCCACCACGGTGCACTCGGTTGGCCCGTAATTGTTGACCAGCTGGAAAGGCAGCCCGGCCGGCGGATAGTGATACAGGGTATCCGCGCCGGTCAACAAAAAGCGCAGCGCCATTTGCTTTGGCCACTCCAGAGTCATCACGCGTTCGGCCAGCGCTGTCGGCAGGAAGCTGATTGAAATTTCTTCCGTCACCAGCCAGTCACGAAGCCGGGCAGGGGAGACGCGGGTCTCATCACTGGGCAGATGCAGACTTGCTCCAGCGGTTAAATATGGCCAGATTTCCCACACGGCCGCGTCAAAGCCCACACTGGCCAGCACGCTGGCCTTGTCGCGTTGCGTCACTTCGAACTCGCGTCGATGCCAGAACACGAGATTCAAAAGGCTATTGTGGGTTATCTCGACTCCCTTTGGTTGTCCGGTTGAGCCAGATGTGTAAATCACATAAGCGAGTTGGGTTGGATTCACCTCAACGGTTGGAGCTGCTATGGATTGACAATCGAATTTAGATCGATCTGAATCAATGTCGAGAACCTTCCACAAGCCGCCAGAAAGCTGTTCAGCCAATATCTGTTGAGCGATGAGCACCTGCGGTTGCGCCTCGTTGAGCATGAAAGCCAGCCGCTCAACCGGATAAGCCGGATCGAGTGGCAGATACGCGCCGCCGGCTTTCAGAACCGCCAGGGCGCAGACCACCGCTTCAGGCGAGCGATCCATACAAAGACCGACAATCGTTTCCCGTTTCACGCCGAGGGCGATTAAGTGATGCGCCAGTTGATTTGCTTGCTCATCCAACTGTCGATAAGTGAGCATTTGGCCGCCAGCCGAAACCGCCGGCGAGTCCGGCTTTACGCCAGCCTGGGCAGCAACCAGCTGCGGAACACACCGATCGCGCGGATAGTTTCGTTGCGTGGCGTTCCACGCGTCATTCGGATGCAAGTCGAACCCGAGGGGCAGGGATGTTTCAGCGAGACTCGAAGGAATGATTGAAGCAGTCATGGCAATCGTGGTTTTTTGGACACCTTTCAGGCGATCTTCCTCCACGGAATAAATGACTAATGGCGAGTTAAATCCGGCCTCCGAACGTTCACCGCGCGTAGTAACTGCCAAGCCTTCCCTTTAATTCTGGTGCCCTGTCACGGCCCGGGGAGGCGGGAAATGACGCGTCAATGACGGCCCGCGGTTTCGGAACTGCCATTTCGAACAGCAGTTTTCTTCGGTTTTCTGGCAAGTTGCCTCCTTTGCGATTTTCTTTAACTCGTAGTCTTAAGTTTGACAGGAGGCCACCGAGGTGACCGCTGGATTTATTTTCTTCTCGATCTTGACATCGCTCGCCAGCGGTTTGACTGAGCTGAACGATAGTCTTCTGCTTCGCATCAACGGCCTCGCGGGACGATCCTGGCTGTTCGACAGCCTTGTCGCGTTCTTCCAGGACAACGACCTGGCCAAGGCCGGCGTGGTCGGCTGTTGCTTTCTGGCCGCCTGGTACGGAAGCAAGTCCGAGGGCGGGACCAATGCCCGGCGCAAGATTCTGATTACCACCCTGATCGCGGCAGTCTTCGTCATCACCACAACCAAGGTCCTTTCGCACACAATCTTTCTGCCCAGACCAGAAATCCAGTCGCAAAAGATTTACCGGCTCGAGGGAGAGCAACTCGTCGAAATGAAGCGAATGCCGGTGCGCATCCCGCTGGATGACACCAGCCAAAAGGACTACCGCGCGTTGTTGAACGGCGATGTGGAAACCAACGATCTGGGATCCTTTCCCAGCGATCACGCGGGATTCTTCATTGCGATTTCACTGGGCATCTGGCTGGCGTCCCGCCGTTTGGGATGGCTCGCGCTGGGTTGGACCGTTTTTGTAATTCTCGCCGGCAAGATGATCGGCGCTCAGCATACACCGCTCGATATCGCGGCCGGCGCGGCTGTCGCGATCGGAGAGTTAGCGATCATTCAATACGTGGTTAGAAAAAGATTCAGCGGGTGGCTCGACAAACTCAGCGGTCTGACCCTGCGTTACAGCGCCCTCTCGAGCGCCCTCATTTTCCTGGTCGCCTTTGAGGTTTCCAGCACGATGATTCACATCAGAGCATTCCTTGGATTACTCGCAGCGATGCGAAGGCACGTGCTGCTGGGAATGGGCTCCTGATTGGGCGGTCGCGGACCGCGGGGTGAGTGCTTTCGGACAATCAAGCTTATGAAAAGATTTAGTATCGCAATCATTCTTCTCGGCCTCGTCTTTCTGACTTCATGCAAGCTGCAGAAGGAAGGCCTCGTGATCATGACTGACGCGTCGTACAAGGCCAGTATGTTTGCCACCAGCAAAACCGGCTTTGGCTCACCCGATGGACTGTTGTGGCGCAATGGCAAGCTCTACCTGGCTAATGAAGGCAGCGATGCCCTCGAGGTCTGGAGTAAAGCTGACGGACTGAAGCGGCTGGCCGATGCAAAGCTGGGGTTTCTTTCGCCGGAAGATTTGGTAATGGACAAGGACGGCAACATCTTCTTTACCGATGATGATGCCGGCGGCCTTTGGGAAGTTGATGCGCTGGGCGGCACACATCTGATTGCCGGAAAAGACAAAGGACTGATCTCAACCGAAGGCATAGCGCTCGCCGCCGACGGTTCGCTCCTCGTGGGCGATGGAGAACAGCACGAAGTTTTCCGGGTCACCCGGGACGGCAAGGTCGCAGAGTTCCTGGGAAAAGAATATGGGATCACCAAACCCGAGAGCATGGTCTTTGACGACAAGGGCAATCTGTATATCGCGGACAATGCGTTCTCACCTGAGACCATCTACTTCTTCAAAGGCTCGCTCTATATAACCGATAGCCACAACGGAAAACTTTACGTCTACACGCCGAACGAAGAAGTTAAGACTATCGCCGCTTTTGGTGGACAGCTAAAGAATGTGCAGGGAATCACGCTTGACGATCAGGGAAATATTTTTGTCAGCGTGCAGAGCGATCTGAAACGCGATGTGGGAGAGATCATCGAAATCAGTAAGGAAAATGCTCAAATAGCCCAAAGATAGGTCGTCCTGCCGGGCGCACCAGACAAATCAAAAATGTCTCAATCACTCGTCGAGAAACCAGATCTCGAGTCAGGATCCTTTACGGATCTTCTAACCCGAGAGCGGCTGGCCCAATTTCGTGGTGCGCGGATCAGCCGGTTTACCGAAACGTCGTTGCCCCGCTTATTTGAGGCTCAGGCAGCGCGCGCGGCTGAGAAAGTTGCGGTCATCTGTGAAGCAGAGTCGCTTACCTATAACGAACTAAACGCACGAGCCAATCAACTGGCGCATCATCTCTGCGCGCTCGGCGTCGGCCGCGAATCGCTGGTTGGTATTTGTGTCGACCGGTCTTTGGAGATGGCGGTCGGAATTCTGGGCATTCTTAAATCCGGGGGCGCCTACCTGCCGCTGGATCCGGAATATCCGGCAGAGCGTTTGGCGTTTATGCTTACCGATGCACAGCCAACGCTGGTCCTGACGAAAACGGATCTCGCGAGTCACCTTCCCCAGAGTCAAACCCGTGTGCTCCTTGATAGCGAATGGCCAGTCATTGCTGAAAACTCTGATGCCAACCCGTGCGAAACTCCAGGCGCGCATGATCTCGCTTATGTGATTTACACCTCGGGTTCGACCGGCGAACCCAAGGGCGTGATGATCGAGCACGGCAATCTGGCGAACTATCTGCTGGCGCTGGACGAGGAACTCGGAATCAATAGCGATGATGTGTATCTGCACACCGCCTCGATAGCTTTCTCTTCGTCGCGCCGGCAATTGCTGCTGCCGCTCTCGCAAGGAGCCACCGTCGCAATCGCGACATCGGATCAGCGAAAAGATCCAGTGGCGCTGTTTGAGATGATCAAAGCTCGCGGCGTGACAGTGATGGATGCGGTCCCATCATTCTGGCGCACCTGCACCTCAATTCTGGAGGTGTTGGATGAGGAATCGCGACGGAAACTGCTCGACAACCGGCTGCGGCTGATGCTTTCAGCCAGCGAGCCTCTATTATCCGATATCCCACGAACATGGATGTCGCGGTTCGGGCACCCGGCACGGCACGTTCACATGTTTGGCCAGACAGAGACGGCCGGAATAGTCTCGCTCTATCACGTTCCCGCCAGCCTCGACGACGAGCTGAATGTTTTGCCTATTGGCCGGCCGATTGCCAACAGCGAAGTCTACATTCTTGACGCAGACCAGCGGCCTTGTCAGGTCAACGTCGCCGGAGAACTCTACATTGGCGGAGCCGGTGTTGGCCGCGGCTACCTGAATCGTCCGGAGCTTACAGCTGAGAAGTTTATTCCCCATCCATTCGAGTTGCGCGACGGAGCCCGGCTTTATCGCACCGGTGACTGGGCCAGATATCGGACTGACGGTCAGATCGAATTTGTCGGCCGGCGAGACCAACAGGTGAAGCTGCGCGGCTTTCGCGTTGAGTTAGGCGAAGTTGAAACGGCGCTGGCCAAACATCCTTTGATCAGGGAGAGCGCAGTAGTAACCCGCCAGGATGATCGCGCCGGCACAAGATTGATTGCTTACTTTGTCTCGAATGGTGCGCCTGATTTCTCGCTCAATACCGGCGAATTGCGCAGTTTTCTCAGCGCTCGTTTGCCTGAGTACGCGATTCCGTCGGTCTTCGTGCAAACGGAAGCGCTGCCTTTGTCGGCGAACGGAAAAGTTAACCGCCTTTCATTGCCCGAACCAGCGGGTGCCAGGCCGTATTTATCGAGCGAGTATCTTCCGCCTCGCACAACCTCCGAGCAGGAGCTTGTCGGAATTTGGAGTGAGGTGTTGGGGCTCGAGCGCGTCGGCGTCAACGATAATTTCTTCGAGTTGGGAGGCCACTCTTTATTGGCGGCCCAGGTCGTCGCGCGCGTACGGGCGGAACTCAAGATCGAAGTATCGCTGCGTGTGCTCTTCGAGTCGCCAACCGTGGCGTTGATGGTTGGCAGTCTGGAAACCATCGGGACTTCAGAAAACGACTTGCTGATCCCAACAATCGACCCAGGTGCGCGCAGCGGCAACGTGCCGCTCTCGTCTACGCAACAACAGTTCTGGTTACTTGACCAGGCGGAACCCGATTCCTGTTACAACGTCTGCACAGCTCTTAAGATTGCGGGCCCGCTCAGAATTCAGACGTTGCGAAGAGCGCTGGAGAGGATTGTTGAGCGCCACGAGATCCTGCGCACTAACGTGGTGGTGAATGAAAGCGGTCCCGTCCAGGTCATCGCTCCATCAATTCGCCTGCCATTCGACATTTTAGATCTGCGGCAACTGTCAGCTTCTGACCGCGAAACTAAAATTCAGACTTTGGTAAGAACAGAGTCGGAGACGCCCTTCGACCTCAGCAGTGGACCGCTCTTGCGAGTCAAACTGTTGACAGCCGGCGACGCCGAAAATGTTTTGCTGCTTACCATTCACCACATCGTCTGCGATGGATGGTCGGTGAGCTTGTTACTGAGCGAACTCGCCAGGCATTACCAGGATTTGTCCGCGGGCCGCGCGGCCTCTCCGCCTCAACTCAAAATTCAGTACGCGGACTTTGCCCTGTGGCAGCGCGAGCGGCTTCAGGGACAGCGATTCGAGCGACAATTGGAGTACTGGAGAAACCAGATGGCGGGCGCTGCTCTCATTCTGGATCTTCCCACCGACTATCCGCGGCCGGAAAAGCGCAGCGTGGTCGGAGCGCAGGACTCGATTCTGCTTCCTGCGAGTCTCAGCGAAGCAATCGGAAAACTCAGCCGGCAGGAAGGCGCCACGTTATTCATGACTTTGCTGGCGGCCTTCCAAACACTGTTGTTTCGTTACAGCGGACAGGAAGATATCGTGGTCGGATCGCCAGTTGCCGGTCGTTCGATGCTGGAAACGGAAAGTCTGATCGGCGCGTTTGTAAATACTCTGGTCTTCCGCGCAGACTTCGCGGGTCAACCATCATTCCGTGAATTTCTCGGAAGTGTGCGCGCCGCAACCTTCGGCGCATTTTCGAATCAGGACGTGCCCTTTGAAAAGTTAGTCGCAGAACTGAATCCGGAACGCAAAGGGAACCGCACCCCCTTATTCCAGACAATGTTCGTCCTCCAGAACAACCCTGCGCCAAACCTCTCGATTGAGGGGCTGACTCTAACGCCGCTGAAAATATCGGACGCGAAGTCTAAGTTCGATCTAACGCTGGAAGCTGAAGAAACCCCGGAAGGACTGCGCGTCTGTTTCGAATACAACAGCGAGCTGTTTCGGTCAGAAACGATCCGCCGCATGCTCGGGCATTTTCAGAATCTGCTGAAGGCGATGGTCGCTGATCCCGCTCAACGCGTGACAGACCTGCCGCTGCTGACCGACTCTGAGCGTCACCAAATCTTAAATGAATGGAACGAAAACCGTCTGGCGGTTCCTGAAGATAGCTGCATTCATACTTTGTTCGAAGCGCAGGTGGAGCAAACGCCGAACGCGATCGCTTTAGAGTTCGGGGGCGAGTCACTCACTTATCGGCAACTCAACCAACGCGCTAACCAGCTGGCCCATTTTCTAAGAAACAAAGGTGTCGGGCCCGACACGCTGGTCGGAATTTGCGTTCATCGCTCACTCGAGATGCTGGTGGGCATGCTCGGCGTACTCAAGGCCGGTGGCGCTTATGTTCCCCTCGATCCGGCCTATCCCGCCGATCGTCTTGCTTTCATGATCGACGACGCCGGCTTGTCGCTGGTGCTTACACAAGAGCGTCTGATCAAAGATCTGCCGGACGGTCGAGCTACGCTGCTGTGTCTCGATAAAGACTGGGCCCGCATCGCGACAGAAAGCAGGGAGAGCCCAACTCTGAACGTCGGTCCGGCGAATCTTGCTTATGTGATCTACACGTCCGGCTCAACCGGAAATCCCAAAGGTGTGATGATCGAACACCGGTCGCTGGTGAACTTCACTGTTACTGCGGCGGCTGCTTACGAAATTGGACCGGCTGATCGGGTCCTGCAGTTTGCTTCTCTCTGTTTCGATCTTAGCGTCGAAGAAATTTATCCGGCATTGACTCAGGGCGCCACGATCGTGCTGCGAACCGATGAAATGATCAGCTCCGCGCGCGACTTCATGCACTACTGCGAGATTTGGCGCATAACGGTCCTGGATCTGCCCACGGCTTACTGGCATGAACTGACGGACGCTTTGAATCAAGTAGATCTGGAGATGCCGAGAGCGGTGCGGCTGGTGATTATCGGCGGAGAGAAGGCGGCGTTTGATCGGGTGGCCGCGTGGCACGAACGGGTGGGCGAGAGGGTGCGGTTGGTGAACACCTATGGTCCAACCGAGACGACCGTCGCCGTCACGATGTGCGACCTGCGGCCGCAAGATGAAAGCACCAGGCTAAAGATCGTGCCGATCGGCCGGCCGCTTGCGAATGCGACCGCTTACCTGCTGGATGAATCGCTCAGGCCTGTTCCGATTGGAGCGCCGGGTGAATTGCACATCGGTGGGCCGGGCGTGGCGCGCGGCTATGTCAACCGCCCCGACCTGGCCGCGGAAAAATTTATTCCCGATATATTCAGCAGTAATCGCGGCGCGCGACTTTATAAGACGGGAGACCTCGGTCGGTACCGTTCGGATGGAAATATCGAATTCCTCGGCCGCATCGATAACCAAATCAAGATCCGAGGATTCCGCGTCGAGCTTGAAGAGATTGAGCAAGCGCTGCGAAGTTACAACGGAGTACTGGACTGCGTTGTGGTCTTGCACGAAGACAGTGACGGTGACAAGCGTCTGTGCGCTTATGTAGTTGGCGAGCCGGGATCAGAGCTGAAGATAAGCGAGGTGCGCAACTATCTGAGAACCAAACTGCCTTCGTACATGGTGCCGGCATCGTTCGAACTAATCGATGCGCTGCCGCTGTTGCCGAGCGGTAAGATCAACCGGCGAGCGTTGCCCATTCCGCGCTTCACGCGCTCAGAAGCGGAGGAGAATTTTGTTGCGCCGCGGACCCCCATCGAGCGGCTGCTGGCTGTTGAGTGGTGCGACGTTTTGAAGCTCGAGCGGATCGGCATTCACGACAACTTCTTCGAATTAGGCGGACATTCATTACTGGCAGCAAAGGTAGTGTCGAGAGTGCGCACCAGCTTGGAAGTCGAGTTCGGCATGGTCGATCTGTTTCAAGCGCCGACGATCGCCGGGCTGGCTGCCCTGCTGTTTCCTCGCGGTGCGCAGCATGAACCCGAGGGCGAACTGGCTGCTTTGCTGGGAGAATTGGCGAGCCTGACAGATGAAGAGGCGCAACTGCGCTTCGATCATGAAATGCGCATCAGCGAAGCCTCCGTAGCCCGGGGTTAAGAGAGCAAATCTCAGGATGGAAACGACGACGTCATACAGCGAGAAAATCGCGCAGCAACTAGCCGGGCTTTCACCGGCGAAGCGGGCCCTGCTCGAACTGCGATTAATGAAGAAGCAAGCGGCTGGCACTGCGAAGCGCGTGATCCCCCGCCGCGCAAACCGCGAAGTGGCGCCCCTTTCATACAACCAGCAAGGTCTTTGGGTCCTGAATCAGTTAATGCCGGGCACTTCGCTTTATCACACTCCGATGGCGGTGCGCTTGACGGGAGTTCTCAACGTGACCGCATTGGAGCGAGCGCTGAATTCGATCGTCGCGCGTCATGACGCTCTGCGGACCACCTTTACGACTTTAGAAGGAACTCCTTCACAGGTAATAGCGTCCGAGGCGTTGCTTGAGTTGCCGCTGATCGACCTGAGCAGCGAACTGGACACAGAGCGTGAACCCGCTGCGCAACGACTTCTTCAACACGAAGCTCGACGGCCCTTCGAACTCTCGCTGGGCCCTCTCGTCAGATCCATCCTGGTGCGGCTCAGTGAGCAGGAGCACATCCTCCTGGTGACTATGCACCACATCGTCACTGACGGTTGGTCCGTAGGAATTTTTCAGCGGGAGCTGTCTGAGCTGTACAAGGGTTTTGCGACGGGAGACGAAGCGACGCTGCCTGAATTACCGATTCAGTATCTGGATTACGCGGCGTGGCAGCGTCGTTGGTTCGCGGGCGAGCTCTATGAATCTCAACTCGCCTATTGGAAGAAGATTTTTGCGCCGCTACCGCCGGTGCTCGAGTTGCCGACCGATCATCCGCGGCCGAACGCACAAGCACATCGAGCTTTTCGCGGAGTCCATCAAACAATTTGTTTGTCAAAACAGCTAACGACTGATTTGAAGCTATTGTCTCAGCGGCAAGGCGCGACCCTGTTCATGACGCTTTTGGCCGCCTACGAAATTCTCTTACAGCGCTACTCAGGCGAGGACGACATTGTGGTCGGAACACCGATCGCCGGACGCCAGATGCCTGAGACGGAAGGCCTGATCGGATTGTTCATCAATACACTGCCGCTGCGGACCAGCCTCAGCGGCGACCCTTCGTTTCGCGAGGTCTTAGGCCGGGTGAAAGAAGCCGCACTGGGCGCCTACGCAAACCAGGATTTGCCGTTTGAGCGTTTGGTGAAGGAGCTTCAGCCCGAGCGAACGTTGGCGCACAACCCACTTTTCCAGGTGATGTTCG
>WNFQ01010659.1_pt1 | contig 10263 bp, 10 predicted proteins | sample 5400171 | NCBI WGS metagenome assembly WNFQ01 (sample SAMN13153356, study PRJNA577476) | soil metagenome | isolation source: 20 cm soil under Madrone tree | place: USA:California | collected 2016-06-14 | reverse complement strand
CATGGAGTACGTCGCGGAGCTGATGGAGCTGCCGCTCGCCTGGGTGACCTCGGTCGCCTCCTTCTACACCATGTACTGGAAGGAGCCGAAGGGGCGCTGGCACATCCAGGTGTGCCGCAACCTCTCCTGCGCGCTCCGGGGCGCCGAGGACATCCTGCACGCGCTCGAGGCGCGGCTCGGCATCCGCGACGGCGGGCGCACGGCCGACGGGAGGTTCTCGCTCGAGGAGGTCGAGTGCCTGGCGTCGTGCGGGACCGCTCCCTGCCTCCAGGTGAACAACGAGGAGTACCACGAGAACCTGGACGTGCCGCGCGCGCTCGCGCTGATCGAGCGCCTGGCCGGCGGGTAGCGCGGTGGCCGAGGTCGCCATAACCGCCGCGAAGTCGCTCTTCATCGTCCTCCTCGTCGTGCAGGTGATGGGCCTGGGGGTGTTCTTCGAACGGAAAGTCAGCGCGCTTCGTGAACACGCTGGTTGCCGACCCGATCAAGTTCCTCTTGAAGGAGGACGTCGTGCTCGCCGGCACCGACCACCTCCTCCACTTCCTCGCCCCCGTGCTGAGCCTCGTGCCCGTGCTCGTCACCTTCGCGGTGGTGCCCGTCGGAGACGTGCTCCAGGTGGGCGGCCGCATCATCAATCTTCAGGCCGCTGAGCTGAATGTCGGCATCCTTTACGTCCTCGCCATGGTGTCGCTCGGGGTCTACGGCGTGGTGCTCGGGGGCTGGGCGTCGAACAACCGCTGGTCGCTGCTCGGCGGCATCCGCGGCTCGGCGCAGATGATCTCCTACGAGATCGCCATGGGCCTCGCCCTGGTGGCCGTCGTCGTCACCTACGGCACGCTCGACCTGCAGGAGATGGCGCGCGCGCAGGGGCACCTCCTCTGGGGGTGGCTGCCGGCGTGGGGCATCCTCTACCAGCCCGTCGCCTTCCTGATCTTCATGACCGCGGGCGTGGCCGAGTCGAAGCGCATCCCCTTCGACCTGCCCGAGAGCGAGTCCGAGCTGATTAGCGGCTACTTCACCGAGTACTCGGGCCCGAAGCACCTGATGTTCATGATGAGCGACTTCGTCGAGGTGGTGCTGGTCGCGGCGCTCGTCACCACGCTCTTCTTCGGCGGCTGGCAGCTCCCGTATCTCCTGCGCGACGGCTTCCATTTCCCGTGGGGCGCGGCGGTCGCGCTGCCGTCCTGGGCCGTGGCGCTCCTCCAGGTGACGTCCTTCGCGCTGAAGCTCGTCTTCTTCACCTGGCTCCAGATCGTGATCCGCTGGACGCTGCCGCGCTTCCGCTACGACCAGCTCATGCGCCTCGGCTGGCAGGGCCTCCTCCCGCTCGCGCTCGCCAACGTGGTCGTCTCGGCGCTGGTCATCGTGCTCGCCGCGGGGCCGGCCGCGTGAGCCCGCTCCTCTTCCTCCTGCTGGCGGCGTTGACGGTCGCGTCGGCGCTGACCGTGGTCGTGCACAGGAACCCGGTGCACAGCGCCTGCGCGCTCGTCTTGACGCTCTGCCTGCTCGCGGTCTTCTTCCTCGGGCTCGATGCGCAGCTGGTGGCGTTCCTCCAGGTGATCGTCTACGCCGGCGCGATCGTCGTGCTCTTCCTGTTCGTGATCATGCTGCTGAACCTCCAGGTGGAGGCGCGCGCCATGGCGGGCGCGCTCCTGGTGGGGACCGCGACCGCGGGCGGCGTGGCACTCGCGGTGCTCGTCGTGACGGCGCTCCGGCGCGCGGCCGTGCCGGCCGCAGCCAACCCGCCGGCGGGGTTCGGCGAGACGGCCGCGCTCGCCCGGCAGCTCTTCACCGTCTACCTCCTGCCCTTCGAGCTCACCTCGCTCCTCCTCCTGGTCGCCATCGTGGGCGCGGTGGCGCTCGCCAAGAAGTAGCCATGACGCCGCCGCTCGCCTGGTACCTGGGGCTCAGCGCCGTGCTGTTCGCGATCGGCGTGCTCGGCGTGCTCATCCGGCGCAACGTGATCGTCATCTTCATGGCGATCGAGCTCATGCTGAACGCCGTCAACCTGAGCTTCGTGGCGCTCGCCCGGAGCTCCGGCTCGATGGACGGGCAGGTGATCGTCTTCTTCGTGATGACGGTGGCGGCCGCGGAGGCCGCGGTCGGGCTCGCGATCATCCTCTCCATGTTCCGGAACCGCGAGACCACGAACGTCGACGAGCTGGCGACGCTCCGATGGTGACCGAGACGACGTGGCTCCGCTGGATCGTGGCGCTGCCCGCCCTCGGCGTGCTCTTCAACGTCTTCGTCGGGCGGCGCGCGACGGGAGCGGTCAAGCTCGTCGGCCCCGGGGTGGTGGGCGCCGCGTTCGCGCTGACCGTGTGGGCGGCACTCCGGCGGCCGGAGGGCGGCGCGCTGCACGACCACGTCTACACCTGGATCGTCGCCGGGCCCTTCCGCGCCGAGGCGGGGCTCAGCTTCGACGCCCTCGCGATGGTCATGACGCTCGTCGTGACCGGTGTCGGGTTCGTGATCCACATCTATTCGGTTGGTTACATGCACGGGGACCGCGGCTTCGCGCGCTACTTCGCGTACCTGAACCTCTTCACCACCGCGATGCTGATCCTCGTCCTGGCAGACAACCTCGTGCTCCTCTTCGTCGGCTGGGAGGGCGTGGGCCTCTGCTCCTACCTCCTGATCGGCTTCTGGTACGAGAAGCCGGAGAACGCCGCGGCGGGGAAGAAGGCGTTCCTCGTGAACCGCGTCGGCGACGCGGGCTTCCTCCTCGGCCTCTTCCTCATCGTCGCGACCCTCGGAGGCCACGGCATCTGGACGCTCGACGTGGCGACCATCCAGGAGAACCGTGCGCTGCTGAAGGACGTCGCCTGGCTCGTCTGCCTCCTCCTCTTCGTCGGCGCCACGGGCAAGTCGGCGCAGCTCCCCCTCTACGTCTGGCTCCCCGACGCGATGGCCGGGCCCACGCCCGTCTCGGCGCTCATCCACGCCGCCACCATGGTCACGGCGGGCGTCTACATGATCGCCCGCCTGCACTTCCTCTACGCGCTCGCGCCGGCCGCGCTCGCGGTGGTGGCGGTGGTGGGCGCGCTCACGGCCCTCTTCGCCGCCGCCGTCGCCACCGCGCAGATGGACATCAAGAAGGTGCTCGCCTACTCGACCGTCAGCCAGCTCGGCTACATGTTCCTCGGGCTCGGCGTGGGGGCGACCGGCGCCGCCGTCTTCCACCTGGTGACGCACGCCTTCTTCAAGGCGCTCCTCTTCCTGGGGGCGGGCAGCGTCATCCACGGCCTCGGCGGCGAGCAGGACATGGAGCGCATGGGCGGGCTCGGGACGCGCATGCGGATCACCTTCGTCACCATGGCGGCGGGGACGTTGGCGATCGCAGGCGTGCCGCCGTTCTCGGGCTTCTTCAGCAAGGACGAAATTCTCTGGGGCGCCTGGCAGGCGGCACCCCTGCTCGCCGTGATCGGCCTCCTCGTGGCCTTCCTGACGGCTTTCTACACGGGGCGGCTCTTCTGCATGACATTCCTCGGCGAGTGCCGCGCCTCCGAGGACGTGCAGCACCACATCCACGAGTCGCCGGCCGTGATGACGCTGCCGCTCGTGCTGCTCGCCGTCCTTGCCTGCGCGGGCGGCTTCCTTGCTCGCCGTCCTCGCCTGCGCGGGCGGCTTCCTCGACGTCCCCGGCCTGCTCGGCGGCGAGGGGCACGAGGCGCACGCGCCGCTCGCCTTCATGCTGCTCGCGACGGCGCTCGCCGCCGGCGGCCTCGGCCTGGCCTGGGCGCTCTACGTCAAGTGGCCGGGGCTCCCGTCGCTGGTCGCCTGGCGCCTGGGCGCGTTCTACCGCCTGGTGCGCGACAAGTTCCGCGTCGACGAGCTGTACGACGCGGCCGTGGTGCGGCCGGTGTTCGCGCTCGCCGAGGTGAGCGCCACGCGCATCGACCCGCAGCTCATCGACGGCGCGGTCAACGGCGCGGGCCGCGTCGTCTCGGCGACCAGCGGGGCCTGGCGGCGCTTCCAGACCGGCAACGTGCAGCACTACGCGCTCTCCTTCCTCGCCGGCGCGCTCGCGCTGCTCGGCTACTGGATGACGCGCTGATGCTGCTGACGCTCGTCGTCTTCTCCCCGCTCGCGGGCGCGGCCCTGCTGGCGCTCCTGCCGCGCGAGGAGGTGCGCGGCATCCGGCGCGCGGCGCTCGCGTTCTCGCTCGTGACGCTCGTGCTCTCGCTCGTGATGCTGGGGCGTTTCCGGGCGGGCGTTGCCGACTTCCAGATGCTCGAGCGCGCGGCGTGGATCCCGCAGTGGGGGATCGAATACCGCCTGGGCGTGGACGGCGTGAGCCTCTTCCTCGTGCTGCTCACCACCGTGCTCACGCCGATCGTCGTGCTCGCCTCGTGGGGCGACATCCACCGCCGGGTGAAGGAGTTCTTCGCCTTCCTGCTCGTGCTCGAGACCGGCATGCTCGGCACGCTGGTCGCCCTCGACATGTTCCTCTTCTACGTCTTCTGGGAGGTCATGCTCGTCCCGATGTACTTCCTGATCGGGGTGTGGGGCGGCCCGCGGCGCATCTACGCGGCGCTCAAGTTCGTGCTCTTCACGATGGCCGGCAGCCTCCTCATGCTGGTCGCGATCCTCTACTGCGCCTGGCGCGTGCCCGGGACGACGAGCTTCGCCTACGAGACGTGGCTCGCGCGGCTCACCCTCTCGCCGCGCGAGCAGCTCTGGCTGTTCGCCGCCTTCGCGCTCGCCTTCGCCATCAAGGTGCCGCTCTTCCCGTTCCACACCTGGCTCCCCGACGCGCACGTCGAGGCGCCGACCGGCGGCTCGGTCATCCTGGCGGGCGTGCTGCTCAAGATGGGCACCTACGGCTTCCTCCGCTTCGCGCTGCCCCTCTTCCCGCGTGCGGTGGCGACGGCGGCGCCGCTCGTGGTCGCCCTCGCCGTCGCCGGCATCGTCTACGGCGCGCTGGTGGCGACGGTGCAGCCCGACTTGAAGAAGCTGGTCGCCTACTCGTCGGTCTCGCACCTCGGCTTCGTCATGCTCGGGCTCTTCGCGCTCGACCGGACGGCGGTGGCCGGCAGCGTCTACCAGATGCTGAACCACGGCCTCTCGACCGGCGGCCTCTTCCTCCTGGTCGGCATGATCTACGAGCGGCGACACACGCGGCTGATCGCCGACTTCGGCGGGCTGTGGACGGCGGTGCCGGTCTACGCCGCGTTCTTCCTGGTCGTGATGCTGGCCTCGGTCGGGCTCCCGGGCCTCAACGGCTTCGTCGGCGAGTTCCTGATCCTGCTCGGGAGCTTCGGGCGCTGGCCGTGGGCGACCGCGGTGGCGACCAGCGGCGTCGTCCTGGGCGCGCTCTACCTCCTCTGGATGTACCAGCGCGTGATCTTCGGGCCGCTCGCCAGCGAGGAGAACGCCAAGCTCCAGGACCTGAGCGCGCGCGAGGTCACGGTGCTCGTGCCGGTGGTGGCCCTCTGCCTCGTGATGGGGCTCTGGCCGGCGTGGTTCCTCGTCCGCATGCAGCCCTCGATCGATCTGATCCTCCGGCATCTCACCCTGCCCCCGGTGGTGGCCACGCGATGATCGACGTCGCGCCCTTCACCGCCAACTGGCAGGTCGCGCTGCCCGGGCTCCTGGTGGCCGTGACCGCGATGGTCGTCATGACGGCCGACGCGCTCGAGCCGCCCGGCGACCGCGACGGCCTCGCTGTCCTCGGCATCCTCGGGCTCGGCGCCGCCGGCGCGGCCGCAGCCTGGCTCTGGTGGGCGGGCGGCAACGCGGGCGGCTTTCAGGACACGCTGCGCGCCGACCGCTACGCGCTCTTCTTCACGGTGCTCCTCTGCGCGGGGTCGCTGCTCACCATCCTCCTCTCGGTCGACTATCTCCGCGAGCAGCCGCTGCCGGCCGGGGAGTACCATGCCCTGGTGCTGCTCTCGACCAGCGGCATGATCTTCCTCGCCGCCGCCAACGACCTGATCGTCCTCTTCCTCGCGCTCGAGATCATGTCGGTCGCCGTCTACGTGCTGGCGGGCATGCTGCGCCGAGAAGTCCGCTCGACCGAGGCCGCGCTCAAGTACTTCCTGCTCGGCGCCTTCGCGACCGGCTTCCTCCTCTACGGGATCGCGTTCTTCTACGCCGCGGCGGGGAGCACGCGGCTCGACGTGATCGCGCAGGCAGTGGCGCGCGACGGGCTCACGGCCTACACGCTCCTCGGCATCGCGCTCGTGCTGGTTGGCTTTGGCTTCAAGGTGGCGCTCATCCCCTTCCACGTGTGGGCGCCCGACGTGTACGAGGGGGCGCCGACGGCGGTCACGGCCTTCATGGCGGTGGGTGTCAAGGCGGCCGCCTTCGCGGCCTTCGCGCGCGTGTTCGTGGCCGGGCTCGGGCGGGTGGCGGCGAGCTGGACGGGGCTGCTCTGGGTGCTGGCGGCGCTGACCATGACGGTGGGCAACGTCACCGCGGTGCGACAGCGGAGCGTGAAGCGCATGCTCGCCTACTCGTCGATCGCGCACGCGGGCTACGCGCTGGTCGGGCTGGTCGCCGGGGGCAGGGACGGCGGCGCGGCGCTCCTCTTCTACCTCGCCGTCTACTCCTTCATGACCCTCGGCGCCTTCGCGGTGCTGATCGCGCTCGGCCGGCGGGGCGAGCCGAACGAGGACCTCGCCGACTGGGCCGGCGTCGGCTTCCGCCATCCCGTCCTCGGGCTCTCGATGGCGGTCTTCATGCTCTCGCTGGCGGGCGTGCCGCCGACGGCGGGGTTCGCGGGGAAGTTCTACCTCTTCAGCGCCGCGGTCGAGGCCGGCCAGGTCGGGCTCGCCGTGATCGGCGTGCTGAACAGCCTGGTGTCGGTCTACTACTACCTGGGCGTGCTGGTCGCGATGTACATGACCGAGGGAGAGCGGGCGATCGTCGCGCCCGGCGCGCGGCCGTGTCTCGTGGCGAGCATCCTGGTCGCCGTCGCGGCCACGCTGGCGATCGGCGTCCTCCCCGCGGGTCCGATGGAGCTCGCGCGGCTGTCGTTCGCGTCGATTAAATGATCCCGGGGGCCCGTGCGCTGCTCGCGCGGCTGCGCCGCGCTGCGCTGCTCCGATGCCCCCGGACCCCCGTCGCCGCCCGCGGGCGCGGGCGGCTCCCTTCGTGGCCGCTCGCGCGCTGGGCGCGCTCGGGGCGTGCCGGCCGCGGCAAAGCCGCGCCCGGCAAACCTCGCCCGGCTTCCGCGCGCTAACGCGCGCCGGGGTCGAGCCGGGTGAGGAGCGCAGCGAGCGTCCGGTTGACGGGCACGGCCACACCCGCCCGCGCCGCGGCGCGCACCACGGCGCCGTTGAGTGCATCGTGCTCGAGGCGGCGGCCGCGCAGCAGGTCCTGCAGCATCGAGGTCTGGAAGTCGGGGAGGCCGCTGGCGCTCTCCTCGAGCACGCGCTCGGTCCGCCAGCGCCGGACCGGAACCCCGCTCGCGACGGCGACGGCGTCCGCCTCCTCCATCGCCGCGACCACCAGGTCGCGGCTCGCCGGCTGCGCCAGCACCTCCGCGACGGTGCTGCGCGTGAGCGTCGTCACCGCGTTGAAGCCCGCGTTCCACGCGAGCTTCTCCCAGGCCGCGACCAGGATGTCGCGCCGGAGCTCGTAGGGCACGCGCGCCGCGGCGAGGGCCTCGGCCACGCGCTGCGCGCGCGGACTCTCGCTGCCGTCCGGCTCGCCGAAGAGGATCGTGCCGCGCCCGCTGTAGTCGATGGTCGCGGGCGCGACCAGCGCGACGCCGATGCGCGTGAGCGCGACCATGAGCGGCGGGAGACCGAGCGCGCGCGCCAGGACGTCCTCGTTCTCGATGCCGTTCTGGAGCGAGAGGACGATCGTGTCGGGCGCGACGGCGGGGCGGAGCGCCGCCGCGGCGGCCGGCGTGTCGTAGGACTTGACGCACACGAGGACGAGCTCGGGCACGGGCGCCGCGGCGGGATCGGGGACCGCGCGCACCGGGGCCAGGTGGAGCGTCTCGCTGCCCAGCCGGACCACGAGCCCGCGCGCTCGGAGCGCGGCCAGGTTCTCGCCGCGCGCGACGAAGGTGACGTCGTGCCCGCCGCGCGCGAGGAGCGCGCCGAAGTAGCCGCCGACCGCGCCGGCGCCGAGGACGAGGATGCGCATCGCGACGATGATAGCGAGCCCGCGGGGGCGCGCCAGTGCGCGGCCGCCCCGGCCGTGCTGGCCGCGCGTGGGCCGAAGCTCGTATGCTCTCCGAAGCACGAACCGGGAGGACCCCAGATGGCGGACACGGTCAAGGGCTCTTGCCTCTGTGGCGCGGTGCAGTTCGAGGTCAGGCTGCCGACGCTCGGCTGCTGTCACTGCCACTGCTCGATCTGCCGCCGCTTTCTCGGCGCCGCCTATGGCACCTTCTTTCAGCTGCCGCGCGACCAGGTCAGGCTCGGGGCTCCCTGGGTGCGGGTCGCGGACGATCTCCCACGCTTCGGCGGGCCCACGGGCGTCGAACGGTCGTCCTGACCCTCGTCCGGGGTCTTCGCCGGCCCGCCTCGTTCTTCAGCCCGAAGCCGCGCACGACAGCGCGTGCGCCACTCGGGTCCACCACGGCCCGAGCGAGGCCAGCCTCGCCGTCGCGACCAGGGTGGCCGCGGCGGCGATCACCAGGATGACCGCCGACACGAGGTTGTGCTCGAGGAAGACGCTCGCCCCGCGCTTCGAGACGCCGCCGTCAGGCCGAGCTTCGCCCGCGCTCGCCGCCGATGGCGGCGAGATCCGCGCCTGGCTCATGTCCGCTCTCGGTGCCATTCTGCGAGACCAGTGCTACGGCGTCAGACGCGCTGGAGGCTCAGCCGGCAGGCGACGACGCATTCGCCCTCGTCCTCGCCGAAGGCGTCGGCGATCATCGGCCGCACGTCCACGTGCTCCGCGCAGAGGCGCCAGCCGGGCACGCCGGTGTCGTCTCCCCGAGCGAAGAAGCAGCCGCATTGAAAGACGACCGAGTGGTTTCCAGCGAGTCGCAGGCCGATGTTCATGCCCGTAATCACGGACCGTGCCAGCCCGTGGCGCCTTGCTGTACGGGCTTTCGTGTGCCGCCCGCGTCCCGTTCCGGGACACGGCAGCGGGCGTTCTGGCACACTTCGGACCCGGTGAGCGGGTGCGGCACCCGCGCGGCGCAAGTAGCCCCCCGGCGCGCAACCCGACGTGCTACCGGGTTGGCCGCGTGGCCGTCTCCGGCCGGGTGCCGAAGTCGACCTTCGGCACCTTCTTCGCCTCCTCCGGGGCCTCGAAGTACTTTTGCGGCTGAAAGCCGAAGGCGTTCGCGTAGAGCACGGTCGGGAAGCTCTTGATGGCGGAGTTGTAGGCGCGGACGGCCTCGTTGTAGCGCATGCGTTCGACGGCGATCCGGTTCTCGGTGCCGGCGAGCTCGTCGGAGAGACGCGCGAACTGCTGGTTCGCCTTCAGGTCGGGGTAGCGCTCGGCGATGGCGAGCAGCCGCCCGAGCGCGGTGCCCAGCTCGCCCGCGGCGTCGATCTTCTCGTCGCGCGAGCCGGCGGACATGAGCTTCGCCCGTGCGTCAGCCACGTGCACGAAGATCTCCTTCTCGTGCGCGGCGTAGCCCCGGGTCACCTCGACCAGGTTGGGGATCAGGTCGTTGCGCCGCTGGAGCTGGTTCTCGACCTGCGCCCAGGCGGCGTCGATCTGCTCGCGCAGGGCGACGATCCGGTTGTAGTCGCAGCCCGACACGAGCGTCGCGAGCGCCATCGCAGCCATCGCTCTCCGCATCGTTCCTCCTTACCAGCTCCGGCCCGCGCCCCCGCCGCCGAAGCTCCCCCCACCGAACCCTCCGAAGCCACCGCCGCCGCCGCCGAAGCCGCCCCCGCCGAAGCCGCCGCCAAAGCCGCCGAAGTAGAACCCGCCGCGACGGCCAAACATCGACCGTGGCCCACCGCCGTATGCTAGCACGAGGCCGAAGAAGATCACGATGATGACCAGCAGGACGAAGGGGATGGCGTCGACGATGGGCGCGGACCCCGGTGGCTCGACACGGTGGCTCGTCGCGCCGGACAGCTCGACACCGCGCGCGTGGGCGATCCGTCCGGCCAGCTCGGCGACGCCGCGCCAGATGCCCTCGTCGAACCGGCCGGCGCGGAAGGCGGGCACGATCTCGCGCTCCTCGATCTCGCCCACCAGGCCGTCGGGGAGGATGCCCTCGAGCCCGTAGCCGGTGACGATGCGGAGCTTGTGGTCCTCGACCGCGACCAGGAAGACGATGCCCGTGTCCTCGCGCTTGCGCCCCGGCTTCCAGGCGTCCGCGATGCGCATGGCGTA
>WNFQ01004393.1_pt1 | contig 10264 bp, 9 predicted proteins | sample 5400171 | NCBI WGS metagenome assembly WNFQ01 (sample SAMN13153356, study PRJNA577476) | soil metagenome | isolation source: 20 cm soil under Madrone tree | place: USA:California | collected 2016-06-14 | reverse complement strand
CGCGGCCTCCGGAGAGATGTCATCCGCTCGCTACCAGGCCCACTGGGCAGCTTCCCAGTGATATGCCGTGCCGTGTCGGACGACATGTCCAATAGCCGGGAACGGAAAATGATAGCCCAGCGCCATGACCCCATCGGTCGCGACACGGTCCAGGATGGCCTTGCGCGACTTGATCGCCTGTGCGGGCTCGTAGTCGAGGACGGGCGTCCAGTCGGGGTGCTGTAAGCTCGTCACCGGGCTATGGGCGATGTCACCCATATGCATGAACTGCTCCTTGTCCGAGGTGAACAAGATTGAGGCATGGAACGGCGAATGTCCCGGCGCCGCAATATAGTGCACGCCGCTTGTGATTTCGCCGCCTTGCTTCACGAACCGGGATCGGTCGGCGACCGGTGGCAGGTTCTCTCGAGCTGCCCCAATCGTGCCCTGCTTGAACGAGTCGGGCATCGGCGAACTGTTGACCTCGCTTTCGTAACGGCTGCCGGTCCAGTAGTTCCACTCCGTATCGACAAAGACGAACTGAGCCTTCGGAAACGCCAGTGCGCCCGATTTCGTCACCAAGCCGCCGATATGGTCCAGGTGACAATGCGACATCACGACCAGATCTATCCTCTCTGGCGTGATTCCGGCCCGGCGCAGGTTCGTCTCGAGCCCGGGAAAGCTGCCGAAGGATGGGCCGAGTTTCTCACCAAAGCCGGTATCGACAAGGATACGCTCCCGTCCCGTGTCGACCACCAAGATGTTGTTCGTTACTTGGATCACCGGCTGCATGAAGTTTGCCTTCAACACCGGAGCGAGTTCAGCTTCAGAGGCGTTCATAGCGAAGATCTGCCCGACCGGAATCTGCATATAGCCATCCGAGATCACGGTCGCCTGGAAGTCGCCGATCTTGAAGCGATAGAAGCCATTGCCGTTTAAGAGTTCCGGGCCGGCTTGACGGGCGTCCTCGGCCTGGGCCGAGGTGGGGGTTAAAATCGCCGAGGACTTAATCATGCCTATCTCCAGTCTTAGGTCTCATAGTCGGGATTTGATTATTGGAGCGATAGCTACAAAAATGACTTTGGCGCGAATCTTGACAATGTCAAAAAAAAATCCAACACCGCGTCAAATGTCGTTCGTGTCGCCTGCACGACCGCTAGTTCAACGTGGAGAGCCACTAGATCAGACGGGCCTTGTCTCCGGAATGGAGATTTTGATCAGCGTAACCTTCGGGTTGTCCGGTCGGATAAGCAGCGTATTTAACTCCGTCCCTCGAGATCCGCCTGTCTATCCGGGAACAGTGGACCGAAGAACGTCTGGCATTATCTTCTTGGGCAGGACAGAACGCATTTAATAGAAATTTCCATGTCAGAATCGACGCAAGCGAAGTCTTTGAAGCGTGGACGAGGGCGACCCAGATTGTTCGACCGAACTGCTGCTATCCAGCAGGCAATGCTGCTTTTCTGGGACCGTGGGTACGAAGGAACCACCTTCGACGATCTGATCGGGGCGATGAAGCTAAGCCCGTCGAGCTTCTATCACGAATTCGGCAGCAAAGAGCAGTTGTACCGGGAAGCGGTTGATTATTATTTGAACGTGTCCTCGAGCTTTTTCCCTCGTACCCTTTCAAGTCATCGAGACACCCGCGCCGCTTTCGAGGCCGTCATCGAAGAAACAGCCGCATTCTTCACCAATGACGCATCTCCTGCCGGCTGTATGATTTCGTTAGCGGGCACGCATCTTCCGCCAGATTTGCGATCGGTGGCCGATTTCACCAAAAGATTGCGCAAGCTTTTCGAGCAGGCATTGTCCAGGCGGCTGCGAAAGGGAGTCTCTGACGGGGATCTTCCCCCGGGAACAAACGTTAAAGCACTCGCCGCCTACTTCGACACCGTTATTCGCGGGATGGCTGTCCAGGCGCGTGATGGCGCGTCGCGAAAACAACTTCTGGCAATTTGCCGAGTGGCAATGCGAGCTTGGCCTTCAAGAACTCCTGACTCGAATCACAAAAGCGTTGGATGTGCGGAAACACGGATTGCTGGCGGCAATTTCGGTCACGAAGCCAGGGGTGAAATCAGTTCACGAATTAAGCGCAGTAAACGGCCATAGTCCACGACTTAAGTAGTGCGACCCCACCCCTTGCGTTCCCGCCACCATATCGGATTACGAAAGAGATTTTACGAAATCTCGCAGCGCGGTCCCGATCTCCTGCGGAGAGTCTTCTTGAAGGAAGTGCACCCCCTTGACTCTGATTTCGGTCTGGTTCGGCCAGGTCCGACAGAATTCGAGTATGCGCCCCTTGATGGCGAGTCCCGGGTCACCCGCGATGAGCAATTTCGGAAGCGAGCTCCGAGTCATCGCTCTCCCGTATTCTTCGACGATTGCTGTGACGTCGGCGGGTTCGCCTTCAACGGGGATCTGGCGCGGCCAAACTAGAGTTGGCAGCCGTGCTTCTCGTTCGAGGAACGGAGCGCGATAGGAATCCATTTCTTTGCCGGTCAGTTTTCGCAAAATGCCTTGGGGCAGGATCGTTTCCACAAAGGCGTTCTGTTCCATGATCATGGTTTCACCAGCTTCTGAACGCAAAGCGCGGAAAATGTCGGCCGCCTCACCAAAATCTTCCCACCGCATCGGCATGGCGATGGCTTCCATGTAAGCGATAGCCCGGATTTGCGCGGGATAACGCGTTGCTCGATGGAATCCTAGTGCCGATCCCCAATCGTGGATGACCAGCGTGATGTCCCTGGTGAGGTCCAGTGCCTCGAACCAGGCATCGAGATAGCGCGCGTGATCGACGAACCGGTAGGCACCGCTTGGCGACTTTCCGGACTGACCCATCCCTAATAAATCGGGGGCGAGGCACCGGCCATGTTGGCTTAAGTATGGGATGATGTTCCGCCAGAGATAGGACGACGTCGGGTTTCCGTGAAGGAACACGATCGGAGCACCGGTGCCAACGTCGACAAAGCTAATCTCGGTGTCGAGAACTTTGATCCGACGCCTCGGATGAGGGTCAAGCGAACTGATTTCAATATTCTGCATTGGCAAAACTCGCATCGTCCACTGACAACTCTATGTCAGGAGACTTCTCGCGTGGTCAGCAGCGCAAGGAGACCTCGTTTGAACCGGCTTTCCAAAGCAGGCTGACCCACTGCACTGAAAAAACCCACCATCGCGCTGATGCAGAGAACAATAAGGCGATTGTGCCCATTGAAAATTCGTTTCCCCGATTACATAACCACACACGCGAGCAGATTTCTTATTTCGGTCCTGAAGGATTATTGCGGAGACACGAATATACCGTTGGCTCACCCATACAGCGATGTGTTAAGTATGAATCTTAACACCATCAAGCGCGATAGGTCTCTAATCTTGAGATAAGCTCAATAATTCGATCAATTAGACGAAACCCTGTCAAGCGCGGGGTAATCTTCCCATGGAAGCGTAGATCAGAGGCTCACCCGTCAGCTTTTCCCATGGGAAAGGTATAGGTTCCCGCGCTGTATCATCCTGAAAAGGACCCGTGTAGTGAAACTGGGCCGGCCAGGGAACGCCAGGAAAGTCAAATTCCTTCGGCGTCTGCGTGATCACGGCTAATTTGGAGACAGTCGCGATAGGATTATTCCAGTCGATCTGTAGTCCCTTCCGCTCTGCTTAGGACTGTGCCACCGCCAATATCGGACCATAATGACTTCCGATCTTCTTCAACCCCTCGACGTTCCTGGCAAGAGCTTCCGGAGTAGTCTCATGTGGCCAACTGAAGAAACAGGGTGGAGTTGTTCCCGAACCATCTATGTGAAGCACGTTCCAAATGTGTACGTGAGGCATACCCATACTCATGGGTACAAGTTCGACGAAGAAATGGATGGTATCGATGACCAAAGCCTCAACGCCTGTCTCCACCAGCTTTTCTGGCAACTGCTCCAATGCTACCCTGCAGCGCTTGTTTGGTCAGAGGCAGTTAGTTAGGATCGCTTGCCTGCTTCTAGCGATGGCGCTCAAGATCAAGTCGTGCGGAAGATAGGAAAGTTAGCCGCCTACGAACTCACAGCCGCGGCATATGAAGCACTATGCAAGCGGTTCGGCATTCAGCCTGTAAAAGTGTAAAGGACCGGCTGGATTTCGCTTGGGTTGCTCAACTTAGCGATCGACCCAGGCGATAAGCTTTTCATTGTTCTGGGAGACGCGCTCAAAGTGGCACTGGAATCTTATCGCTTTAACAAAACCAAGATTCAGCAATGTGACTGTTGGATCCAGCGTCACCTGTCCCAATTCCAATCTCGAGCCGAACTCACCAACTCGCCCGAGGCGTCGCCGAACGCTAAACGCCAAACGCCAACGCTAAAGGTAGTCTTTGTGAGTAGTCAGGAATTACCCAGAAGTAGGATTTCAAGCGAGGCCAAACAGGCCTCATTAATTGTAACGTATCAATGTTAGTAACGCGGAGGTTCTTCCATCAACAAAAAAGGGTCTGACTTGCTTGTAGCATCACTTGAGAACGAAGGAGTCGAACGAATCTTTGCGGTTCCAGGCGAAGAAAACCTGGACATCCTCGAGTCGCTTCGGAATTCCAAGATCGAGCTTATCATCACACGCCATGAACAGGCCGCCTCGTTTATGGCAGCGACCTATGGACGGTTTACGGGGAAAGCAGGTGTGTGTCTAAGCACTTTGGGACCAGGAGCGCTGAACTTCTCTACCGGCGCTGCATACGCGTTGCTTGGAGCTATGCCGCTGGTGCTCATCAGCGGTCAGAAAGGTATTTTGCGTCAAAAGCAAGGTCGCTTTCAGATCGTCGATGTAGTTTCGAGCATGACGCCGTTGACCAAAATGGCGCGTCAGATCGTGAGTACCGCTACTATCCCCGCAATCGTTCGTGAAGCGTTCCGAGTCGCGCAGCAGGAACGTCCCGGACCGGTCCATTTGGAGTTGCCCGAGGATATCGCTGGCGAACACGCACCTGATTTGCCATGTATTCCACCGCATCCCATCGAACTGCCGGCAGCAAACCCGGTGGCATTGGATCGGGCTGCAGGACTGATTCTTGGTGCTGACCGGCCGCTGATCATGCTGGGCGCGGCGGCAAGCCGTCCGCGACTCACAGACGCGCTGTCAGATTTTATTCGCCGGTTGCGTGTTCCGTTCTTCACAACCCAAATGGGCAAAGGCGCCGCGGCTGGCAGAACCAATCTCTACATCGGAACAGCCGCGCTCTCCGAACGCGACTACGTTCATCAAGCCGTTGACCGAGCCGATCTGATCGTCGCGATTGGCCACGACACAGTGGAAAAACCTCCCTTTTTCATGGGCCCAGGTGGTCCCACGGTGATCCATATCGGTTACCTCCCGGCTACCGTCGAAGAAGTCTTTTTCCCGCATGCGGAGGTAATCGGCGATGTGGCCATCACGCTAGCACGGCTGGCCGACAGATTGGAAGGTAAACTGAAAAACGCCTCGGCTCTTTTGCCCTTGCGCGAACAGATCCTGGCGCACTTAGCCGATCGCGCCACTGAGGGCAGATTTCCGTTGACCCCGCAGCGGATTGTTCATGACGTCCGCCAAGTTATGCCGGACGACGGAATCGTTTGTTTAGACAATGGGATGTACAAGATTTGGTTCGCGCGCAATTATCGCACACATGTCGCCAATACGTTACTGCTCGACAATGCATTGGCCACAATGGGGGCAGGACTGCCGTCGGCTATGATGGCGGCAATGCTATTTCCGCAACGGCGTGTTTTAGCTGTGTGCGGTGATGGTGGGTTCATGATGAACTCACAGGAGATGGAAACAGCAGTTAGACTTGGTTTGAATCTGGTCGTTCTGATCATCCAGGACAACGCCTATGGCATGATCCGCTGGAAACAAGTAGCGGACGGTTTCGCGGATTGGGGGTTAAGTTTCGGCAACCCAGACTTTGTTAAGTATGCTGAATCCTACGGAGCTAAAGGTACACGCATCGAGACAGCTGACGGATTGGCGCCAGCATTGGAAGCCGCCTTTAAAGCAGGCGGAGTGCACCTGGCGAGCGTGCCTGTGGACTATTCCGAGAATCAGCGGGTATTGATCGAGGAGCTAGGCAGGCTGGCTAAAAGCGAAGGAGCTGGGAACCAGAGTTGAGCATTTCGAATCTAGAATCTGGTGCGGGTAAATCCGCCGCCAGATCGTTCCCGTCCGTGCTCCTAACATTCTAACACCTAAGGGCCGTTTATTGCCGCCGCGGCTTCGGTGCGCCGTCGCTTAAAGACCCGACGTCACGCGGGGTAACGGATTAGGGGGCCGGAGCGGCAGACCCATGTTGGAAAACAGCGACGGGGCAGTGGCCCGACGAAGGACACGATCGATGCGACGGCGCCTTCGGAGAGTTTAAGAACGTTGACAGAGTGGGGCCGCCACGCGTCATCGTCAGCCATGCATGCGTAAGCGGCGATCGCGCTTCGCCGCGACATCGCGAAAGCGGACGCGACCTCCGCAATGCTCCAGCCAAGCACTTCGTGCAACAGGAAGATCGCCCTTTGCCGCGCCGGGAGGAGTTGCACGCAGGCTAGAAAAGCCAGCCGCACTGTTTCTGCCTGCTCGTAGCTCGCATGGGGGCTCAGCCCGTCGTCTGCGACGTCTGCGGGACGCGTCATCCGAGCCCGGCTGCTCGCGCGATCAGGAAGAACCCTGCCACGACGACGACGGCTCCGATGGCTCGCGCGACGCGCTCACCGGCCGGTGCGAGACGTTCGACGGTGATGGCTGCCGTCACGACAGCCATCGCGCGCAGGTCCATGACCCCGATGACGAGGAGGATCACCGTCAGGCCGGCACAGCAGCAGCTGCAGTGGAGGCCGAGACGCACGCCGTGTCGCCAGGCCGTGCCGGCGTCCGCCGGCAACGTATGGCCACACCCCGGCGCCTCCCGGCAGCAGGCAAGGTGATGTGCCTTCCACGCGGTGAACTGGAGCGCGCCGGCGATCAGGAAGACCACACCAACCGCGATCGGAACGGCGTGCGCCAGCGCCGGCAACTGCATCTCGACCGCCGCCAGCGCGACGCCCAGCGGAAAGGCGGCCATTCCGATCGCGGTCCACACGAAGAAGTACCCCACGCTTACCAGCGCGGTCAGCAGACCCAGGCGCGTCTCGCCTGTCCCGTCCACGGCCTGGCGGTAGCGCCAGAGCATTGGAGCTAAGGATGGCAGCATCATCGCTACCATCATCACGACCCACATGCCGAGGAACGACGCTGCGGCGCCGGACCACGTCTGTCCGGGCATCCGCATCCACGCCATCGCCATCGTCCAGCCGCCGGGCATCGGCATCTCGCCCATCGCCGACATAGACGCGCACGAGACGATCGTCACCGCCGCACTGGCGGCGAAGAGCAGCGCCGAGACGGCAAAGAAGGCTCGCTGGGAAGCTCGCTCGGAAACCATGCGTCGTGAGACCTCCCTCTCGTCCCCGGTTGCGGCAACGGCACCCACGACTTGGCTCAGCGCTCGCCGTACTCGTCGTGGCGGAGCCACCAGACGCCTGTCTCGTTGCGCCCCATGGGGGCGCGGTCGAGCCACTGGTACATACCCCAGAGGCCATCCAGTCCGCGCGCATAGGTGGAATAGGTGTGGTAGACGACGCCATCCTCGAGCACGAACGCGCTCATGCCCGGCCTCTCGCGCGTGTACGTTGCCACGTCGGTTCCGGTCATGGCCGCGTTCTGGGCGACGGGCTCCGGGATCTGTGTCTCGTCCATCGCGTGGCCGCCGCGCTCGTAGTTGTACTCGATGCCTCCCTTGCGCTGTTCCTCCTCGGTGAACGAGACGTTAAAGTCGAAGTTGAAGTCGTTACCGAGCGAGGACGCCCAGGGAAATCTCCATCCCATTCGCCGCTTGTACGCCTGCAGCTTTGCCAGCGGCGCCCGCGATACCGCCGAAAGCGTGACGTCGTGGTTCGCCAAGTGGACAACGAAGCCGTCGAACCCGTCCGCAATCGTCGAACAGGTCGCACATCCCGCCGTGTAGTCGGGCCCGAACATGTAATGGTAAACGAGAAGCTGCGAGCGCCCTCGGAAGAGGTCTGCCAGCGAGGCGCCTCCTTCATCGGTCTCGAATCGGTACTCTTTGTCGACCCGAACCCACGGCAGCTCCTGACGTCGCCGCGCCAGCTCGTCGCTGCGCCGCGTCAGCTGTTTCTCCGCCGCGAGCAGCTCGAGCCGCGCTGCCAGCCACTCTTCCCGTGTCCCGGTAATGTGTGTCGTCATCGTGCTTCCCTCCTGGTGTTGCCGCTTTTACTCTCGTATTGGTCGTGATAACGCACCCAGGCCATCGAGAATTCTAATTCGTCTTCATCACGTCCATTGGGAACTAAATCGAGATAATTATACGCAGTATTTAGTATATCGATGCCGCGCGCATAGACAGAATAGGTGTGATAGATGTTTCCGTTGCCATCTTTGTAGAAAACGCTCACGCCCGGCAAATCTGTCGAATCTGTTTGCTGCTTCGCGTAGTTGTATTCGACTTGGTCCTTTAGCGCTTCAGGAGTAAACGAAACATGATAGTCATAGTTGAAATCATTGTTGCCGGATGAGACCCACTTGAAATTCCAACCCATTCGACGCTTGAATGCCTCTAACTTCTCCGAGGGCGCTCGCGAAATGGCGACCATGGTGACATCTCGATGATTCAGATGAATAGCAATTGCGTTGAAACTATCCGCCCAGAACGAACAACTACGGCATGGCCCTTCCTCGTCCGGCGCAAACATGAAATGATAGACCACTAGTTGGCTTCTGCCTTCAAACAGCTCCGCCAGGGTCGTCTTTCGATCCGGTTCTTTAAAAACATAGTTCTTCTCTACTTTGACCCAAGGTAACTCCCGGCGTTGCCGACTCAATTGATCCCGGAGCCGAGTAAACTCTTTCTCTTGAGTCAGAAACTGTTTTCGCGCTTCGAGCCATTCGCTCAACGAAACGACTTTGTGGTTGTTTAGGTCTGTCTTGGTCATATCACTTTTTTCTTTTGTTCAGAAGGTTTGGGGTAGAGCCACGCGCCGGTCGGTCCAAAGGGTGGCCGCAACTTTGAATTGCTCGTCATCGTTCTTCTCTCCTTTGGGTGTCCTTTGTCGTTCGTTCAGTTCTCGATACAACGTAGTGGTTGGTAGTCATGAGACAGATTAGTATCGGGCATTGAACCGTGAGAGTGACAAGTGTGGCGGGATTCAGATGGACTCGCTAATCACGGCCGCGGCGCGTGCGCTCGCGGCGGGTGATCCCCTCGGCGCACTGAACCGGGTCGCTTTGCGCGACGACGCGCCTGCGCTCGCGCTTCGAGGCATCGCAATGGCGCGGCTCGGCGATCTCGTTCGAGCGAAGGTTCTCTTGCGAAGTGCGGCGCGCGCCTTCGGTCCGAAAGAGGCCGTGGCGCGCGCGAGGTGTATCGTCGCCGAGGCCGAGGTCGCGCTCGTCTCGCGCGACCTAGGCTGGCCTGCGAAGGCGCTCGACGCAGCGCGCGCGACGCTCGAAGAGCACGGCGACCGGGTGAACGCCGCACATGCGCGCTATCTCGAGGTCCGGCGCCTTCTCCTGATCGGGCGCCTCGACGAAGCCGAACGCACGCTCGCCAAGCTCGACCCGGCGCCCTTCCCGCCCGCGTCGAGGGCGGCCCACGAGCTGGTCGTTGCGGGGATCGCGATGCGACGCCTCCGGACGAAGACGGCGCGCGCTGCGCTCGCTCGGGCTGAGCGCGCCGCCCGTCACGCAGGTATCCCTGCGCTGACGGCGGAGGTCGAAAGCGCATCCCTCGTCCTGAACACGCCCGCAGCGCGCCTGATTAGACGTGGCGAGGATCGCCTCCTCCTGCTCGAGGAGGTTGAAGCGTTACTCGCGTCGAGGACGCTCGTCGTAGACGCGTGCCGTTATGTCGTGCGCGACGCACGCACGGTGGTCTCGCTGGCAAGGCGTCCGGTGTTGTTCGCGCTCGCACGTGCGCTGGGCGAAGCGTGGCCCGGAGACGTACCGAGGGGCACGCTCCTCGCGCGGGCATTCGAAGCGAGGCGCGTCGATGAATCGCATCGGGCACGCTTGCGAGTCGAAGTCGGGCGGCTTCGCAGGCTCCTTCGGACGCTGGCCGACGTGAGCGCGACAAAGCGAGGGTTTAGGTTGGTGCCGCGCCGCGCACGCGAGGTCGTCGTGCTGGCGCGGCCCGTCGAAGAGAAGCATGCGGCGGCGCTCGCCTTCCTCGCCGACGGTGAGTCGTGGTCGAGCTCGGCGTTGGCGCTTGCGCTTGGAGCCAGTCAGCGCACCG